>Ga0310827_100578_pt1 | contig 26372 bp, 31 predicted proteins | sample WT_ome_2_FD_201309 | JGI IMG/M metagenome (GOLD analysis project Ga0310827, IMG submission 201309) | Sorghum-adapted microbial communities enriched on wild type (WT) sorghum from Joint BioEnergy Institute, Emeryville, California, United... ... | reverse complement strand
CCATCTTCCACATCAACAAGTTCACAATCCCCGCCATCACGGAGAAGAAACGGACGCAGTTTATCTAAAACCTCTTGGACTTGTTCTTTTAATTCAGGCATTCCATCGCACTCCTTTCTAAATCCTATTATAATAAGGATAGAGAGAAAAATCCATTTGTTAGTTTTGTAAAGAATACCGGGTCTAATTTTTTTGACCATTGATGCAAGTTTTAGCGAAATCGACTGTATGGATGTTTCGCAGTTTCCTTGGGGCTTATCCTTAAGTCCTAAAATTTCCAACTACGCAGAATGAGCATCCTTGCTAGAAATTTTTACCTTTAGTGGATAAAAAATTGTACTCATTGTCATTGTTTGAGATGATTGTAAAATGAAAAGGGGAAAGGAGATATCTATGGAAAGATTTAAACCGGTCATCATTACCATTTATGGTGCGGAACAAATTTGTGCAAGTTGTGTTAATCTGCCATCATCAAAAGATACATATGAATGGCTGCAGGCTGCAATTTCAAGAAAATATCCGAATCAACCATTTGTGATTGATTATGTTGATATTATGAACCCGCCTGATAACGAGGAAAAACGGCAATTCGCCGAAAAGGTAATTGAGGAGGATTTGTTTTATCCGGTTGTCGTCATTGGTAATCAAATTGTAGCGGAAGGGAATCCTAATTTAAAGGTAATTTACGCAGAAATGGAGAAATACGGATATAAGTAAGTGGTTATTAATATAGTAGTCATCTAGTCAAACGGTCCATGCTATCCATTTTAAAGACAATTTCCTCAAATCGAGGAAATTGTCCACTAAATTTTCAACCGTTATGAAATTTATACAGCCAGAGAATCCCGGATTTTAACAGTCTTGCTACACGTCCGGTCAATGGACGCTCAGCGACGAGACCGAATCCTTGTTTTTTTCCTAACGAACCAAGAATCCCTTTCAATTTTATTTCCGGCAATTGATCCGGCAAATCTTCCCCATTCCATCTTTTTAATAATACTTGCGCAATTTGGTCGCCTTGTGCTTCCGCAAGTTGGGCACTCGGTGCAAACGGCAAGCTTGCACAGTCACCGACAACGTAAACATGTTCATTTCCGGGAATATTATGATAAGGTGTCAAAACTACTCTCCCGGATTCATCTTTTTCAACATCAAGTTCGCGAACAACTTTATTTGGGCGAATTCCTGCAGTCCAAACAATACAGTCAAAATTCATCGGTTCATCGTGATTGTATAAAATGCCTTCTTCTACTTTTGTAATATTCGCATAGTTGACAATGGTGACTCCGTGGTCTTGAAACCAATCGTTAACATATTTACTCAACTTCTCAGGAAACTTTGAAAGAACCATTTTGCCACGATCAAACAAAAATATTTTTAAATCAGGTCTTGATTCGTGAAGCTCACTGGCAATTTCTACTCCGCTTAATCCGGCACCGACAATCGCCACTCTTGAATTTCTAGGCAAATTATTTAAAGCATTATTTGTCTGTCTAGTTGCTTCAATGGATTGGATTCCATACGTATACTGATCCGCCCCCGGTATATCATGGTACTTATCTTCACAGCCTAAACCAATAATGAGATCATCGTAAATAATGGCTTCATGGTTTTGTAGTTCAACTCGATTGTTTTGCAAATCGATATGCCACACTTCATCATTAATAAATTCCAGTTGCGGGTGATTCGGAAACGCTACCCGAACATGGTTATCCGGGATGGTCCCTGCTGCCAAGGCATAAAATTCGGTTTTAAAACAGTGATAAGGTGCTTTATCCACTAGCATGATTTTAATGTCTTCTGGCACTCCGCTTTGGAAAAGTTTTTGCATAATCCGCATTCCACCGTAACCGCCGCCTAAAATAACAAGTTTTTTCATGGTATTTTCCCCTTTGTTTGATTCTAGTTACTCCTCTATTTTCGTTAAACTTTTTTCCCGCACAAACGGTCACAAATCTTCCTCCAAGGGATTAAGGGAAATCAAAGCTGAAAAGGATGAAGATAAGTGTCCGTAAGTGCCCACTTGGTTCAACTAACCTTCCGTGGGGATAGAGCCCCCCGGATGGAAGTTTTATTTTATTTTTCTAATATTATAAAATCAGAAGTGAATCCCCTTTCATTTCTGAAAAACATATTCAATAAAATTATATTTGAATGATAAGAAATATACAACCGATATTTACTATTTTAGCGGGTAAACAACAAATTAAATAGGAATCCGACCCGGACCACGAAAAAACATTGCAAAATAATCAAATCCATTTCGTTGTGAATTACAAAAAGAATGTTTATACTAATAGTACAGTTGAAAAAGGAAAAACATCCTTGATACATGAAGGAGGTTTCAAAATGGAAAATGTGATTTTTTTATCGGAATCTGCCGCATACCAAGTAAAAGACATGATGGAACAAAATGATGAACAAAATGCGTATTTACGTGTGTTTGTCAAAGGTGGCGGCTGCAGTGGTTTATCCTATGGGATGACTTTGGATCATACAGTGAAAGAAACGGATATTGAGTTTGAACAACATGGTATAAAAGTTCTTGTTGAAAAAACAGATGCTGCCATCTTACAAGGAACAAAAATAGATTATAAACAGTCTCTCCTCGGAGGCGGTTTTACGATTGATAATCCGAACGCAATTGCCACTTGCGGATGCGGCTCATCCTTCCGTACTGCAACAAATGCCGGAGCACCCGGTAATTGTTAACAGTTAGATGACAAGTCGGGATACGGTTAGAAAAGGAAAAAACTCCTCTTCGGTAAATGTTCGAAGAGGAGCTTTTTTCATTGCTCAAATAAGGAGGTACTGTGCATAGGTTGAATTCTTGCGCTTGGATCGATATATTTTTTTGCATTGCTTACCGCTATCGGTGCTTCCCCAAATCCGGTTGCAATTAATTTCACTTTACCGTCATACGTACAAATGTCTCCGCATGCATAGACACCCTCGATATTTGTTTCCATTTTCGAATTGACGACAATTGAATTTTTTTCGATATTTAAGCCCCATTCCTTGATTGGGCCCAAAGATGAAACAAATCCATAGTTGACAATCACATCATCGACATCAATGATTTCGGTTTCTTCCTGTTTGACGACTTGGATTTTGACTTGATTGATATTTTTGCCGTCACCAATCAGTTCTACCGGGACAAAAGGCGTTTTTATTTCAACATTCGAATTACGCATGTTTTCGACGGTATGTTCATGAGCTCGAAATTTATCGCGACGGTGGACGATCGTCACTTTTTCGGCAATCGGCTCAAGCATAAGCGCCCAGTCGACTGCGGAATCACCGCCGCCAAAGATGACTACTTTTTTATTTTGAAAATAATGCATGTCGTTTATAAAATAATGTAAATTTTTCCCTTCGTAATCTTTGGCATTTTCTAATTCCAGTTTTCGCGGTTGGAAAGCCCCGTTGCCTGCTGTAATAATAACCGTCTTTGTATAATGAATTTCCTGATTCGTCGTTAACTTAAAAATGCCCTCTTCTTGTTTTTCCAGTTTTTCAACGGACTGATCAAGACAGATGGTGGGTTCGAACAATTTAATTTGTTCCTGTAAATTATCCACCAACTCTCGAGCCCGGATTTTGGGAAAACCTGCCACATCATAAATGAATTTCTCCGGATATAGCGCCGTTAATTGGCCACCTAATTGTGGCAAACTTTCTATTATCTTAATGGTTGCTTTTCGCATGCCGCCGTAAAAAGCGGTAAATAACCCGGTCGGGCCGCCGCCGATTATTGTTATATCATAAACTTGTCTATCTTCTTTCAAAGGTATCCCTCCAATTAACATTCAAAAATATTTTATCATAAGTTTTAGCAATTCCGAAAGATTCACTTCTAAAGTTTGTAAAAAATAAATACTTGTGCGGGTGGTTTGCGCAATTCTAGGCTTTGATAATTGACGGAATATTTTTCGCTTTAGTAAACTGAGTAAAGGGCAATGTTAAAATTCATAAAAGAAGATGGCGGAAATTACTTTTATAATATGACGATGGGTCCTTCATCTTCATCGTGAATCCATGACCATCAGCCGATCGTTTTCCATTAAATGTAACAAGAAGGGGGGAGGGAAACTTTGCCATTTTCAATCATTCAATTAATGATTTCAATCCTATTATTTTTCGTTTTGTTTTTCGGAATTGGTTTTATTTTAAACATGCTTTTGCGGATGACATGGATTATGACTTGCATATATCCGATTGTTGTTATTTTTATTGTAGATAATATCCCTTTTATCAGCTATTTTCGTGAACCTAAAGATGCTTTTCAAACCTTAGGGGAAAATTTATATTCATTGGCTCCCGCTGACATTACTGTATTATTAAGTGGTCTAGCAGGAACAATTGTAGCTGGGTTTACAATGAAAGCGTTACGAAAAAGAGGTTACCGGATGTTTTAGCTGTCAATAAACTGTTTTAATTAATGTATATTTTTAATATTTTCATAAAAATAGAATAAGAATTTCTCCTCTTTGTGAATATTTTTTTCTTTTTTGGGAAAGAAATAGACACGAGAGGAGTGAAAAATATGGTAAAAATAAAAACATGGTCCAAACGGATTATCATGATTATTTTGTTTACTATTGCACTGCTAATTACTTTCCAGACGGTATCCGGAGTAAAGGCTGAAACATTACCTGACCATAAATATAAATATGAAACTGCATCTGATAAAAAAAGAAATACAAATAAAATGTTACATTCTTTCAAGTCTATCAATTTACAATTAAAATCTTTAAAGGTTGCTGCAACTTCAGCAACAAAAATTTCATCAAGTGAAGAAATTAAAGGAAAAATTCCAAGATTGGAGGAAGCATTTAATTGGGAAGCAGAATATCCAAGTCATTCAGTCATTGCGACCGGATATACAGCAGGATATGAATCAACGGGGAAAAATCCTAATGATCCTTCTTATGGAATTACGTACTCCGGAGTGAAAGTAAAAAGGGACCTATACTCCACGATTGCAGCTGACTTGAATGTTTTCCCAATTGGTACAATTTTGTTTATTCCAGGCTATGGGTTTGGTGTTGTGGCAGACAAAGGTGGAGCCATCAGAGGAAATAAAATTGATTTATATTTTGAAACTGTAGAAGATGTATATAATGAATGGGGAAAACGAGAAGTTAATGTTTATGTTGTTAAAAGAGGTAACGGATCGCTGACAGCAGCAGAACTTGAACAATTGAACGAAAATGAAGCGATGCAAGTTTTTCGCAGTCAATATTCATTAAGAAAAAAAGAATAGTGCGTTCTTAACTATTTGTCCTTTTTATCGATCTTTCTGATAATCGGTGAGGGCAATTTTTTTTGTAATGTTGCGAAGAATAATGTTCTTGAATAAATTAACAATTAATTTTTTATGCATTTTTTGACGAATGGTGTAGACAAATGACGGAAAGGATGGTATATTATTAATCGTTGTTATTTATTTAACAGCTTTTTCTTATCAAGAAGGTGTTGTGGTTTCGATTCCCATCACCCGCTCCATACATATGACTAACGCAGTGTTTCGTTTCGGAAAGAACGAAGCATTGCGTTTTTTACTATCTTTAAGTGCACGATATAACAATGATAAAATAGATGAAAATGGTCATTGAATAGATACGGGATATTGAAGGGAGGGAAGGTCGTTTTGGAAACGCAAGCTTTGAAAAAAGAAATCATCAAATACGCAAAATCAATTGGAATTGATAAAATCGGTTTTGCCACTGCAGAACCTTTTACAACATTAAAAGCAAGACTCATTCGTCAGCAAGAATTGAATTACCAATCCGGGTTTGAAGAGTCAAATATTGACAAGCGGACGAATCCTGCCCTTCTTTTTGACAATCCCCAATCGATCATTTCCATCGCTCTGGCCTATCCAACAAAAATGAAAGAGCATGTTCGCGGGACAAAGGGTGAGCGGCGAGGTTTGTTTGCCCGTGCTTCATGGGGAGAAGATTATCACCATGTATTACGTGATCGCTTAAGTAAACTGGAACGATTTATTTACAGGAAAATACCGGATGCCCGTTGCAAATCAATGGTCGATACCGGTGAATTATCCGACCGGGCTGTTGCGGAACGAGCAGGTATCGGTTGGAGCGGGAAAAATTGTGCCATCATTACGCCGGAGTATGGATCGTTTGTTTATTTGGGTGAAATGATTACAAATATTCCTTTTGAGCCGGATACGCCGATAGAAAATTTGTGCGGAACATGCAATAAATGTATAGAAGCTTGTCCGACCGGTGCGTTAGTTCAACCGGGGCAAATAAATGCTAAAATTTGTATCTCCTATTTAACACAAACGAAAGATTTTTTACCGGATGAATATCGTAGCGTAATTGGAAATCGATTATATGGCTGTGATACATGTCAAATCGTTTGTCCATATAACAAAGGTAAAGATTTCCATTTTCACGAAGAATTTGAACCGGAACCAGAAGTGGCAAAACCATTGCTTAAACCACTGCTAAAGATCAGCAACAAAGAATTTAAAGAAAAATATGGCCGTGTTTCCGGTGCTTGGCGTGGAAAAAAACCAATTCAGCGAAATGCGATCATTGCGCTCGGTCATTTTAAAGATGAAACAGCGATTGATGAGTTAAGCGATGTTATTCGTAACGATCCGCGACCGGTCATTCGGGGAACAGCCGCTTGGGCATTAGGTAAAATTGGGACAGAAAAAGCGAAACAAATACTTACGAACGCAAAAATTGCGGAAAAGGATGAAGATGTATTACGGGAAATTGAAACGGCACTTGCCGAATAAATAGAATGCCCAATTTTTGCATCACCGAATACGAAGGAGGAACATACACTTAATTAAAGGAGTGTGTGTTGCCATGATTGATCAATTACAAAGGTTATTAGAACAACGGGTGCAACAATGTGTAAGTGATCGGCAAAAGGAATGTTCAAAAATTGAGCGTAAAAAAGAATGTTTGGCAAATCGCCATGGCGAAATTGTTAAAGCAAAGGCAACCGGGCATATTACCGAGAAAATTAATAATGAAGATTATACTGATATATATTACAACGTCCATTTTCAATATTTAATCAAACAAGAAAAGCGTTATTACATTGAGGAAGAAGTTGAGAAACGAAAAGCCCATTTTTATAAAAGTACATTGATAAAGGATGAAGAAATATTTGAAACGCCTGCATCCGAAATCCCTGAATTAAAAATTGACCACCAAGAAAGTTTAGAAAGAATTTCTTACCATTATGACCGGAGAAAAGCCGTTCAGTATGCTGAACGCTGGTGGAATGACTATAATCCGCAATATCATAAATTTGCTGTTGATTGTACGAATTATATTTCACAATGTTTACATGCCGGTGGAGCTCCGATGCGAGGTTTTTCCAATCGTTCAAGCGGTTGGTGGTATAATGGAAACAGTTGGAGTTATAGCTGGTCAGTAGCCCATTCGCTTCGATGGTATTTAGGTACTTCTAAAGTAGGTTTGCGTGCGAGAGAAGTTAGTGACCCGAGGGAGTTACAACTAGGAGATATTATATGTTATGATTTTGAAGGAGACGGTCGCTTTAATCATAATACGATTGTTACGGCGAAAGATGCGTATGGGATGCCTTTGGTTAACGCTCATACAACCAATAGCCGAATGCGATACTGGTCTTATGAAGATTCTTCAGCCTATACGAATAATATCCAATACAAATTTTTTACAATTATAGATGATGATTGATTTATTAATTGAGGTGGGAAATTGTGGCAGTACATGTTGTTTTATATCAACCAGAAATCCCGGCAAATACAGGCAATATTGCAAGGACTTGTGCAGCAACAGACTCGCAGCTTCATTTAATTCGCCCGCTCGGATTTTCAACGGATGATAAAATGTTAAAGAGAGCCGGACTTGACTACTGGCCGTTTGTAAAAATACATTACTATGATTCGTTGGATGAATTTTTTGAGAAAAATCAGGGAGAATTTTACTATATTGAGACATACGGAAACAAGGCATATTCTGAATTCGATTACAGTAATCCGGAAAAAGACTATTATTTTATGTTTGGCAGAGAAACAACGGGTTTGCCGAAAGAATTATTAGAGGCAAATCAAGATCGGTGTTTACGGATTCCGATGACGACAAATGTTCGCTCGCTAAATTTATCTAATACAGCAGCCATTTTAGTGTACGAGGCTTTGAGACAACAAAATTTTACCCATTTAAAAATTAAATACAGTGAGTGAAAATCAGTAAGGGTTTAAAATCAGGTCAACTCATTTTGAACCCTTTTTGCTATATCTGTTTTGAGATAAAATGGGGAAAATTGATTGCAACAGGTGCGCCTTAAAGAACATTTCAATTAATGAAACTGAAACGGTATTGATTTTTAATTAAGAAAGGATGATTATCATGAACGAAACGATTGAAGCGATCTTAAATCATCGGTCGATAAGACAATTTCAAAATAAAAAATTAACAAAAGAGCAGATTGAAACGATTGTCCGCTGTGCACAGGCAGCTTCGACATCGAGTTTTGTACAAGCTTATTCCATTATCGGGGTAACTGATCAAAACAAAAAACAACAACTTGCACAAGTTGCAGGTAATCAAAAATATGTTGCTGATAATGGTCACTTGTTCGTATTCTGTGCCGATCTTCACCGTTACGACATAATCAGCAAAATGGAAAACGTCAATATGGAGGAATCCATTGCCAGCACGGAAAAATTTATGGTTGCTTTAATTGATACGGCCTTGGCCGCTCAAAATGCCGCAATTGCCGCAGAATCTTTAGGGTTAGGGATTTGTTATATCGGCGGGTTGCGCAACAATTTAGAGAAAGTTTGTGAAATCTTACAAACGCCAAAACGAGTGATTCCTTTATTTGGCCTTGTCGTCGGTTATCCGGAAAAAATAAATGAACAAAAACCCCGCTTGCCGTTAAATCATATTTATCATGAAAACACGTATCAACAAAATGAAGAAGCATACATAAATCAACTGAACGAATATAACAAGACCATCCAAGACTATTATAATAAAAGGACAAACGGAAAACGGAATGACAGTTGGACTGGTCAAGTCTCGGCAACATTTGCAATGAAAAATCGCATGTATATGCATGACTTTATCAAAAAGCATCATTTGAATAAATAACGAATAGTTTTTTGATAGAGCCGTTTTTACATGAAATAACATAAAAAGAGCGCTTTAGAAAGTCATTTTCAAACTTTCGCGCTCCTTCTTATTATCTTCTCTTTACCCCAATCTCTGTTGAAATGAACAGAGTGAAATTTTACATAGATTAAAAATCTGTTTTGCGACCCCGCAAAAGTGGGGTGATTTGCTAAAGCTAAGTTGTGAAAAAATACTTCAAGAAAAAACGGCGGAATGGATCCGTTTATTCCTCTTCGGTTACAATTGCTTCTGCTTCAATCTCAACCAAAAGTTCTGGTTCAATAAGAGACTTTACTTCTACCATCGTGGCTACTGGCCGAATATCTCTAAAAAACTCGCCGTGGGCTTTCCCGATTTCTTCCCATTTTGATATGTCAGTAACAAACATTCTTGTTCGAACAACATCAGATAATTTAGCTCCAAGCTTTTCGAGGGATTCCTTAATAATTTCTAAAGCGCAAACAGTTTGTGCATAGGCATCATTAAGACCAACTGGTTTTCCATCTCTTACAGCTGTTGTCCCTGCCACTTCAATACGATTTCCAACGCGCACTGCTCGGCTGTACCCAACAACCGGTTCCCAAGAAGACCCTGTCGACACTTTTATTCTCTTTTCCATAAGGTAACTCCACTCCTTACTTTTAATTTTTCTTATTTATTTTAATTTAATATCTAACTCCAACCTAGTCCACTATCTTAGATTAAGTGTATTTTCATAGGTTGATTAATTTGAGCCACATGGTCACGGAAACTCTTCCAATTCCGTGATCATGTGGCTCAGGACGGTGGCTGCAAAATGATACAAATGTATTCAGCATAAAGACTAAGGTTGAAGGAATAGTGATTTTAAGTAAATCACCATATACATTTGAAATTCAGTAAAATTAGATGTTTAAGATGGTCTAGCTATTTAAAGCAAAATTTAATTTAAGATTAAATACAACATTTGATTGATAAATTTATAAGTAAATTAATTACTTATCCTAACTTGGCATACAAAATGTTATTAAATTTCTCCCCAAACATATTATTTCTTATATGTACGCGGTCGATCCTCATAGCCCGCCGTAAAGATAGCAACTAAAAATGCTGCCGAAACACAAAGAATTAAGACAGTTCCCATTTTTCATCCCCCTATCGTTCATATACTCATATTTATTATAATGCGGCATATAAATTTTATCTACAGAATGTTCGTTAATTTTTATTAAAAAGGAAACTTTTCATATTATTTATCATCATTTTGACAGCATGTTCATATATTTATAGGTAAATATAGTTAAATGTGAAGGCAAAGTTGCTCTTACAAAAGCTGCCAATTTTAATTTTTTGGCATTATCATTAGAAATATTAGGGAGGTACTATATGGGTATATTAGATAAAGTTACCAAATATCGTGAAGAGGAGGAAAAACTTAAATGGGAAGGTACCTTTGCTGAGTATTTGGAATTGGTAAAAGAAAAACCGTGGATTGCCCAATCTGCTCATTCTCGGGTATACAATATGATTAAAGATGCCGGTGTTGAAGAGGTTGACGGTGTAAAAAGATATAAATTTTTTAGCCAGCAATTATACGGGTTGGAAACAGCTCTGGAAAGGTTGGTTGAAGAATATTTTCATCCGGCGGCAAAACGTCTGGATGTCAGGAAACGAATTTTATTATTAATGGGTCCTGTCAGTGGCGGAAAATCAACGCTAGTGACCATGTTGAAACGGGGGCTTGAACAATATTCGAGAACGGATCGCGGTGCCGTATTTGCAATTAAAGGCTGCCCGATGCATGAAGATCCACTTCACCTCATTCCTCCGCATTTACGGGAAGATTTTTATGAAGAGTATGGGATTCGAATCGAAGGAAATCTGTCACCGCTTAATATGATGAGGCTTGAACAAGAATACGGGGGACGGATTGAGGATGTGTTAGTGGAACGGATCTTTTTCTCAGAAGACCGTCGCGTCGGTATCGGTACATTTAGCCCGTCCGACCCGAAATCACAAGATATTGCCGACCTCACAGGAAGTATTGATTTTTCGACGATAGCCGAGTACGGTTCGGAATCAGATCCGCGTGCATATCGGTTTGATGGAGAATTGAACAAAGCTAATCGCGGGATGATGGAATTCCAGGAAATGTTAAAATGTGATGAAAAGTTCTTATGGCACTTACTGTCTCTAACGCAAGAAGGAAACTTTAAGGCAGGCAGGTTCGCACTTATCTCAGCTGACGAGTTGTTTGTATACTCATAATACCAAAAAGAGCCCATTTAATCAAGCTCTTTTTTGCGACAAAAAACTACTTTTTAAATAAGGGGTTATCTGATGTACAGCCGGTTTACGTCCTCTACCTTTTTCAAGAATTTTTACATCAACGTGGTCAAATACTGCTCGGAGTATTTTATTTTTATCACTTTTATTTTTAGACGCTTGGTACGCTTCTAAAATTGATTTTATTTGTGTTTTTATAAATCTCGGTTCTATAGATTCTTTCTCGTCCGGTACATCAATTTTTATCTGTTCAAGTTCCTCAATTTCCTTCTTCAATTCATTACGTCTTTGAATAAACTCTTCATCATCATACACGCCTGTTTCATACTTTTCGTGGACAAACTTCAAACGGCGATTCAGTTCTTGCTTTCTGCTTTCAACTTGCTTTTTAAGTTCATCTGCATTTGTTTCTTTTTTTGAATTACTTATTACTATGTCTTTGATTTGCTCGTTTAGTAAATGATCATCCAACTCACTTAAATATTTTAACGTTTCTAGTAGATCTTCTTCTATGCTACGATATTTTACAAAAGTACAACCGGGTGTCCTGCACCACAGGAATTCTTTGTGATATACCGTTTCGGTTCCATCGGTTTTTTTGTAATGTTGTGTGCTATATTGCCTAATTAATTTATGACCGCATTCTACACATACACATATACCAGCCAATTCACAAGGATCAAAGTCTAATTTCGTGTTCGTTGTGTCGCGGTTATTAATTCTGTACTGCACTTTTTCCCACGTTACAGGGTCGATTATTGCCGGATGAGCGTCCTCGACAATAATCCATTCGTCTTCCGGTCTAGGAACTTGCGTACTGCTATTCAGCTTTCTTTTAGTTGTACGGAATTTTAGAGTGCCATTATACGTTTCATTTGACAAGAATGTTCTTAAATAAGTTGGGTGCCATGTATCTTTACCTTTTGGTGTTTTAATACCGATTCTTTTTAGATAGGTCGATAACGCCCTAAATTGGACTAATTTCCTTTCGCCGTTTACAAGGATTCCATTCGCATAAAAATCAAAAACTGTTCGAACAATTTCGGCTTCATCTTCATTGATTTCTAAACGCTTTGTGTGTGGGTTATATTGATAGCCAAATGGAGCGGATCCGGAAACCCATTTTCCTTCCATTGCAGCATTAAATCTTCCTCCATTGAGTCGCTCTCTAGTTGTTTCAAATTCTTCCCTAGACATAAATAGTTCAAATCGAATTTGCCGCAAGTCTGACGGGTTTTTAGGATCGTAAACTTTCCAAGGTGTTATGATATAGATATTCTTTTGGGTGATTAAGTCATAGATGGTTCCCATGTCTGTATATGATCCGCGGCCCAATCGAGATATTTCTTTTACTGCGATTGCGTCATATTTTCCATGTTGTAAGTCTTTAATTATTTGCTGAAACACAGGACGAGAAGAAATCTTATCTCCGGACCCTATTTCAGACTTCTGTTCGTATGGAATACCATATTCAGAAAGAGCCCGATCCATAAGCATTTTTTGTTCATGTAGCGTATCTTCGCCGGTCTTTTTCTCGCGTTCTTCATCCTGCCTTGACCGTCGCAAGTAATTAACAATATGAGAAATACCATATTCCTCGACAATGTTCCTTTTCATAGTGCACCTTCTTTCTTTGGTCTAACGTTTTTGTATGTGTACACAAATCATTTTATCATTAATGAGGAAAAAATATAATATTTTTTTCGTAAATTTTTCATAATAAAATATAATTCACAACGAATTTTAAGTGTTAGCATAATAACATGAGGAATTGACCAAAAGAGGTTAATTCCTTTTTTATTGATGATAATTATCCTTCCACACCTTATAATAATTTTAGAGGTGTTGGATATGGACGACTTACAAAAACTGTATAATCAGTTAGAAGATTTATTTGATAAGTATGTTGAGAGACAGAAATTTTTTATTAAAACATCAGATGATTATTTGGAAGATCATCTAGTGACTCATATGTTTGGTTATCTTACAGGCATAGCCAAGGCATTAACATTAATTGAAAAAATTATTGAAGAGAGAGATAAAGAGTAGCTTAAATGGGTTACTCTTTTTTAATGTTCATAATAACGAGAACTATTGTTTGTACTCTAATTAGCGGATAGTCTTACTGTACTCTAATTAGTGGACAGTTCTGTACTCTAATTAGTGGACAGTTCTGTACTCTACGTAGAGGACAGTGAAATTTTTTCCTACATTATATGCGAAAGTGCTAAAGAAAATATTAAAGAAAATATTAAAGAAATATAGTTGCAAGGGTTTTTTAAAAGCATTCATTAGTGAGTGCTTTTTTATTTTGAAAGGGGAGGAGCAGTTATGAAGGTGTACAAACTTATAAGCAATGATCAAAGGCAAAAGTTAAATGCTTTCGTTAAAAGAAAGAAACCTCCATCAAAGGAAGTCTTTGGACACAAGCCTAAAAATCTATCGCGAAAGGAAATAGAGGAATTAATGGGCGTTAATCGTGATACGTACAAAAGAGTGAAAGGAAGGGTGAAAAGGTGTTAATTCCGATTCGCAAAACATTTACAGGACATATCGAGTATTGGGACACTGAAAAGAAAATAATAGTTATAGGTGGGGTTGATTTAGCTAACGAAATAGAAATTGATACGGAACCTACTAAAAAAACTAAAACAGCAAAAACAACAAAGGCTAAGTCAACTGATACAAAATGAAATATTGTGCTGAACAAGGTTGTAAGACTCTAATATCATCCGGTCGTTATTGTGAGAATCATAAACGCAGATACAAAAAGAAACCAGTCTACAGTAAGAACAAGTCCTTTTACCGGACACGGGACTGGAAGGACTTAGTATCATTTGTTTACGAACGAGACAAAGGATGTTGCCAGCGATGTGGGAAGTTTGTGTTTGGTAAGCAAGCACATGCACATCATATTGTACCAATACAAATTGACCCATCGAAGCGACTTGACTCAGACAATATTATTTTATTATGCAACAAGTGTCATCCAATAGTGGAGAAAGAGACAATGGAGAAGTATAAAAAGAAAAATAAATTTGATTGGAATGTTTTATTAAAATAATTTATCCCCCCTACCCAAAAACAAAAAATGGACCATTTGGGAGGATAGGGAGCGAGGGCCTAAACGCGCACCTCAAAAGAATTTTTGACATTATTTTACTACAACATTTTGGGAGGTGAATAGGTTGCCGCGAAAAAAAGACCCGAATCGAGAGAAAGCATTTGAACTTTTTAAAGAACATGGTGGAAAAATCAAAAATAGAGAAATTGCGAATATTCTAGGCTTAGATGAGAGAAAAGTCGCTGTTTGGAAAGGTCGCGATAAATGGAATGAACAAATAGGAATTGTTAAACAACATACAACGAAAAAGAGAAATACAACGAATGTCCGTTCCAAACGTAAAAAAGAAATCATAGAAGCATTAATTGAAGCCGGCACCTATTCACCGGCTCTTGATTTTTTAATTGAAATTTATTTGGATGCTTATGAAGAGTATAAAGAGAACAAAAATGAAAAGCTTCGCAAGGAATTAGCTAAATATCTTGGTCAACTAGGACTGGATGGAAAAAATAAAGAACTAATCAAAAAGTCAGGGGTTTTACTTGAAAAAGAGGAAGAAGAGGAAAAAGAAGAAGTTCCTCAAAATAATAAGCTCATTCAGTTTAGGCAGAGGATGTCCAGATGATTGATTTTGAAACAAACTATGCTGATATATTTGCTGATGAAGTCGAGAAAAACCCTGATTTATATCCAAAATCTATTCATACCGTCATTAAACGATATCGGAAATGGCAGAAACGTAAAGATATTTGGTTTGATGTGGAAAAAGCCAATGCCATGCTTTACTTTACCGAAACCTTTTTGAAACATGCGAAAGGAAAATGGGCCGGTCAACCTTTAATTCTTGAATCGTGGCAACGTTTCTTTTTTGCCAATATTTATGGATGGCAAAAATTTAATGACGATGGAAAAGCCGTCCGAGTCATCAGAAATGTTTATTTGCAAGTGCCGAAGAAAAACGGGAAAACCATCATGGGTGGTTCGCCGGTCATCTACGGGATGTATGGCGAGGGAGTGAAAGGCGCCGATATTTATATCAGTGCGAATACATTTGAACAATGTCAAAACGCTGCTATTCCAATTGCGTTGACAATCGAAAACAGTCCGGATTTACGTCCCGGGACCCGAATCTATAAAGGAAAAGAGGACACTATAAGGTCAATCAAATATACCTTTGTCGAGGATGGAATCAAGTATGCTAATACTATTAAAGTCTTAACAAAAGACAATGCAGGAAACGAAGGAAAAAACCCATATATAAATTATTTTGATGAGGTCCACGCTCAAATGGACCGGGAGCAATTCGACAATTTACGTTCTGCCCAAGTTGCTCAAGACGAACCGTTAAACATTATTACCACGACTGCCGGTAAACAACCCGGGTCCTTGGGTGCTCAAATATATTCATATGTTAAAGATGTTGTAAGAAATGATGACGACGACTCTTGGTTTGGTATGATTTACGAACCAAACAAAAATTACGATTGGACAGACCGGAAAGTATGGCGGATGGTCAATCCAAATATTAATATATCGGTTAATATGGAATTCTTGGAGAATGCATTCAAAGAAGCACAAAAAAATAGTTTTAATCGAGCCGAATTTTTGTCTAAACACTTAGATGTATTTGTAAACTATGCGGACACGTATTTTGAAATGGATCAGCTCGAAAAGATGTTGGTTGAGGATTTAGGCGAGTTAGAAGGATTAACATGTGTAGTTGGTGTGGACTTATCAAGGCGAACCGACTTAACTTGTGTTGATATTAATTTTCCTACCTTTGATGATGAAGGCGCACCTATACTTAAAGTTAAGCAAATGTATTTTATCCCCGAATTTGGGATTGAAGAAAAAGAGCAGCAAAGGAATGTACCATACCGGGAACTAGCGGAACACGGATTTGTTACCCTGTGTCCAGGTAAAACGGTTGACGAAGATATGGTTGACGAATATATTAAATGGGTATTTGAGAAATTTGATTTAAGACAGATAAATTATGACCCGGCATTTGCTGAAAAACTTGTTGAGAAATGGGAAATGCTCGGGATTGAATGTGTGGAAGTACCGCAATATCCAACACATATGAATGAACCGTTTGATGATTTTGAAGTGTTGCTTCTACAGGAACGAAAATTGCATGGTAAAACGGTTCCTGCAGTAATAACAGATAACCCATTATTTGTTTTCTGCACATCAAATGCAAAAATCGTTACAAACATAAACAATTTAAAAGCCCCATCCAAAAGGAAAAGTCCGGAACATATTGACGGTTTCGCGGCTTTTTTAATTGCTCATAAAGAGACACTCAATATGATGGAGCCAATTGTTGCAGATGAGGAATTCGATGAATATTTAGATGAAATTTATAGATAGATAGGAGGTGATAGTTTGGGATTACGTGATAGATTTTCAAACTTTTTATACAGGCAAATAGAAAAGCGTGGATGGTTTGAAGAAATTTATTCGAGTGTTGCCCGTTATGGTGGGCGATATGTGAGTGATGATAATATACTCGAGTCATCAGACGTTTATGAGTTACTACAGGACATAAGTAATCAATTAATGTTGGCCGAAATTGTCGTGGAGGACAAAGACGGCAAAGAAATTCGTAGTGACCCGGCTTTAAAGGTGTTAAGGAATCCAAACAATTACTTAACACAATCTGAATTTATAAAGTTGATGACAAATACCTATTTACTCGAAGGTGAAGTTTTTCCTGTTTTAGATGGTGACCGGTTGCATTTAGCGACAAATGTCTATATGGAATTAGATGACCGATTAATCGAACACTTTAAAATTAACGGAACTGAAATACCGGGTTATATGATACGTCATATTAAAAATATCGGTACGAATCATTTACATGGTGTAGGTATTTTACATCTTGGTCGCAATACTTTAGATGGCGTTATGAATGCTGAAAAAGTCCTTACTGAAAAATACCGGAAGGGTGGTTTACTTGCTTACCTGTTAAAACTCGACGCACACATCAACCCGCAAAACTCGACGCAATCAAAGCTAATTAAAGCCATTCTCGACCAGTTGGAAGCAATCGACGAGTCGAGAACCGTTAAACTGATTCCGCTTGGAAAAGGGTATGAAATCGATACTCTACAAAGTTCGATTGATGATGAAAAAATATTGGCTTACTTAAATGTTTACAAGAAAGACCTTGGAAAGTTTTTGGGTATCAATGTAGATACTTACCAATCACTTTTAAAATCAGATATAGAAAGAGCCATGATGTATTTGCATAACAAAGCGGTAAAACCGATAATGCGGAATTTCGAAGAACATTTATCGGTTTTATTTTTTGGTCACAATTCGGACAAGCGTATTAAGTTCAAGATTAATATTCTTGATTTTGTTCCATATAGCACGAAGACAAACATCGGCTATAACATTGTTCGTACTGGAATCACGAGCCCGGACAATGTGGCGGAAATGCTCGGGTTTGAAAAACAAAACACACCTGAATCACAAGCTATTTATATATCTAATGACTTAAGCAAAATAGGCCAAAAGAATGCAACAGATGATTCTTTACCAACGGGAGGGGGTGAGAATCAAAATGAACAAGAAGGAAATTCGAACGCTTGACATTACGAATCTACAAACTCGAGATGACAATGAAACCCATACAATTAGCGGTTATGCCGCTGTTTTTAATTCGCCGACTATAATAGGAGATTGGTTTGAAGAGGTAATTTCTCCGGGTGCTTTTAGTAAAACTATATCTGAAAATGGCGATATAAGGGCATTGTTTAATCATGACTGGAACAATGTTCTTGGTCGTACAAAAGCTGGAACATTACGACTATCCGAAGATGATAGAGGTTTGAAGTTTGAAGTAGATTTACCCAATACGTCGGTTGCTCGTGACTTAGTGGAAAGTTTAAAACGTGGTGATATAAATCAATGCTCATTCGGGTTTATCCCTACTGTGGAAGAATGGGATTACTCAGTCGAACCAGCACACCGAATTATAAAAGAAGTTGATTTATTTGAAGTATCTGTCGTAAGTATTCCAGCTTATGAAGATACGGAAGTAAGTCTTGTAAGAAATAAAGAAATTATTAAGGAAGTTGAAAAACGTACCAAATTATTAAATCAAATTAAGGAGCTGTTGAAGGATGAATAAAAAACTATTACTTGCTTTACAAAAACGAAATAAAGAACGTCTTACCGAATTAAAAAATAAACTCGAAAAAGGTGAAGTACGTGCTGAAGATTTGGAAGCCGTACAAAAAGAAGTACAAGAGTTATCGGATCAATTACAAGAGATTGCGGATAAATTGGCAGAAATGAATGATACAAATACGGATGAAACAAGCACTGATGACACAAATACGGATGATACCAGCACTGATGATGAAAATCGAGATGATAATAAAGACGACGAGCAACGAGATGATGAAAGTAAAGATGATGAACAACGGTCATTGACACCTGAACAACGTGACGGGGTTTTAAAAGCAATATCATCCGGTCTTTCCACGCGTGGGCATAAGTCTGCTAAAAATAAGGAAAAAGAAATTCGTTCTGCATTTGCGAACTTCGTTGTCGGTCGTATTTCCGAAGCGGAAGCCCGTTCTCTTGGTATTGAAGCAGGTAACGGTTCGGTAGTTGTTCCGGAAGTTATTGCAAGTGAAATTATTAGCTATGCGCAAGAAGAAAACTTATTGCGAAAATATGGTACCGTACACCGAACAAATGGAAATGTTAAGTATCCTGTCCTTGTTAAAAAAGCCGAAGCAAATGTTAATAAGAAAGAGCGCGGTTCAGAAATCCCCGAAACTGGAATTGAATTTGATGAAATCCTACTTGAACCGGCTGAATTTGACGCCTTGGCAACCGTAACGAAGAAATTAATTCATATGTCCGGCGTCAACGTTGAAGAAATCGTTATTGAGGAATTGAAAAAGGCTTATGTACGCAAGGAAACAAACTATATGTTTAATGGAAACGACACCGGAAACGAAAATCCGGGTGCCCTTGCAAAGAAAGCAGTTGCTTTTTATGAAACAACCGGTGACAGCTTATATGATACTTTAGTCAAACTGAAAAACACACCGGCAACAGCAGTTGTGAAAAAATCCCGGTGGATTATTAACCGGGCGGCGTTAACAAAAATTGAAACAATGAAAACGGATGATGGGTTCCCGCTATTACGTCCGTTTACTCAAGCCGAGGGTGGAATCGGATATACTTTACTTGGTCACCCATTAGATTTTACGGATGAGGCAGATGGTGCGGACCCAACAAAACCGGTGTTCTACTTCGGAGATTTTTCAAGTTTCCACATTCAAGATGTAATTGGGGCAATGCAATTACAAAAGCTAGTTGAAAAATTTTCTGGCACAAACAAAATTGGCTATCAAATTTATAACTTGTTAGATGGTCAATTGATTTACAGCCCATTCGAACCGACTGTTTACCGCTATGAAGTCGGTGTAACTAAACCGGGTGCATAATTATGGACGAGTTAGTAAATAAACTAAAATCACATCTGCATTGGGAGGAAGGGATGGATGAGTCCCTCCTCCCTCTTTATTTGGAGAGAGCAAAAAAATATGTGAAAGCGGCAACTGGCGGGCAAGATGAATGGTTAATTATCATGGTTGCCGGCATTATGTACGAATATCGGGTGTCTGAAAAGGAACTCGAAGAAGCCTTAAATGCGTTAACTCCTTTCTTTATCCAGGAGGTGTTTGGGGATGCCGAGTCGACAGACGAACAAACTTAAATGGACAGCGGAGTTATTGAAACTTGGTGAATATGTGGACCCGGAAACGGACCGGGTAGTCATGGGATACCCGAAAGTTCGGGATATCCGTTATAACAACATAGGTGTTACCGCAACTGATAAGTTTACTTTTAAAGATTCCAACGAAATCATGAAAAAAATAGAAACTCGTATTGACAGGAATGTTGAGAACAATCAAAAAGAGTACCGAGTAAAAATTGGTGAACGAACTTACAACATAGAACGCATTTATGTCCGTGAAGAGGATAGAGTGATGGAGGTGTCATTGTCCTATGCCGATTAATTTTCAACAATTGAGAAGTATTATGAAATCTTCTGGAATTCCTGTTTATCGCGATGAGGCGCCTTCCACTGCTAATTATCCTTATATCATTTACGAATTCGTAAATGAACAGCATAAACGAGCGTCTAATAAGGTTTTATATGATATGCCCTTATATCAGATAGCTTTTATTACAAAAGGCGTAGAGAGTGAATTAAAGCCCTTAAAAGACGCGTTTAACAAAAATGGTATCTCTTATGAGCGATTTGAAGCCTACCCATATGATGAAAATGACGATACCGTTATTCAGTTTATCACTTATGTGAGGTGTATAAAATGAATAATAATAACGGTTTTTTAGAGGCACTCGAAGAAATTAACACGCTTTTAAAGCTCGATAAAAAAGTAGAATTGGACGTTTTAGAAGAAGCGGCAGAATACTTCGTCAAAGTACTAAAACCGCAAATACCGGTATCAAAACGCAATAAAAAACACATGCGTGACAGCTTGAAAGTCGTTGTCAAAAAGGATGTTGTTCAGGTCGTTTTTGACGGCGATATTTTTTATTGGCATTTAGTTGAGCATGGCCATAAAAAAGTAAATGGCGGTAAGGTTCGCGGTCGGCACTTTGTTCAAAACACTTGGGATAAATATGGCGACAAAGTTGCCGATATGATGGCTGAAAAGATTGTAAATAAAATGGGAGGTTGATTTTATGCCGAAACAACACAAGGAAATTCAATATTCTGTGGGAATCGAAGACTTATATATTTGTATGATGGATGAACCGGAAACAGCTGACACTGTGCCGGCATACGACAAAATTATTTATACTCAATCAAATATTAGTGATTTGACTATTTCTGCAACTACCACAAATTTTGTTAAGTGGGCAAGTAATAAAAAGATTATTAATATCACAAAAAACACTGCTTTTAGCCTTGCTTTTAATCTAGCAGGTCTGGACAGGGAAGTGCGCGATAAAATCTTCGGGAAAACACGAACCAAAGGAATTTCTTTTGAAACCGCCAAAGCACGAGAATATCCAAAGTTTGCAGTTGGTGTAGTATTTCCATTGTCTGATGGGACAAAACTAGCACGCTGGTATCCTCGTTGCACCGTAGCACCAGTGGAAGAATCATGGAAAACACAAAATGAAGAAATGACGGTTGATGATATTGCGTACACCATTACAGCTGACCCATTGTTATTTAATGACATTACAATGGTCGAATTTGATTCTGGAGCGGCAGACGCTTCCGGGGTCACCGTAGATAAATTCCTAGAACAAGTCGTTTGTGATGAATCACAAATCGCAACGTTATTTCCAACAACAGGTGGAACAACGGAGGGATAATAGATGGCTAAATTAAGCGACTTAGTAAATGTGAATATTAACCGGGATGTCATTAAGATTCAAGGTGTTGACATCCCGGTTATTTTTACGATGAAAAGTTTTCCGTATGTTGAGGAAGCATACGGAAAGCCATACCACATTTTTGAAAAAGACTTGAATCGAATGTTACAAAAAGGGAAAGTCACTATTGGAAAAAATGAAATCAAACTCATGAATGCATTGATTTACGCCATGGTAAGAAGTGGCGGTACGGAATGTACACCGTATGAACTCGAAAACTCCATTCCTATTTATGATTTACCTGAAATTTTTAATGTCGCTCTTCGTATTTTTGATAATCAAAATTTTCAAAAATCCGACATGGATAAAATTAAAACTGAAAAAAAAAGTTAATAAATAGTCAAGAGTCTCAATCATCGGAACTGGATTGGGACTTTTATTTTTATGTGGGTAACACACTTTTAGGTTGGGACATGGAAACATTCTGGAATGTCACACCCAACCACTTTTTAAAACAATTCGTTATGCATTTGAGATATACCAATCCGGACGCATTGAAAGAAGAAAAACAAGTCTATTACTTAGACCAAACGCCATTTTATAACAGGAAGTAGGTGAGGGAATGGCAGATAAAGAAAAAAATGTTGTCCTGAATTTTAAAATGGACGGACAGGTACAGTACGCAAAAACGCTACGTGAGATTAACGCAATCATGAATACAGCGGCTAAAGAGTATAAAAATCATGTTGCAGCTATGGGTGATGATGTAAAAGCGACGGATAAATTAGTTGCCGAAAAGAAAAAACTTGAAATACAAATGGAAGCAGCCCGAAAACGTACTGAATTGTTACGGGCGCAATATGAAGAAATGTCCAAGTCTACCAAAACGACAACGGGACAACTGACACAGATGTATTCAAAATTGCTAGATAGTGAACGTGCTGAAATGTCGTTACAAAAATCCCTTGACCGTGTAAATGAAGGTTTGTCAGAGCAAGCCATTGAAGCCGGACAAGCGAAAGAAACGCTAGACAGTTTAAAAAATGAAAGTGCATTACTTGAAGCCGAACAGAAAAAATTAATGTCCTCTTTTAAACTCCAAAAAGCCGAACTTGGCGATAATGCGACAGAAGCGCAAAAAATAGAACTTGCCCAAAAACAGTTGCGTGAACAAATGAGTTTGACTGAACGAGTGGTTAAAAACTTAGAAGAACAACTCGACGCGGCAAAAAAAGTCTATGGCGAAAACAGCCGGGAAGTTATGGAGTTAGAAACCAAATTAAATGGTGCAAAAACGACGTTAAAGAATTTTAGTAACTCCTTGGACAATATTGAGGACAGCGGGAAAAAAGCGGCTAGCGGCTTAGAATCCATTGAAAAAAAGCTAGATTTAAATAACCTTATGGAAGCAAGTGAACAACTACAAGGATTAACGGAAGGGTTACTTAATATTGGAAAAAATGCAATGGATAGCGCCATGCAGTTTGGCGACTCACAAACTTATTTACAAACAAATTTGGGTTTAACTGCTAAAGAAGCCGAAAAGTTAAACGGTGTGGTTGAGGAAGTTTTTAAATATGGGGTTGTTGAATCAGTTGATGAAGCGAGTCAAGCTGTCATGCTTGTCAAGCAATCATTTGGTGACCTAAATAATGCTGATTTAGCAAATCTAACAAATCAAATAACCACAATTGCTAAGCGTACCGGTACTGACGTACAAGAAAATGTTAATGCGGCTAGTAAACTAATGAATCAATTCGGTTTAACTGGCGAACAAGCAATGGATATTATCGCCTCAGGGTATCAAAAAGGGTTGAATAAATCAGGTGACTTTTTAGACACATTGAATGAATATAGTCCATTGTTTGCAGACGCGCAAATCAGCGCTGAACAAATGCTCTCTATCCTAGAAAATGGTATGGAAGCCGGTGCGATGAACACTGACAAAGTTGCTGACGCCGTCAAAGAATTACAAATTCGTTTTGGTGATGGGACGTTTGAGGAAAAACTTGATATGTTTTCGGATGGGACAGGTAAACTGTTTAAAGATTGGCAGAATGGAAAAGCAACCATGACTGATGTTATGAATTCAATTCAGAAAGACATTCAAAAGATGGATCCGACAGAACAACAAGCCGCATTATCGGCATTAGGTACACAATTTGAAGATTTAGGAATTATGGGCACTGTATCATTATTAGGAATAAGTGACTCAATAGAAGATGTAAACGGAAAAGCCGAAGAAATGTCTCAAAAAAGTCCGGGTGAAAAATGGGAATCATCTCTTAGAGAGTTGCAAACAGCATTGAAACCGATTGGTGAAAATTTAATCAGTGCATTGACTCCCGTCATTGATGGACTAGCAAAGTTAAGCGAGTGGTTTAGTAAATTGCCTGGACCAGTACAAACATTTATCACTGTTTTTGGCGGAATTATCGCAGTTGCCGGTGTATTGGCGCCGATAATTATAGGGGTAGTCACGGCATTTATGTCATTACAAAGTCTGTTACTACCCCTTATCGGTATTATTGCTGGGGTTGCCGCGGCAATTGCTGGAATCATTGTTGTTATCCAAAATTGGGGTGCTATTACCGATTGGCTAAGCGAAAAATGGGGTCAATTTAAAGATTGGATAGGTGGACTGTGGGAATCTATCAAAGAATTAGCAAGTAGTGTTTTCACCGCAATTGGTGACTTTTTCACTGGATGGGGACAATCAATTAGTGAGTTTTTCGCAAACACTTGGAACAGTATTAAAGAGACCTTTAATACGATAATTTCAACCATTGTAAACTTCGTACTTGAACGATTTGATAATCTAAAAAACAATGTCTCTATTATATTTGAAACTATTAAAAGTATTGCTTTAAATGTTTGGGAAGGAATAAAATCAACAATTTCGAACATTGTCGAAGGTGTCAAAAACACGGTGACTAATGTTTTTTCTTCATTAAGAGACACTGTTTCAAGCATTTGGGAAGGAGTTAAAAATGCTATCGTTAACCCAATCAACACCGCAAAAGACTTAATAAAAAGTGCAATTGATACGATTGTAGGGTTTTTTAAAGGTCTTGGCGAGAAACTAAAAATCAATATCCCTAAACCGAAATTACCGCATTTTAAGATTTCCGGTAATTTTGATTTAATTCCGCCGGACATATCTGTCCCGAAGATTGATATTGAATGGCGTGCCAAGGGTGGGATTTTTACCGCTCCCACTATTTTTGGAATGAGCAATGGAAAACTTCAAGGTGCAGGTGAAGCAGGTCCGGAAGCCGTGTTACCTTTGAATGAAAGTACTTTAGGTACAATCGGGAGAGCAATTGCAGACACAATGAATTTAAACGGTGGTGGGCAGGTTATTGTGCAACACATGGAGGTTCGTGACGATACGGATATTAAACAAATTGCGCGTGAACTGTACAATCTTCAACAGAGTAAGAACCGTGGAGGTGGTAAAGCATGAAAGGTATAACATTCGACGGTGTGCATAGTAGCACATTCGGACTTATCTATGAGAGTTCTAAACGTCCCATAATGCCGGAAACAAAAGATACCTATATTGATATACCTCATAAAGACGGATCTATACTCATTCCGGATAAATCCGCAAAAGACATTACCATAACCGTTAATTTTACTATACGAAAAGAGAGTGTTCGAGAACTATATGAAACTGCCCGGCAAATTGGCGCTTGGTTAACGACAACTGACCGGGTACCGTTAATTTTTGACGATGACCCAGACTACTATTATAAGGCAAAAGCGTCCACATTAGTAACTTTGGAACAGTTAGCTGATTTTGAAGAAATAGCTGATTTTACAGTGAATTTCAGATGCGAGCCTTATCCATTTAGGAGGTCATAGACATGTCCATGACAGATTATTTAGAGAACAAAATACTAAACGCAATATTTAAACGTACAGCTTACACGGGACCAAGTAACTTTTATTTAGCGTTGTTTACATCTGACCCGGGAGAAGCCGGAACAGGTACTGAAGTAAGCGACAGTGCTTATAAACGTCAACCAATTATATTTGGCAATATAATAGACGGTGCAATAAGCAACACGAATGTAATAGAGTTTGCAACTGCTTCAACGGATTATGGCACAATTACACATGTTGGTATTTACGACAGCCAAAGTGGCGGTAACCTACTTTTTTATAAAAAACTGACAACGCCCATTGTTGTCGGGCAAGGTGTTGGGGTGAGTGTCCAAGCTGGCGATTTAACGGTGTCATTAGATTAGTGGGGTGGTATAGATGGCAAACGGTCTTTTTGGCGGCGGTGACGGGAGTGTAAACGACCCATATTTGATTGAAGACGCAGCGGATTTAAATGCAGTCAGGAACAATTTAACTGCAAGTTATAAACTGGTCAATAACATTGATTTATCGGGTATGAATTGGGTGCCGATTGGTCTTGATGGTGAACATTTTTCTGGTACATTGGACGGAAATGGGAACACAATTAAAAACTTAAATATTAACACAAA
>Ga0310827_100577_pt1 | contig 26415 bp, 26 predicted proteins | sample WT_ome_2_FD_201309 | JGI IMG/M metagenome (GOLD analysis project Ga0310827, IMG submission 201309) | Sorghum-adapted microbial communities enriched on wild type (WT) sorghum from Joint BioEnergy Institute, Emeryville, California, United... ... | reverse complement strand
CACGCGACAGACCACTACCCTTGGACACGACGCCCTCCTCCATGTCATTGGGACTCGAACCCGTCAACGACATCAGGAGGGCGTCGCCACTTTCATCACCAACACGCCGCATAGCTCTCTTACTACGCACGCTCGCGGCAGTGAGGGGGACAGTCAGAGGCGTTCGATGATGGTGACGTTGGCGGTGCCGCCGCCCTCACACATCGTCTGCAGACCGTAGCGACCGCCGGTGCGTTCCAGCTCGTTGAGCATGGTGGCGAACAGTTTGGCGCCGGTCGCGCCCAGCGGATGCCCGAGCGCGATCGCCCCGCCGTTCGGGTTGACCTTGGCGTGGTCGACCTTCAGCTCCTTCTCCCAGGCGATGACCACCGGCGCGAACGCCTCGTTGATCTCCACGACGTCGATGTCGTCCATCGACAGCCCGGTCTTCTCCAGGGCGTAGCGGGTCGCCGGGATCGGGCCGGTCAGCATGAGCACCGGGTCGTCGCCGCGGGCGCTGATGTGGTGGATGCGGGCGCGCGGCTTCAGTTTGTGCTCCTTGACCGCCTTCTCCGAGGCCAGCAGCACGGCGCTGGCGCCGTCGGAGATCTGGCTGGCCACCGCCGCGGTCATCCGGCCGCCCTCGGTCAGCGTCGGCAGCGCCGCCATCTTCTCCAGCGACGTCTCCCGCGGGGTCTCGTCGATGCGGAACTCGCCACCGTCGACCGGGACCCCGATGATCTCGTTGTCGAACCGCCCGGCGCGGATCGCGGCCAGCGCCCGCTCATGGCTGGTCAGCGCGTACCGCTCCATGTCCTCCCGGCTGATCTCCCACCGCTCGGCGATCATCTCCGCGCCGCGGAACTGCGAGATCTCCTGATCGCCGTACCGGTGCAGCCAGTACTTCGACTCGTTGGTCGGCGAGGTGAACCCGAACTCCTTGCCGACGATCATCGCCGAGGAGATCGGGATCTGGCTCATGTTCTGCACACCGCCGGCCAGGATGATGTCGGCGGTCCCGGACATGATCGCCTGCGCGCCGAAGGAGATCGCCTGTTGGCTGGAACCGCACTGGCGGTCCACCGTCACCCCCGGCACCTCCTCCGGATAGCCGGCGGCCAGCCACATCAACCGGCCGATGTTGCCGGCCTGACCGCCGATCGCGTCGACACAGCCGACCACCACGTCGTCGACCGCGGCCGGGTCGACGTCATTGCGGTCGAAGATGCCGCGGAACGCGTGCACCCCCAGGTCGATCGGATGCAATGCCGCCAGCGAGCCGTTGCGCTTGCCGGTCGGCGTGCGCACGGCGTCGATGACGTAGGCCTCGGACACAGCCATGGGATCTCCTCTTAGTTCGCTCCGGCGGTGATGCCGCCGAGGACAATGGACAGGTACTGCCGACCGACCTCTTCGGCCGTCAGCGGTCCGCCGGGCCGGTACCAGCGCACCGAAACCCAGGTGGTGTCACGGATGAACCGGTACACCAGGTCGACGTCGATATCGGAGCGGAAGTAGCCCTCTTCGATGCCCTGGGTGAGCACGTCCACCCACATCTTGCGCTGTTCGCGGTTGCGTTGTTCCACATAGGCGAACCGCGGCTGCGACGATAACCGTTTGGCCTCGTCCTGATAGATGACCACCTGGGCGTGCCGGTGTTCGATCGCCTCGAACGACGCCATGAACAGGCCCTTGAACCGTTCCAGCGGATTGGGTTCGGTCTCCACGATCGACCGGTACCGGTCGAACAGCCAGTCCAGGAAGCCGCGCAGCACCTCGTCGACCATCTCCTCCTTGGAGGCGAAATGGTGGTACAGGCTGCCGGACAGGATGCCCGCCGAATCGGCGATGTCGCGCACCGTGGTGGCCTTCAGGCCACGCTCGGCGAACATCTGCGCGGCGAGCTCGAGCAGTTCGTCGCGGCGGGTCGGCGGACCGGAGTTCGTCATGGGTGCTGGCTCGACACGGAGATGACTTCGCCGGTCAGGTAACTGGAGTAATCGCTGGCCAGGAACGCGATGGTGGCCGCGACCTCCCACGGTTCGGCGGCACGGCCGAACGCCTCCTGGTCGGCCAGCCGGTCCAGCAGATCCGCCGAGCTGGTCTTCTCCAGGAACTTGTGCCGCGCGATGCTGGGCGAGACCGCGTTGATCCGCACCCCGTACTCGACCGCCTCGATCGCGCTGCACCGGGTCAGCGCCATCACACCGGCCTTGGCGGCGGCGTAGTGCGACTGCGAGTGCTGCGCCCGCCACCCCAGCACACTGGCGTTGTTGACGATCACCCCGCCGTGACCGGCATCGCGGAAATACCGCAGCGCGGCCCGGGTCGCCCGCATCACCGAGGTGAGGGTGACGTCGAGGACCCGGTCCCACTCCTCGTCGGTCATGTCGATGACCGGCGTCGAGCCGCCCAGCCCGGCGTTGTTCACCAGGACGTCGAGCCGGCCCATCTGCTCGGCCGCGGTGGCGATCAGCGCGTCGACCTGCTCCGTCGACGTCACATCGCACACCGCGCTGTGCACCCGGCCCAGGCCGAGCGCCGCGAGCTGCTCGCGGGTCTCGCCGAGCCGGCGTTCATGGTGATCGGAGATCAGCACGTCGGCGCCCTCCAGCAGCGCGCGGCGGGCCACCGCCGACCCGATACCGGTGCCGGCGGCCGCGGTCACCACCACCACCTTGCCGGTCAGCAGACCGTGGCCGTCGATCTCCTTCGGTGCTTGCGAAAGATCCGTCGTCACCCTTTTGGTTCCCTCGGTAGGCCGAGCACCCGCTCGGCGATGATGTTGCGCTGAATCTCGTTGGACCCGCCGTAGATGGTGTCCGACCGGGAGAACAGGTACAGCCGCTGCCATTCGTCGAAGTCACCGTCGGTCAGCGTCAGCCCGGCCATCCCGACCACGTCCATCGCGATCTCCCCGAGCTCGCGATGCCAGTTGGCCCACAACAGTTTCGAGATGTTGTCCTGCCCGGGCCGCTCGTCGTCCATGGTCGCCAGCGCATACGACCGCATGGTGCGCAGCCCCACCCAGGACCGGGTCAGGCGTTCACGGATCAACGGATCGTCGATCGCGCCGGTGCGTTTGGCGAGTTCCACCACGCCCTCGAGTTCGCGGCGGTACTGGATCTGCTGACCCAACGTCGACACCCCGCGCTCGAAGGTCAACGTGCCCATCGCGACCCGCCAGCCGTCACCGGGCTCGCCGACCACCATGGAGGCGTCGGTGCGGGCGTTGTCGAAGAACACCTCGTTGAACTCCGAGTCGCCGGTGAGCTGGACGATCGGGCGGATCTCCACGCCCGGCTGGTCCAGCGGCACCAGCAGATAGGACAGGCCGTGGTGGCGTTTGGAGCCCTTCTCGGTGCGGGCCACCACGAAGCACCACTGCGCCCAGTGCGCCAGCGAGGTCCACACCTTCTGACCGTTGATCACCCACTGATCGCCGTCGAGCACCGCGGTGGTGGACACATTCGCCAGGTCGCTGCCGGCGCCGGGTTCCGAATAGCCCTGCGCCCACAGTTCGGTGACGTCGAGGATGCGCGGCAGGAAGCGCTGCTGCTGCTCCGGTGTGCCGTACTCGATCAGCGTCGGACCGAGCAGTTCCTCACCGAGGTGGTTCACCTTGGCCGGAGCATTGGCCAGGGCGTACTCCTCGTAGAACGCCACCCGGTGTGCGACGCTCAGCCCGCGACCGCCGTGCTCGACCGGCCAGCCCAGACAGGTCAGCCCGGCGGCGGCGAGCTTGCGATTCCATTCCAGGCGTTCCTCGAACGCCTCGTGCTCGCGACCAGGCCCGCCCAGCCCCTTGAGCGCGGCGTATTCGCCGACCAGGTTGTCGGCCAGCCACTGACGGACCTCAGCCCGGAACTCATGGACCTCTATCACCCTTGTAGGCTAACCTACCAAGCACTTGCTTTGTTAGGAGCGTCGATGATCAGGGGCCGAACCCCGAGCGAGGGAAGGCTATGAGAACCATCCCCGCAGTTCTCGACCGGGCCGCCGAGCGGCTTCCCGACCACGATGCGCTGGTGACCGCCGCGACCGGCGGCGCCGAAGCGCGCCGGTTCAGCTACGCCGAACTGCGCGCCGAGGTGCGCCGGGCCGCGGCCGCGATGATCGCCGCGGGCATCGCGCCCGGCGACCGGGTCGCGCTGTGGGCGCCCAACACCTGGCACTGGGTGGTGGCGTGTCTGGCCACCCACTACGCCGGGGCGGTCATGGTGCCGCTCAACACCCGCTACACCGCCAGCGAGGCCGCCGACGTGCTGGCCCGCACCGGCGCACCGCTGCTGGTGGCCGCGGGTGAGTTCCTCGGCGCGGACAAGACCGCCGATCTCGACCGCGACGCGCTGCCGGCGCTGCGCCGGATCGTGCGCATCCCCGTCGACAAGCCGGACGGCACCTGGGACGAGTTCATCGCCGGCGGCTCGATGTCCGGCGCCGCGCTGGCCGAGGTCGACGCCCGCGCCGCGGCGGTGCGCCCGGACGACGTGTCCGACATCCTGTTCACCTCCGGCACCACCGGCCGCAGCAAGGGCGCGCTGTGCGCGCACCGGCAGTCGCTGGACGCCTCGGCCGCCTGGGCGGAGTGCGGGCGCCTGTCCAGCGACGACCGCTACCTGTGCATCAACCCGTTCTTCCACAACTTCGGCTACAAGGCCGGCATCCTGGCCTGCATCCAGACCGGGGCGACGCTGTACCCGCAGCTGACCTTCGATCCGGAGCAGGCGATGCGGGCGGTCGCCGAGCACCGCATCACCGTGCTGCCCGGGCCGCCGACGATCTACCAGACCATCCTCGACCACCCGAAACGCGGTGAGTACGACCTGAGTTCGCTGCGGTTCGCGGTGACCGGCGCCGCGGTGGTGCCGGTCGTGCTGATCGAGCGGATGCAGTCCGAGCTGGACATCGACATCGTGCTGACCGCCTACGGACTCACCGAGGCCAGCGGTTTCGGCACCATGTGCCGGCCCGAGGACGACGCGGTCACGGTGGCCACCACCTGCGGCCGCCCGATCGCCGGCTTCGAGCTGCGCATCGACAATCCGGCCGAGGACGGCACCGGCGAGGTGTTGTTGCGCGGCCCCAACGTGATGCTGGGCTACCTCGACGACCCGGAGGCCACCGCCGCCGCCATCGACGCCGACGGCTGGCTGCACACCGGCGACGTCGGCAAGGTCGACGAACGCGGCAACCTGACCATCACCGACCGGCTCAAGGACATGTACATCTGCGGCGGGTTCAATGTCTACCCCGCCGAGGTCGAACAGGTCCTGGCCCGCCTCGACGGCGTCGCCGAGGCCGCGGTCATCGGCGTGCCCGATCAACGGCTGGGCGAAGTCGGCAAGGCGTTCGTCGTGCGCAGACCCGGTGCGACACTGGATGAACAGGCTGTGATCGCTTACTGCAAGCAGCATCTGGCGAATTTCAAGGTGCCGCGCTCGGTGGAGTTCCTCGACGCGTTGCCCCGCAATCCGGGCGGCAAGGTGGTCAAGCCGCTGCTGAGGGAGAGAGCCTGACATGGATCTGCACATCGACGACGCCACCGAGGAGTTCCGGGCCGAGGTCCGCGAATTCCTGGCGAACAACCGGAAATGGTTCCCCACCAAGTCCTATGACACCGCCGAGGGTTTCGAGCAGCACCGCCAGTGGGACCGGGTGCTCTATGACGCGCGGCTGAGCGTCATCACCTGGCCGGAGAAGTACGGCGGCCGCGACGCGACGCTGCTGCAGTGGGTGGTGTTCGAGGAGGAGTACTTCCGGGCCGGCGCGCCGGGACGGGCCAGCGCCAACGGCACCTCGATGCTGGCGCCCACCCTGTTCGCCCACGGCACCGAGGAGCAACTCGACCGGGTGCTGCCGAAAATGGCCACCGGCGAGGAGATCTGGGCTCAGGCCTGGTCCGAGCCGGAGTCGGGCAGCGATCTGGCGTCACTGCGCTCGACGGCGACCAAGACCGACGGCGGCTGGCTGCTCAACGGACAGAAGATCTGGAGTTCGCGGGCGGTGTTCGGCGAACGCGCCTTCGGCCTGTTCCGCTCCGACCCGCAGGCGCAGCGCCACAAGGGCCTGACCTACTTCATGTTCGACCTCAGGGCCGACGGGGTGACGGTGCGGCCGATCGCCCAACTCGGTGGTGACACCGGGTTCGGCGAGATCTTCCTCGACAACGTGTTCGTGCCCGACAACGATGTGATCGGCGAGGTCAACGAGGGTTGGCGCGCCGCGATGAGCACGTCGAGCAACGAACGCGGCATGTCGCTGCGCAGCCCGGCGCGCTTCCTGGCGCCGGCCGAACGGCTGGTGCGGCTGTGGAAACAGAACCCCGACCCGGCGTTCGAGGAGCGGGTCGCCGACGCCTGGATCAAGGCGCAGGCCTACCGGCTGCACACCTTCGGAACCGTGAGCCGGCTGGCCCGCGGCGGTGAGCTGGGCGCGGAATCGTCGGTGACCAAGGTGTTCTGGTCGGAGCTGGACGTCGCGCTGCACCAGACCGCGCTGGACCTGCGTGGCCCGGACGCCGAACTGGCCGACTCCGCCGACCGCGACGAGGACGGCTACTCCTGGACCGACGGTCTGTTGTTCGCGCTCGGCGGCCCGATCTACGCCGGCACCAACGAGATCCAGCGCAACATCATCGCCGAGCGGCTGCTCGGACTCCCCCGCAAATAGACTGCCCGAAAGTAAACCGACGTGAATTTTGAACTCGACGAGCAGCAGCGAGACTTCGCGGCCAGCATCGACGCCGCGCTGTCGGCCGCCGACGTGCCCGCGGCGGTGCGGGCCTGGGCCGAGGGGGATGCCTCACCCGGCCGCAAGATCTGGTCCCAACTGGGCGAATTGGGTGTCACCGCCCTGATGGTGCCGGAACGTTTCGACGGTATCGAGGCACATCCGGTCGACCTGGTGGTCGCGCTGGAACGGCTGGGCCGGTGGTGTGTTCCCGGACCGGTGACCGAATCCATCGCGGTGGCGCCGGTGCTCCTGGCCGGCTCGGCGCAGGAGGCGGACCGCTACCCGGCGCTGGCCGCCGGCGAGCTGATCGCCACCGTCGCGGCGCCACCGCACACCCCGCGGGCCGTCGACGCCGACACCGCCGGGCTGATCCTGCTGGCCGCCGACGGGCAGGTGCAGGACGCCACCGCCGGCGCGGCGCACGAGTCGGTCGATCCCAGCCGAAAGCTGTTCGACGTCAACGGGACCGGCGCCACCCACAGCGCCGACACCGGCCGGGCGTTCGAGTTCGGGGCGCTGGGCACCGCCGCACAACTCATCGGTGCCGCCCAGGCCATGCTCGACATGTCCGTCGACTACGCCAAACAGCGCAGCCAGTTCGGCAACGTGATCGGCAGCTATCAGGCCATCAAACACAAACTCGCCGACGTGCACATCGCGGTCGAACTGGCCCGCCCGCTGGTGTACGGCGCGGCGCTGTCGCTGGCCGGCCGGAAAGAGGAAGCCTCCCCGGACACCGCCCGGGATGTCAGCGCCGCGAAGGTCGCCGCCGGTGAGGCCGCGCTGCTGGCGGCCCGGTCCTCGCTGCAGACCCACGGCGCCATCGGGTTCACCGCCGAACACGACCTGTCGTTGTGGCTGCTGCGGGTCCAGGCGCTGCGTACGGCGTGGGGGGATCCGACCACCCACCGGCGCCGGGTACTGGAAGGCATCTCATGAGCGAAGAACGAGATCTGCTGCGCGACACCGTCGCCACGCTGGTGGACAAGCACGCGACATCGGCCGCGGTGCGGGAGGCGATGGCCTCCGAGCGCGGATATGACGAATCGCTGTGGCAGCTGCTGTGCGAACAGGTGGGCGCCGCCGCCCTGGTGGTGCCCGAGGACTTCGGCGGCGCCGGCGGTGAACTCGGGGACGCCGCGGTGGTGCTCGGCGAGCTCGCCCGCAACCTGGTGCCCACCCCGCTGTTCGGTACCACCCTGGCCGAGCTCGCGCTGCTGGCCTCCGACAGTCCCGACGCCGACGCGCTGGAGGCGCTCGCCGCGGGCGCGTCGATCGGCGCGGTCGTCTTCGATCCGGACTACGTCGTCAACGGCGACGTCGCCGATGTGATCATCGCCGCCGACGGCGAACGGTTGACCCGCTGGACCGGCTGCACCGTCGAACCGCATCAGACGATGGATCCGACGCGCCGGCTGGCCAGGGTGACGCCCGGTGAGACCACCGACATCGGCGCCGATCCGGGCCTGGCCGACACCGCGGCGCTCCTGCTGGCCGCCGAGCAGATCGCGGCGGCGGAACGCTGTCTGCAGCTGACCGTCGACTACACCAAGGAGCGGGTGCAGTTCGGCCGGCCGATCGGCAGCTTCCAGGCGCTCAAGCACCGGATGGCCGACCTGTACGTGCGGGTGCAGTCCACCCGGGCGGTGGTCGACGAGGCGATCGCCGAACCGTCGGCCACGTCCGCGGCGCTGGCCCGGTTCAGCGCCAGCGAGACCTTCAGCGCGGTGGCGGCCGAGGCCGTGCAGATGCACGGCGGTATCGCGATCACCTGGGAACACGACATCCAGCTGTACTTCAAACGGGCGCACGGCAGCGCCCAGCTGTTCGGCCCGCCGCGCGAACACCTGCGGCGGCTGGAATCCGAAATCCTCTAGCCTGGAACACATGAACGATCGCACCGCCCTGCGGGCGGGCATCCCACCCTTTTACGTGATGGATGTGTGGCTGGCCGCCGCCGAACGGCAGCGCAGCCACGGCGATCTGGTGAACCTGTCCGCCGGACAGCCCAGCGCCGGCGCCCCCGCCCCGGTGCGCGCCGCCGCGGCGGCCGCGCTGGAGCGCAATCAACTCGGCTACACCGTGGCGCTGGGCATTCCCGAACTGCGCGAGGCGATCGCCGCCGGGTACCAGAGCCGGTACGGGTTGTCGGTCGGCGCCGACGAGGTCGTCATCACCACCGGCAGCTCGGGCGGATTCCTGCTGGCGTTTCTGGCCTGCTTCGACGTCGGCGACCGGGTGGCGATCGCCAGCCCCGGGTACCCGTGCTACCGCAACATCCTGTCCGCGCTGGGCTGCGAGGTGGTCGAGCTCCAGTGCGGTCCGCAGACCCGGTTCCAGCCGACGGCCCGGATGCTGGCCGAACTCGACCCGCCGGTGCGCGGCGTGATCGTGGCGAGCCCGGCCAACCCCACCGGCACCGTCATCCCGCCCGAGGAACTCGCCGCGATCGCGCGGTGGTGCGAGGACAACGACGTGCGGCTGATCAGCGACGAGGTGTACCACGGGTTGGTGTACCCCGGGGCGCCCGAGACCAGCTGCGCCTGGCAGACCTCGCGCGAGGCCGTCGTCGTCAACAGCTTCTCCAAGTACTTCGCGATGACCGGCTGGCGGCTGGGCTGGCTGCTGGTACCGCCGGCGTTGCTCCGCGCGGTGGACCGGCTGACCGGCAACTTCACCATCTGCCCGCCGGCGCTCGCGCAGGTGGCGGCGGTCGAGGCGTTCCATCCCGAATCGATCGCCGAGGCCGAGGCGCTGCTCGACCACTACGCCACCAATCGGCGGCTGCTCATCGACGGGCTGCGGTCGCTGGGCATCGACCGGCTCGCCCCCGCCGACGGCGCGTTCTACGTGTACGCCGACGTCTCGCGCTACACCGAGGACTCGATGGAGTTCTGCTCGAAACTGCTGGCCGATACCGGGGTGGCCATCGCGCCCGGGATCGACTTCGACACCGTGCACGGCGATCGCTTCGTCCGGTTCTCGTTCGCGGGGGCGACCAGCGACATCGAGGAGGCGCTGCGCCGCATCGGCGGATGGCTGGCGTAGAGCGGCCTGACGGTCACGGCCGGCCGTGGGTCAGCGGGCGCTCCAGCCGCCGTCCATGGTGTAGGACGCGCCGGTGACCATGCCGGCGTCCGGGGAGGCCAGCCAGCCGACCAGTGAGGCGACCTCATCCGGTTCGATGAGGCGTTTGATGGCGCTCTCCTTCAACAGGATCTGCTCGAGCACCTCGCCTTCGGAAATGCCGTGGGCGCGAGCCTGATCGGCGATCTGCCTGGTGACCAACGGAGTGCGGACATAGCCGGGGTTCACACAGTTGCTGGTGACGCCGTGCGGGCCGCCCTCCAGTGCGGTCACCTTGGACAAGCCCTCCAGGGCGTGTTTGGCGGTGACGTAGGCGGCCTTGTACTCCGATGCCCGCAACCCGTGCACCGAGGAGATGTTGACGATCCGGCCGAACCCGCGCTCGAACATGTACGGCAGCGCCGCGCGGATCAGCAGGAACGGCGCCTCCACCATGAGCGTCAACATGTCCCGGAACTGATCGGGCGGGAACTCGGTGACCGGGTCGACGTGCTGGACGCCGGCGTTGTTCACCAGGATGTCGATGTCGAGTCGCAGATCGTGCAGCGCCGAGCGGTCGAGCAGATCCAGGTGCCAGGCGGCCCCGCCGATCGCGGCGGCCACCTCGGCGGCGCCCACCTCGTCGACGTCGGCCACGGTGACGGTCGCGCCGAGATCGGCGAGCTCCCGGGCACAGGCGGCCCCGATCCCGCCGGCCCCGCCGGTGACCAACGCCGTCCGCCCGACCAGCGCCGTCACGTCTGCGCCGCCCTCAGCAGCCGCGCGCTCTCCTCCGCGTCGGCGCGGTCCACCCCGGCCAGGTCGATGCCGTTGGTCTCCCGGGTGAAGGCCAGCGCGATCAGCGTCACCACCGCCGCGCCCGCCAGATACAGCGCGATCGGCACCGCCGAGGAGTACACGTCCAGCAGTCGCACCGCGATGATCGGCGCCATCGAACCGGCGACGATCGCGGTCACCTGATAGCCGACGGACACCCCGGAGTAGCGCATCCGGGTCGGGAACATCTCGGCCATGAGCGCCGGCTGCGGTGCGTACATGAACGCGTGGGCGATCAACCCGAGCACCACCGCGCCGGTGATGATCACGTAGTTGGCGCTGTTCATCATCGGGAACGCGATGAACCCCCAGGCCCCCGCGGCCAGCGTGCCGACCAGGTAGACCGGGCGCCGCCCGAATTCGTCGGCCAGCCGGCCGACGGTGGGGATCGCCACGAAGTGCACCGCATGCGCGGCCATCAGATACCACAGGATGTCGCTGGTGTCTGCGCCGACGTGCACCTTGAGATAGGTGATCGAGAACGTGACCACCAGGTAGTACATGATGTTCTCGGCGAACCGCAGCCCCATCGCGGTGAGCACCCCGCGCGGATAGCGCCGCAGCACCTCGACCACGCCGTACGAGGTGGATCTGGCCTGCTCGACCTCCTGCTGGACGGCCAGGAAGATCGGGGCGTCGCTGACCTTGGTGCGGATGTAGTAGCCGATCAGAACCACCACCGCCGACAGCCAGAACGCGACCCGCCACCCCCACGACAGGAACGCCGACTCCGGCAGCGTGGTGGTCAGCACCAGCAGCACCACGGTGGCCAGCATGTTGCCGACCGGCACCGCCGCCTGCGGCCAGCTGGACCAGAACGCGCGGCGGTCGTTCGGGCTGTGCTCGGCGACCAGCAGCACCGCGCCGCCCCACTCCCCACCGACCGCGAAGCCCTGCACGAAGCGCAGCAGCACCAGCAGCGTCGGCGCCCAGTAGCCGATCTGGCCGAAGGTGGGCAGACATCCCATCAGGAAGGTCGCCGCACCGACCAGCAGGATGCTGAACTGCAGCAGCTTCTTACGGCCGTACTTGTCGCCGAAGTGGCCGAACACCACCCCGCCGAGCGGGCGGGCGACGAACCCGACGGCATAGGTGACGAACGCCGCCAGGATCGCGTCGAGCTCGTTGTCGCCCTGGGCGAAGAAGACCTTGTTGAAGACCAGGGTCGCGGCCGTGCCGTAGAGGAAGAACTCGTACCACTCCACCACGGTGCCGGCCATCGAGGCCGCGACCACCCGCTTGAGTCCGGACGCCGGTGCGCTCACCGCAATCTCTCCCGCATGCGCAGAGAGAGTACTCACGGCGCCCCGCCGCCGGGGCAGCGAGGGTGCCGGTCGTCACAACCAGGTGTCCGCCGTGGTCGCGGTCAAGAACGCCTCGAGATCGTCACGCCACTGCGCCGGGGTGTTCTTCTCCGGTTCGATCCCGGTGTATTCACCGCGGTAGAACAGCAGCGGGCGCGGCTTGCGTTCCGGCACCTCCGACAGCCCGTGCACCTTGCCGAACACCACGAAGTGGTCACCGCCGTCGTGTACGTCGTGCACGGTGCAGTCGATGTGGGCCAGCGAGCCGTCGATGATCGGCGATCCCAGATCCGAGGGCCGCCAGTCGATACCGGCGAACTTGTCCGGTTCCCGCGATCCGAACCGCGCCGAGACGTGCTGCTGCTTCTCGTGCAGGATGTTGACGCAGAACCGGCCGCTGGCCTCGATCGCCTTCCAGGACCGCGACATCTTGGTCGGGCAGAACAACACCAGCGGCGGGTCCAGTGACAGCGCCGCGAACGACTGACAGGCGAAGCCGACCGGGTTGCCCTCGTGCACCGTGGTGATGATGGTGACCCCGGTGCAGAACTGCCCGAGCACCCTGCGGAAGGTGCGCTGATCGATCGCCTCGGCGGTCACCGCACCATCAGCCCTTGAAACCGATGCTGAAGTCGTGGCCCCACAGGCTCACCGCGGTCGACTCCCGGGCGACCCACTCCTCGTCGTCGACCTGCAGCCCCTCACAGCCGAATTCGACGTCGAAGCCGCCGGGCGTCTTCATGTAGAACGACAGCATCTTGTCGTTGACGTGCCGGCCCAGCGTCGCCGACATCGGCACCTTGCGCCGCAGCGCGCGGTCCAGGCACAACCCGACGTCGTCGGAGTTCTCCACCTCGACCATCAGGTGGACGATGCCGCTGGGCGTCTCCCCGGGCATGAACGCCAGGCTGTGGTGGCGCGGGTTGCAGCCGAAGAACCGCAGCCACGCCGGCTCCCCGTCGGCCGGCCGCCCGACCAGCTGCGGTGGCAGCCGCATCGAGTCGCGCAGGTAGAAGCCGAGCACATCGCGGTAGAAGCGCAGCGACTCCGCGTCGTCGCGGGTGGTCAACACGACGTGGCCCAGACCCTGCTCACCGGTGACGAACCGGTGGCCGTACGGGCTCACCACCCGGCGGTGCTCCAGCGCCACGGTGTGGAAGGCCTCCAGGGTGTTGCCGGACGGATCCTGGAAGCGGATCAGCTCCACCACCCGGCGGTCGGCCAGCTCGGCGGCGGTGCCCTCCTTGTACGGCACCCCGGCGGCCTCCAGCCGGCTGCGGACGTCCTGCAGCCCCTCGGCGTTGGCGCACTCCCAGCCGGACTCCAGCAACCGGTCCCGTTCACCGGGCACGATCACCAGGCGGGCCGGGAACTCGTCCATCCGCAGGTACAGCGCACCCTCGGTGGGCCCCTTGCCCTCGACCATGCCGAGGACCTTCAGCCCGTACTCCCGCCACGCGGCGACATCGGTGGCCTCGATACGCAGGTAGCCCAGAGACCGGATGCTCATGACTTCGCCTCCTTGGCGCCATCTTCCAGGAAGTCGATCGTGAGGCGGTTGAACTCGTCGAACTTCTCCACCTGAGCCCAGTGACCGCACTGCCCGAAGACGTGCAGCTGCACCCGGGGGATCTGTTTGAGCGCCACCAGCGCGCCGTCGAGCGGGTTGACCCGATCCTCACGACCCCAGATCAGCAGTACCCGTTGCCGCAGCTTGTACGCGTCGCGCCACATCATGCCGAGCTCGAAATCGGGACCCATGAACGATTTGCCCATGGCCCGGGTGGCGGCCAGCGACTCCGGCGTGGCGGCGATCGCGAACCGCTCGTCGATCAGTTCCTCGGTGATCAGGCTCTGGTCGTAGACCATGATCCGCAGGAACGCCTCGAGGTTCTCACGGTTGGGTTCGGCGTTGAACCGGGCCAGCAGTTTGACGCCCTCGGTCGGATCCGGCGCGAACATGTTCACGCTCAGACCGCCGGGACCCATCAGCACCAGCCGCCCGGCCCGCTTCGGGTGGTCCAGCGCGAACCGCACCGCGGTCCCGCCGCCCAGCGAGTTGCCGACCAGATCGGCGCGTTCGATGCCGAGGTGGTCGAACAGCGCCAGCAGGGCCGTGGCGCTGTAGCGGTTGTACTGCTCGTGTTCGGTGTGCTTGTCGGAGTGGCCGTACCCGGGCTGATCCACCGCGATCACGTGGAAGTGCCGGGCCAGCACGGCGATGTTGCGGCCGAAGTTGGACCAGCTCGACGCGCCCGGCCCGCCGCCGTGCAGCAGCACCACCTTCTGCGCGTGGCCGATCCCGGCCTCGTGGTAGTGCAACCGCATATCCCGGTCGCCGGCCTTCACCTCGGCGTAACGGGACGTCGACTCGAAGGTGATCTCGACCTGGTTCTCGGCTTCTTGGATGTAGGAAGTCATCAGGTCCCCGTCTAAACCATCGTGTCCTGGGGCGGCAGGCCGAACTCGTGGTTGCCGAAGATCAGGTAGGCGCGTTCCGGATCGTTGGCGGCGTGCACCCGGCCGGCGTGCGCGTCACGCCAGAACCGCTGGATCGGCGCGGTGTTCTGCAGCGCCGTCGCGCCGGAGGCCTCGAACAGCCGGTCGATCGAGGCGATCGCGCGGCCGGTGGCGCGCACCTGGTCGCGCCGGGCGCGGGCCCGCAGCTCGAACGGGATCTCCTTACCGGCCTTCAGCAGCGCGTACTCGTCGCCGACATTGCCGATCAGCTGCCGCCAGGCGGCGTCGATGTCGCTGGCCGCCTCGGCGATCCGGATCTTGGCGAACGGGTCGTCCTTGGCCTTCTCACCGGCGTAGGCCGCCCGCACCCGCTTGCCCTGATGTTCGACGTGCGCCTGGTAGGCGCCGTAGGCCATCCCGACGATGGGCGCCGAGATGGTGGTGGGATGCACGGTGCCCCAAGGCATCCTGTACACCGGCGCGGTGTTGGTCCGATAGCCGCCGGCGGTGCCGTCGTTCATCGCCTTGTAGGACAGGAACCGGTGCCGGGGCACGAAGACGTCCTTGACGACGATCGTGTTGCTGCCGGTGCCGCGCAGCCCGACCACATGCCAGACATCGTCGATCGTGTAGTCGGTGTTGGGGATCAGGAAGCTGCCGAAGTCGACCGGCCGGCCGTCCTTGATCACCGGCCCGCCGACGAACGTCCAGGTGGCGTGGTCGCATCCGGAGGACCACTGCCAGGCCCCGCTGACCAGGTAGCCGCCGTCCACGACCTGACCGGAACCCATCGGCGCGTAGGAGGACGACACCCGCACCGACGGGTCGTCACCCCAGACGTCCTCCTGGGCCTGCTGGTCGAACAGCGCCAGATGCCAGTTGTGCACCCCGATGATCGAGGCCACCCAGCCGGTGGATCCGCAGGCGCTGGCCAGCCGCCGCACGGCCTCGTAGAACAGGGTGGGATCGCACTGCATACCGCCCCACTGTTCGGGCTGCAGCAGCTTGAAGAACCCGATCTCCTCCAGTTCCTCGACGGTTTCGTCAGGCAGACGGCGCAGTTCCTCGGTCTTGGCGGCCCGTTCCCGCAGTCGCGGCAACAAGTCGTCGATACCGGCCAACACAGCCTGCACATCGCGCTGTTCAATAGACGTCACGGATTGCCTCCCGGGGAGTACGGACCTAGGACTGAGATTAGAACACGTTACGATTCGTGTCGAGAAGCGCGTTCCTGCAGCGGCTAGACCAGCGCAATCGCAATTCTGTAACCTGTTCTAGTTATCGCAGGAAGGAGTGTCGCCGACGTGACCGACGAACCACTCGGGAGCCACGTGCTCGAATTGCAGGTGGCCGAGGTCGTCGAGGAAACCGCGGACGCCCGGTCGCTGGTGTTCACGGTGCCCGACGGCGTCGACATTCCGCCCGAACGCCTGCGCTACGCGCCCGGACAGTTTCTCACCCTACGGGTGCCCAGTGACCGGACCGGTTCGGTGGCACGGTGCTATTCGCTGTGCAGCTCACCGTTCACCGGTGATCCGATGACGGTGACCGTCAAACGCACCGAGGACGGCTATGCGTCCAACTGGTTGTGCGACAACGCGCATCCGGGCATGCGCATCCATGTGCTGGCGCCGTCGGGCACCTTCGTGCCCAAATCGCTGGACGCGGACTTCCTGCTGCTCGCCGCCGGCAGCGGCATCACGCCGATGATGGCGATCTGCAAATCGGCGCTCGCCGAGGGTTCCGGTCAGGTGGTGCTGGTCTACGCCAACCGCGACGAGAACTCGGTCATCTTCAGCGCGGCGCTGCGGGATCTGGCGGCCAAGTATCCCGACCGGCTCACGGTCGTGCACTGGCTGGAGTCGGTGCAGGGTCTGCCGACGGTCGCCGCGCTGACCGGGCTGGTCCGCCCGTACGCCGCCCATGACGCGTTCATCTGCGGTCCCGCACCGTTCATGGCCGCCGCCGAGGAGGCGCTCACCAACGTCGGCGCACCCGCCGACCGCATCCACATCGAGGTCTTCAAATCGCTGGAGTCCGATCCGTTCGCGACGGTCGTCGTCGACTACGACGAAGCCGGCGAGGGCGGCGAGGGTCCGGCCACCGCGATCGTCACCCTCGACGGTCAGACCCATGAGGTCACCTGGCCGCGCAGCGCCAAACTGCTCGACGTGCTGCTCGACAAGGGCCTCGACGCGCCGTTCTCGTGCCGCGAAGGTCACTGCGGCGCATGCGCCGTCGTCAAGAAGAGCGGTGAGGTCGAGATGGAGGTCAACGACGTGCTCGAGCAGTCCGACCTCGACGAGGGTCTGATCCTGGGGTGTCAGGCCCGGCCGCTCTCGGATTCCGTCGAAGTCACCTACGACGAGTAGGCCCCGGCTAGCATTCGGCCCACGAAGGGAGCATCTGTGAGGCAGTTCGCCGGAGTCTGGGCAGTGTCGGCGGCCACGTGGTTGACGCTGGCCCTGATCACGCCCGCCGCCCCCGCATCGGCCGCGATCGACACCGCACACGTGTCGTTCCCGGTTCCCGGGGGGAGCGTCGAAGTGCACACCACCGCCAACTGTGTGCTCGCCGAGAACCAGTGCCATTTCACCGCGTCGGCCAACATGCTGACCCCGGACGGCCCGACCGGGTTCCCGCCGGATCTGTGGGCCCGGCAGACCACCACGCTGCGGTCCATGGATCGGTTGAACTATCTGGGCGACACCCATTTCGTCGGGGAGAACACCCGGATGTTCAAGAGCATCGGGCCGATCGAGTTCACCACGATCTATTTCGGCGCCGGCCCGGTGGAGAAGTACCGGCTGTCCGGCACCACCCGCACCGTGCACTGGCAGACCGGGCAGCCCAAGACCGACGCCGACTACATCGTGTGCTCACACATCCAGGTGGTGTACAACGGCGTGAACATCACCACCCCGGACGCCTGCGCGCAGACGACCTACAGCTGAGCTGCCTCACTCAAGACCCTCAGCTCACTCAAAACGAAGGGCTCCGGCGCCCCACGGGACGACGTCCACCTCCGGGCCGTAGCTGAATTCGTCGCCGCGCAGATAATCCCCGGATACGGTGACCGTCTTGACAACTTCGCCGTCGAGCTCGAACACCAGCAGGCTGCCCGACTGGTGACGGTCGGCGGAGATCACCGGCTGCCCCACGTGTTCCTCGATCACCTCACGGCGGGTGTACTCGTTGAACAGATGTACCTCGTCCCAGTCGAACTCCGTGAGGTCGCGGAGCGGTGCGGACTGCCCGCGATCCTTCAGATCGCCGAGCTTTGTCTCGAGCGGATCGTCGGCGACGATCACACCGCAGCCCTGCACCGCGAGCGCGAGCACGATCACGATCAGCCAGCGCGGCACCCACCGATGACTCCCCAGACCGGTCATTGCAGCCTCAGCGCACCCGCACCCCACGGGACGACCGCCACGTCCGACGTCCAGGTCGGTTTGTCGGCCCGCAGGTAGTCGCCGGTGATGCTGAGCACGTTGACGATCGAGCCGTCCTTCTCGAAAACCAACAGACTGCTCGACGACTCCCAGTACTTGTCCTTCAGTACCGGCGCGCCGACCACCTGCTCGACCCGGTCCCGCGACGCCCCCTCATTGAACAGATGCACTTCATCCCAGTCGAAATCGGTCAGATCCCGCAGCATGGCCGGCTGCCCGCTGTCCAGCACCTCGCCGAGCTCACCGTTGAGTGGGTGACCGAAAGTGATATCCGCCGACGGCCTAATCAAGCCACACCCAACCAATGCGCAGAACAGCACTGCACCGATGAGGACACGAACCAACGCCATGTCTAACTCCTCTCGAAGCGGTCATCTGACCGACCAGCAATCTCTCATCATCCGATCTCGTACCCTCCGTGTGGATTTGGCTGACCAGCGGGAGTCGGTATCTGACCATCGACCGGAGCGCTCCTACTCGAATCGCCGGTCGACTCCGGCGTGATCCGGTCACTCCATTCCAGCCCCTGCCCGTCCGGCCGGACGACCACAGTGTCGCCGTTGCGCACCGCCTGCTCCACGAGGTCGGCAAGCTCATCCTTGGAGGCATCCGGGTTGGCGACCGCTAAGTTGCGGCCCACCTCGTTGTTGAAGAGGTCCATCGCCTCACTGGCGGCATAGTTACGCGGAATCCCCTCGTGCGCGGTGGCGAACTTCTCGGCCCACTCGTCACCGAAGCGCTGTGTCATCAGCGCATTCCAATAGGCATGGCGGAAGGCGTCGTTGTGGTTGTCGATCTCTCTGCCCTCCGGCGGCGGGAAGCGCTTGTTGGCTTCCTCCCTCGCCTGCTCAACGATCTGTTGCATATCACGCTGACCGAACAGACCCAGTTCGTCCATCATGCGACCCTCGGTGGCCGTCATCTCTTTCGAACCGGTCAACATGCCCACCAGCCCGCCGGACTTCCACTCGATGACTCCGTCCGGATCCTCGCCGACCTGGTAATCCCGCATGATCTCCTCGAGCCGGCGGTCCCGTTCCGCTTCGGCCGGGTCCTCATCCTCGTGCTCGGGTTCCTCTCCCGGCGCCTCGCCGGCCGGCTGCTCGGGCAACCCGCCGCCGAACTTCTGCTCGCTCAGTTGCCGGTACTCCTCGCCGATCCGGGTCAACTCGGCGCCGATCTGGCTCAGATCACCGCTGCTGCGCCGGACGATACCGGTGATCTCGCCGAGACCCTGCGCCACGATCGGCCACAGCATCCGCTCGCCGACGGTTCCGGTGGGTAATGCGGCGGCCGCGGTGGTCACCGCCTGACGTATCGACTCGAGGTCGCGCCGACCGGCCGAGACGACCTCGGCAGCGCTGTCGACCTGCGCGCGAAGCCGCACGTCGAGGGCAGCGAGCCCGCCGAGCACCCCGATCATCTCGGAGTTGACCGCTCCGTAGGCATCGGCGGCGGTACCGGTCCAGACGTCCCCCGGCGCTGCGGTTTGCGCCTCGGCCTGCAGCCGGTGGAACAGGGCACTGTGATCGAAGCGCTCACCGGTTCGGGGCGTGCCCTCACCGAAGGTCGCGCGGGCCGCTGACCACGTCGTCAGGAAGGCGGCGAGCGCGCTCACCAGAGCACCAGCCGGGTCATTCGATCATTATCACCGAGCCCACTCAGGCCCCGGTACACGAATTTGACGGCCGAGCGCGGTCAGCTCAGCGTGGCAGGCCGAGCAACCGCTCGCCGGCGAGGGTGAGCAGGATCTGCTCGGTGCCGCCGGCGATCGTCAGGCAGCGGGCGTTGAGGAAGGTGTGCACGGTCGGGTTGTGCACCACGCCGGCGCCGTCGGACAGTTCCATCCGGAACTCGGACAGCTCCTGGCGGTGGCGCACCCCGATCAGCTTGCGGGCACTCGACTCGGCGCCCGGATCCTGCCCGCCGACCGCCTTCTGCGCGATGCGCTGGTCGAGCAGCGAACCGACCTGGGCGGACACGATCAGGCCGCCCAGCCGATCCTGTTCGGCCACATCGAGTTCGAGGTCGGTGACGGTGCGCAGCAACTCCTCCATCGGATTACCCAGCGCCGTGCCCTGGGCCATCGCCACCCGTTCGTTGGCCAGCGTGGTGCGGGCCAGCCGCCAGCCGTCGTTGACCTGCCCGACGACCATCTCGTCGGGTACGAAGACCTCGTCGAAGAACACCTCGTTGAACAGTTCGTCGCCGGTGATCTCGCGCAGCGGGCGGATCTCGATGCCCGGCGACTTCATGTCCACCAGGAAATAGGTGATGCCCTTGTGTTTCGGCGCATCCGGGTCGGTGCGGGCCAGGCACACACCCCAGTCCGCCTTGTGCGCCGCCGAGGTCCACACCTTCTGGCCGGTCAGGCGCCAGCCGCCGTCGACGCGAACCGCCTTGGTGCGCAGCGCGGCCAGGTCCGAACCCGCACCCGGCTCGCTGAACAACTGGCACCATTCCAGCTCGCCGCGCAGGGTCGGCGAGACGAACCGCTCGATCTGCTCGGGGCTGCCGTGCGAGAGGATCGTCGGCACCGCCCACCAACCGATCACCAGGTCCGGCCGCTCCACCCCCGCGGCGGCCAGCTCCTGATCGATCAACAGCTGCTCCGCCGGGGAGGCGTCGCGGCCGTACGGCCTGGGCCAGTGCGGCGCCTGCAGCCCGGCGTCGGCGAGGGCGGCCTGGCGCTTCTCCACCGGCAGGGCGGCGACGTCGGCGACCAGGCTGCGGATCTCCGGCCGCAGATGCTCCACGGACTCCAGATCGATGCGCAGTTCGCGGCGTACCCCCCGCTGAGTCAACGCCGCGACCCGCCGCAGCCACCGCGGCCGGCCGCCCAGGAACTGGGCGATCCCGTATGCCCGCCGCAGGTACAGGTGCGCGTCGTGTTCCCAGGTGATGCCGATGCCGCCGAGCACCTGGATGCAGTCCTTGGAGTTGGCCTGTGCGGCGTCGATCCCGGCGGCGGCCGCGACCGCCGCGGCGATCGACAACTGGTCGTCGTCGTACTCTGCCGCGGCGCGGGCGGCGTCGGCCGCCGCCACCGAGATCTGCTCCGAACGCAGCAGCATCTCGGCGCACATGTGCTTGACCGCCTGGAAGCGGCCGATCGGCTGGCCGAACTGCTCACGCACCTTCGCATACTCGGTGGCGGTGTGCAGCAGCCACCGGCTGATCCCCGCGGCCTCGGCGGCCAGCACGGTGGCCGCCAGATCCTCGAACCGCTGGGACGGGATCGACAGCTGCTGGGCCGCAACCGAATCGAGGGAGACCCGGGCCAGCGGCCGGGAGAAGTCCGTCGCCTCCAGCGGTTCCAGGGTGACACCGTCGGCGGCGGCGTCGACCAGCACCCAGCCCGCCGTCCCGGCCGGCAGCAGCAGCACTCCGGCCGGATCGGCCCCCAGCACATACGGCACGGTGCCCGAGGCCCGTCCGTCCGCGAAGCGCACCTCCCCGCCCAATGCGACCCCGGCCGTCCGCTGCCCGGCGGCGAACGCCTCGAGCAGCTCGGGGTCCGACACCGTCAGGGTGGCCAGCGCCGTGGTCGCGACCGGCCCGGGCACCAACGCGGCCGCAGCCTCGTCGACCATCGCGCACAGGTCGGCGATGGTGCCGCCGGCGCCGCCGTGTTCCTCGGCGACGGCGACGCCGAACGTGCCCAGCTCGGCGAACCCGGCGAACGGGCCGCGCCAGCTGTCCGGGCGCCCACGCTCGACCTCACGCACCGCGGACACCGTCCCGGCGCTCGTTGCCCAGCTACGGACCAGCTCGCGGGCGGCGGACTGCTCATCAGTGGTGGTCGATGACACCGTGGACTCCTAGCGTCGGGACGAGAAGGCGGCGCTTCTCACTAGAACGTGTTCTAATAGTGCCAGCGGGTGGCAGTCAAGTCGATGCCAAGCCAGCTGGACACACCGGTGTTCTCGGGACCACGAAGGTGAGAACAACTCATCGTCATGCGTATCGTTTTCACCGGGCGCGCGAGATGAAGGAGCTTTCCGCCGGATGTCGTCATCAACAGGCACCAACCCCGGGCGCGGGTCGGACTCGACGGGGTCGGAGACCAACGGCGCCGCCGCGACCGGTGCCGGTTCCGGGTCCACCGGGACCAGCCGCACACGTGGGCGCCAGGTGACGAACGTCGCGGTGCTCACCGACTCCGAGCTCGGCTCCGAGGCCCAGCGCGAGCGGCGTAAGCGCATCCTGGACGCCACGCTGGCCATCGCCTCCAAGGGCGGCTACGAGGCCGTCCAGATGCGGGCGGTGGCCGAGCGGGCCGACGTCGCGGTGGGGACGCTGTACCGGTACTTCCCGTCCAAGGTGCACCTTCTGGTGTCGGCGCTGGGCCGGGAGTTCGAGCGCATCGACGCCAAGACCGACCGCTCCACCCTGGTGGGCGACACCCCCTATGAGCGGCTCAACTTCATGGTGAGTCGGCTCAACCGGGCCATGCAGCGCAACCCGCTGCTGACCGAGGCGATGACGCGGGCTTTTGTGTTCGCCGACGCCTCCGCCGCCGGTGAGGTTGATCACGTCGGCCGGCTGATGGACTCGATGTTCGCACGCGCCATGGCCGACGGCGAACCCACCGAGGACCAGTACCACATCGCCCGGGTGATCTCCGACGTCTGGCTGTCCAATCTGCTGGCCTGGCTGACCCGCCGGGCCTCTGCCACCGACGTGAGCAAACGGCTGGAGTTGGCTGTGCGGTTGCTCGTCGGCGACGGCAAGAACCCCAAGGTCTGAGTCCTGCGGGTCGCCGGCCGGACCCCCGGCTCTCCGGCGCCTCCCCACCCTCCGGGCCGTCGCCCGGCTCCGGTGAGCTTTCCCGAACTGTTCGCGGTGCGCGTTTAGTATTACCCTGCGCTACAGTGAATGAAAACCGTTTTCATTAGTTGGGAGAGTGATGCGCGCCCTCTGCGCCGTCGTAGCGGTGAGCGCCGTGGCGTTCGGAAGCGCCGCGTGCGGACAGGACCGAGACGTCCACCAGGAGCACCGGGCTGCGACCGTCGTCGCATCCACCGACGTGTGGGGCAGTGTGGCCGCCACGGTGGCCGGCGACCATGTGCCGGTCACCTCGATCATCTCCGGACCGCAGCACGATCCGCACTCCTATGAGGCGAGCCCCGCCGACGCGGCCGCGCTCACCGACGCCGCACTCGTCGTCTACAACGGCGGCGGATACGACCGGTGGGCCACCGAGGTGCTGGCCGGCCGGCCCGAGGTCCGGGTGGTCGACGCGTTCGCGCTGCTGCCCGCCGACGAACCGGCCACCAACGAGCACGTCTTCTACCACCTCGATGTGGCGGCGGCGGTGGCCGAGAACATCGCCGAGGAACTCGCCGAGATCGACCCCGAGCACGCCGACGACTTCCGCGCCAACGCCGCCGAGTTCACCCGGCAGGCCGGCGAGATCGCCGCCACGGCACGGGCCGTCGGCGAGCAGCACCCCGATGCGTCGGTGGTGAGCACCGAACCGGTGGCCTACTACCTGCTCGCCAACGCGGGGATCTCGGACCGCACCCCGGCCGGCTTCGCGGTGGCGGTGGAGGAAGGCGCCGACCCCTCCCCCGCGGACGTCGCCGCGATGCTCGATCTGCTCGAGTCCGGCGAGGTTTCGGCCCTGTTGAGCAACCCGCAGACCGAGACCCCGGCGACCCGTCAGATCGAGGCCGCCGCCGAGCGCGCGTCGGTGCCGGTGGTCTCCGTCACCGAGACGCTGCCGGCCGACACCGACTACCTCACCTGGCAGCGCCGAACCGTCGAGGAACTCGCCGCAACCCTGTCACGACCCGCCCCTGCGCACCGATGATCGAGCCCCGTGAGCAGTGATCCGCACGCCGTCGTCTCGCTGCGCGGCGCCCGGCTGGCCTTCGGCGACCGGGTGCTGTGGGACGGCCTCGATTTGACCGTGCGGGCCGGCGAGTTCATCGCCGTACTCGGCCCCAACGGCACCGGTAAGACCTCGCTGCTCAAGGTGCTGCTCGGTCAGCTGCCGCTGAGCGCCGGTCAGGCCCGGGTGCTCGGACGCCCCGTCGGGGCCGGTAACCGACACGTCGGCTATGTGCCCCAGCACCGTTCGCTGGACTCCGGTCTGACGCTGCGCGGGCGCGATCTGGTCGGGCTGGGGTACGACGGGCACCGCTGGGGCCTGCCGGATCCCCGTGGACGGGACGCCAAACGCACAGCGGTGCGACAGGCGCTGCAACAGGTCAACGCCGACCACCTGGCGGACACCCCGGTCGGGTTGATGTCCGGCGGTGAACTGCAGCGGGTGCGCATCGCGCAGGCCCTGGTCACCGACCCGGAGCTGCTGCTGTGCGACGAACCGCTGCTGAATCTCGACCCCGGCCATGCCCGGCTGGTGGCGGCGCTGATCGACCGGCGCCGCCGCACCGCCGACACCGCGGTCCTGTTCGTCACCCACGAGGTCAACCCGGTGCTGCGGTACGTGGACCGGGTGCTGTACCTGGTCGACGGTCAGTTCCGGATCGGCACCGTCGAAGAGGTCATGACCTCCGAGACGTTGTCGGAGCTGTACGGCGCCGACATCGAGGTGCTGCGGGTCGGTGGCCGCTACGTCGTGGTCGGCGAACATCTCGACCATTCCGGACACATGAGCGGACATCTTCATGAATGAGCGCCTCACCGAGTTGTTCCGCAATCTGTTCGCATTCGATGTGACCGCGGATCTGCTGGGCCGTTCCTTCGTCCAACAGGCCCTGCTCGCCGCGGCGCTGCTGGCCCTGGTGGCCGGCCTCATCGGACCGTTCATCGTGATGCGGCAGATGTCGTTCGCGGTCCACGGCTCGAGCGAGTTGTCGTTGACCGGGGCGGCGTTCGCGCTGCTCGCCGGTTTCAACGTGGGCGTCGGCGCGCTGATCGGCTGCGCACTGGCTGCGGTGCTGTTCGGTGTCCTGGGACAGCGTGCCCGCGAACGGGATTCGGCGATCGGGGTGGTGCTCGCATTCGGCCTGGGTCTGGCGGTGCTGTTCATCCACCTCTACCCCGGCCGGGCCGGAACCAGTTTCGCCCTGCTCACCGGGCAGATCGTCGGGGTGAGTTACACCGGGCTGGCCATGCTGGTGGCGGTCACCGTCGCCGTCGTCGCGGTGCTGGCCGTCAGCTATCGGCCGCTGCTGTTCGCCACCGTCGACCCGGAAGTGGCCGCCGGCCGCGGTCTTCCGGTGCGGGCGCTGGGGATCGTGTTCGCGGCACTGGTCGGCGTGGTGGCCGCCCAGGGTGTGCAGATCGTGGGTGCGCTGCTGGTGATGTCACTGCTGATCACCCCGGCGGCCGCCGCGGTGCGGGTGTTCGTCTCCCCGGCCGCGACCATCGCCGCATCGGTGCTCTTCGCCGCGGTGTCCGCGGTCGGCGGGATCATCCTGTCGTTGGCGCCCGGGGTTCCGGTGTCGGTGTTCGTCACCGCCATCTCGTTCGCGATCTACGTGATCTGTTGGGTGATCGGTCGATACCGTCACACCTCGGCGGCCTAAGCTGGACTCGGTGACCGAGCATGCGTTCAGCCCCGCCGATCGACGGGCCGTGTACCGAGCCATCCACACTCGCCGGGACATGCGCCGATTCATCCCCGGCACAACGATTTCCGACGATGTGCTGAAGCGGTTGATGCACGCCGCCCACGCCGCTCCCAATGTGGGCCTGATGCAACCGTGGCGGTTCATCCGGATCACCGATCCGGACCTGCGGCGCGCCATCCACCGACTGGTCGATGAGGAACGCCATCACACCGCAGCGGCACTGGGCCCGCGCGGTGAGGAGTTCCTGGCACTGAAGGTGGAGGGCATCCTCGAGTGCGCGGAGCTGCTCGTGGTCGCGCTGGGGGACGATCGTGAACGCCACATCTTCGGCCGCCGCACCATGCCCGACATGGACCTGGCGTCGGTGTCGTGCGCCATCCAGAACCTCTGGCTGGCCGCCCGCGCCGAAGGTCTGGGCATGGGTTGGGTGTCGTTGTTCGAACCGCGGCGGCTGGCGACCCTGCTCGACATACCGGCCGACGCCGAACCCGTCGCGGTGCTGTGCCTGGGTCCGGTGCCGGACTTTCCGGACCGTCCGGAACTCGAGATCGAGAACTGGACGGTGGGCCGTCCCCTCGACGAGTTCGTCTCGGAGAACGGCTGGACCGACTCGGGAGCCCGGGCCTAGCGAACGGCTGCCGGGGCTAGTTCATGTTCCAGGGTTCGCCGTAGGTGGTGACGCTGTCGCCGGTGGAGGCGATCAGCCGGGCGAACGGCCGCAGCAGCACCCCGCCGGCCGCACCGGTGACGGTGCCGTGGGCGTTGGACACCGCGACCCCGCCCTCGGGGCCGGCCACGTCGACGGAGAACGTGGCGACCTCCTGGATGCCCGGACCGTTGCCCAGGTCCGCCGAGATCGACACCCCCGGGAACAGGTTCGGGGTGATCACCGAGTCCAGCCCGAACGGCGGGCCGGTGATGTCCCCGCCGTCGAGCAGGATGTTGGGGGTGGTGTAGCTGAAGTTGATGCCCACGCCCAGCGACCACGGGAACCCGATCTGATAGCCCAGTTCCAGGGTGCCCTCGAAGTCCTCGGCG
>Ga0310827_100574_pt1 | contig 26521 bp, 23 predicted proteins | sample WT_ome_2_FD_201309 | JGI IMG/M metagenome (GOLD analysis project Ga0310827, IMG submission 201309) | Sorghum-adapted microbial communities enriched on wild type (WT) sorghum from Joint BioEnergy Institute, Emeryville, California, United... ... | reverse complement strand
GACATGCCATTTGAACAATATACGTGCCAATCGGAATAATCAATCCGTTACTTTCTGCGACGTCGATAAACTCCTGGGGCGAAATTGCACCTTCCTTAGGGTGATACCAACGGGCAAGAGCCTCTAAACCGGTAATTGTCTTTGTATTTGCATTTACGATTGGTTGATAGTGAACGGTAATCTCATGATTAAATAAGGCATTGTTGAGATGCTGTTCGATCCAGTTTTTACGAACCCGTCGATACTCCAAGTCATCATTATAAAAAACATATCGATTTTTCCCCAATCTTTTTGCTTCAGAAAGAGAGATATCGGCCATTTGAATTAATTTTTCACTATTAACTCCATCATAGGGGAATAAACAAATACCGATACTGATGGAGATAAAAACTTCATTATGTTCAATCGGAATAGAAGTGTGCAACTGATTGATCATATTTTCTGCTTGTTCTTTTATTTCTTCCTTATTCCCATCCATTAAAATGGCAAATTCATCACTGCTCATATGGGCAATAAATCCACGATGATAAAGACTTCTCAGCTTTCTTGCTATCTCAATCAGCACGATATCACCAATTTTGTGCCCGTAGGAATCATTAATATTTTTAAAATCATCAATATCAAGTAAAATGAGCGCAAATTCATTGTTGAAGTCGTTCTTGATAATTTTCTCATTCAGTCTCTCCAGAAAGTATAGGCGATTCGGTAAATCCGTTAATATATGATGATAAGCTTGATGCTTAATGCGGTTCAAGTATTCCTGTTGCTTTGAAATATCTTGAAACACGACAACCGACCCAATAACAGTATTGTTTTCAATTAAAGGAGTAACAACATAAGATACCGGAAAAGTCCGTCCGCTTTTATGAATAAAAATATCTTCATCGATCCTTATCGTTTCCTTGCTCTCCACACTTTTACAGATCGGGCACTCCGAAACATGAAGGTTATCCCCAGATTTACTGCCGTGTATAAGACTGTGGATTTCTTTTCCTAAAAGTTCATGGGCGTGATAACCTAATAACCGTTCTCCTTCCCGATTGATAAAAGTCAGATGACGATGTTGATTGATAACGAAAACGCCTTCACCAAGCGAGGCCGTAATCGTTTTTAATCGTTTTTCATTCATCTCCAATTTTCTTCGTATATAAATAAGTTTTTCAAATGGATCTTTAACCGTTGATAAATACAGAACCCTCATAAAAAATAGAAAACCTAGAACTTTGTAAACATGTCCAAACAAATTGAGAGAGTCATAGACGCTTTTATATAGTGTGAAAATAAGCTCACTGAGCAGTAAAAAAGTAACAGCAACAATGAAATGTAATGTAACGGCATTCCTAAATTTTTTATAAATGATAGCTAATTTAATCACCGAAATAAATAAAAGAAAACTAATTACATATTCAAGAAAATTTTTTAATGTTGTCGTTCCTTGACCTTCAATGACGAGTATCGGAAGTTTGTTCTGCAAATAAGAAAAGGTTATCAATATGATAAAAATAGTAAGTAAGGTATTCAAAAAATAAACCCTTTTCTTGGCAAAAGATACGGTTTTCACTTTTGCATGTAAAATATAAACCATAAAAATTGCTTGAGTAAATCTTGCTAAAATCCAAAACCAAGTTGCATTATTCGCTGAACTGTCAATAAACATCGATCCCGGCATGCCGTTGTAAGTGAGCAAATGAAATAAGTCAAGGACAGCGATGAGCATAAATCCTGAAAAATATAGTAAACGATCCTTATATTGTTTATAGGAAAAAACGATCCAGGACTGAATAGCGATACTGGCAGCGATGATAATACTGGCCAATTCAAGCACAATATGCATAAATAAGAAATCCGTGTAATTAAATAAAATTGGATTCTCTTTCAATAAAATCAAGATAATTAAATAAAATATAATACCACCTGACAAAATGAGAAGGTTCTTTTTTTCATTTCTAATCAACTTCATCTCATAATGACCGCCTTTGAAATGGATTTTTTCTAAAGTGACAGCAAAAGTGATGTAATATTCCTACTATATAAGATACAGGAAAAATCGAAATCTGTCGAAAAAAAACCATGTAAATTTATACTTGTGGAAAAATGCAATTATAGTTTTTAAGGATGCGCTTACACTTTAATGTATAAAAAATGTTCACAAACATTTGCCTGATTCTATTATAAAATAATACTTAGTGAATAAATTAACAAGATTCTTTGTGAAAAAAATTGACAGTAATAAAAATAAAAAGGATTGAGTATAAAATGGCGACCATATCTTTATTTGGAATCATTATTCGGTTTTTATTAGGTGGAGGAGCTGTCGTAGCTTGTACAATTATTTCGCGAAAAGCAGGCACGAAAATCGGCGGTATATTTGCTGCTTTTCCTGCTGTATTTCTCGCAGCACTTTTAACCTTACGACTTGATATGAAGGGAATGGCTTTAATTCATCAATCAATTATCCTGTCCCAAGGTGCGCTTGTCGGAATGTTTATTAATATCATCTGTGCAATGGCAGTTGTCTATTTTTGCGATCGTCTAGGTTGGAAAAAAGGTTTGACTCATTCCCTAATCGGGTGGTTTATTGTCTCACTTGGGTATGCTGTCTTTCTAAGTTAATTGAAAAGGGGTTATCGAATAAAACCTTTCCTTTAACAGCTTTTATCGGTATGTTAAGAAGCCGGCTGTGTAATATTAAGAAACTAGAACTGGAATAAAAGAGTAACTTTGGAGGGACCGGAATTGGATAAAAAAGATTTACTGTACCGCTTTTTATTTGGTGGTTTAGCTGTTGTTTTAAGTTATGTAGCGTCTGTTTTCTTGCCTTGGAAAATTATCGGCGGTATATTTGCCGCATTTCCTGCCGTTATGATTGTTGCGGTCATGATGGTAGGGATAAAAAAAGGGTCTAAGGAGGCTGCAAAAACGGCAAATGGGTCGGTTTACGGGATGATTGGCTGTTTTATTTGTGTCATCGCGGTCCTATTAATGTTGAAATGGACTGACCTGTGGCTTGTCAGTTTAATAATCGGGCTTGTGGTTTGGTTCTTTAGTTCAGTTTTCCTTGTTCAATTGCGGGAAAAATGGAGTTAGAAAATAGTCGGAAGTTGATTTGGTGAAAAGGACAAACAAAGGCAACCCTTTCATAATAGAAAATAAGGGTATGCCTCTCGTTAAAAAGGGATCAACATGGATACTTTTAACCGAAGCAATTCATTACCATTCATTATCATTTGTTGTCGTCTTCGTTTTCACGACAATGGTATTTCTAGTTTTTTTCGCTTCATATAAGGCTTCATCGACCCTGCGATAAATATCATTGAACTGGTCATTCATCTCCCAAACAGTTACCCCGATACTGACGGTGATGTTTATGCACTGTTCATTAATCCAAATTGAATAATCCTCCATTTTATAATGAATTCGTTTCGCAAGTTGTACCCCTGCTTGTAAATGAGAATTTGGTAAAATAATAATAAACTCTTCTCCACCAAACCTGCCGAGTATATCGCTGGTTCGAACGGAACTAAGGAATATTTGGGCTGCCTTTTGAATGACAAGATCTCCTACATCATGTCCGTATCGGTCATTTACTGATTTGAAATGATCGATATCAATGAGTAAAATGGAGAATGGTTTATGTTCATTATTTGCCTCTTTAATCAATGAATGTAGGAGGCTGTCAATATATCTCCTGTTATACAACCCTGTCAAAAAGTCAGTTCGAGCTTCAATCGAACGAATCTCATTAATTTTTTCCAATTCATTAATGGTTTTTTCCAATTGTTTGTTTTTTACTTCCAATTCCTGTTTCGCTTTCGTCAACAAAACATTTAGTTGACGGTTTTCTTTAAGCAAAATAAATAAACGAATAAACAGGAGGAAAAAACTGAAAATTAACCCAATAAATAATTCATCAACTGTCTTATTATAAAATCCGTATATAATGGTTAACAGAACAATACTAACTAAAGGAAGAAAATGGGATTGCGTCAAATCCTTATTTCTACTATTCATTCTCTCTGGTAAATGATCAATATTTGCATGTAATGTTGCTAAACTGATAGAAAACATCCCCATCGTGTATAAGGGATTAAGATAAATGATTAAATCATCTAATTTATAAATTAAAAACAACAGATAAATACAAGAGCTGATCAACATCGTTACGGTGCTTAAAGCAAATATGTTTAAAGATTTTTTTGAAACGATCTCTTGTTTTACGAAAAAACGTGCATGAAAAATACCGAATAATATAAGCAGTTCCAAAAGCGGATAAGATAGTAAAATGGTAATCTCGGGAATGGTTGCATGAATATGAGTGAAAAATGGTCCCATCAATAAATACCAACTAAATGAAGAAACAACCATAACGATTATTAGAATATCAACAATTGTAATCGCCATCCTCGTTTTCCGTAAATCATGGGAAACAAGAAAGATAAACGCAGCCAAATAAAAGAGCGGTTTCAAAGAAAATATAATATTTGTTAAATTAGGTGATATTGGGATTTTTGCCATTTTTATATAGTAAATATCCCATATTATTTCCCCTAGAAAATAGAAAACTGTCCCGAGAAATAACAATCCCCAAAAAACTCTTTCATCATTTCTCTTTTCCCTGACTGTAAAAAATAAAATAATTGTTGATACGAGTGGTCCGGTCACTGAAAGGGTTCCGGTAATAAAATATTTTCCTGGATGATCAGGAGCAAAGATAATGACAATATAGTATAGTAATATATGAGCAGGTATATAATATAGTAAAAATTTTTTAAGGGAATTCTTATTTATATGAGCCATTATTCATTTCTCCCCAAAAATTATGGTAAATAAAACAAATAATTCGGAATACCGTTGTAGTTATTTATACCTAATTTTATTGTATCAAATATCGAAATTATGTCCACAATTAACGGGAAACACCGAAAAAAGACATTTGTACCGCAAAATGAAAGTAAAGCAGCAGAATATAGGTACAAGGAACTATTACATGCGTCTGTTATTTGATAAAGAAAGCTGGCGATTTGTGTCGCGTAGTTTCCCGGAAAATTTTTCCAACTGCGGAGCCAATGTTTTCGAAGCCTTCCCAGCGCCACAAAATTCCCATCAATATTTTTTAAAGTATAAAAAAGAGCCTGGGGATGGGTAAAGGAAATCGCCATCTACCCACCATCGGCTCATCATAACGAATAGATTCTATGAAACTAGTTTATATATTTTTCACAGCAACTTCTTTTCGGGTCCATGGTTTTGACAACCAACGCTTATAAGCAAATATACCGCGAACCCATTCATCCAGACCTTGTGCGATCCAAACACCTAGCAATCCAAGACCGAACACAATCCCTAAGAAATAGCTGAAGAGAACAGCAACTCCCCACATAGAGATTACACCGATAATGACAGGAAAGCGAACATCGCCGGCAGATTTTAAAGACCCCATTAACACGATATTCATCGCACGACCCGGTTCAATAAAAACAATTGCCCATAATACCGGTAACCCGACGGCAATAATTTCCGGATTGTTTGTAAATAGTTCAAGTAACGGTTTACCAATAAGTGCGATTACTAAAGAGGTCGCAAGTGAGACAAACATAGAAATTTTCAATGTTTTGATTCCCCGCTGCAGCGCTCGATCATATTGTTTCCCACCAATGTAACGGGCAACTAATAATTGAGTCCCTTGAGCAATGGCCATCGTGAATAAGAAGCAGACCATCGATATGTTCAAAATATAAACTCTTGCGGCTAAAGCACTGGAACCAAGCAAGGCAACAAAGCTGGTAATAACAATTTGCGAAAACTGATAGGATAAATTTTCTCCGGCAGAAGGGAGACCGATTGCCAATAATTGTTGAATATCCGTTTTGTCAAAGTTAACCAAGTCTTTTATATAAAGCTTTAAAGTTAGTCTTTTATAAACTAAGAAAATAAATGCACAAATAACAAAGATACGTGCAATAACGATTGACCAGGACACCCCGACGACTCCGGTAACAGGGAGACCGAAAATACCCGTAACGGAAAGGATGTTACCGGTAATACTGATAATATTCATAATAACCGTCACAATCATTGCATCTTTCGTGTAACCATGGCTTCTTAATACAGCACTTAATGCTAATGAAACGGCTTCTAAAAAAAGTGAAATTCCGGTAATTTTTACAAAAATTGAAGCATACGGAAAGACATCGTCCTCAAGTCCATAAATGGAAAGGAAAGCATCACCAAATAATAAGATACCAATGGTAACGATAATTCCAATCCAAAAGTTAAAACCAAAGGCCGAACGGGATAGTTGCCGCGCACGATCAAGCCGGTTGGCACCGAGATTTTGACCGATTAAAATGGTTGCACCAATCGAAGTGATGTTAAACACTAAAATGGCAATATTTAAAATTTGGTTAGCTACACCGACACCGGCGACGGCCTGGTCGGAATAATGACTCAAAATAAGCGTCGCGATAATTCCAATACTCATATGTAGAGTAATCTCAATAAACAACGGCCATGTAATACTGAACAATGTTTGCTCTTGATATTTGTTTGTTGTTTCTGTCACGCTGCTCCCCCTTTGCTGTTTCTCATATGAAGATTGTATACCTTTATTCTCGAAATGGGAATAAGGAAAACGTGACATTTTTGTTGAGTTAAAAAGAAGTAGAAATTTACCACCGTAATGGATTATTTTGTCAATTATAAATAACCATGATATGCTATAATCAAGAATTATGTATTGTCATAAATTGGAAAAAATGTGTTATTTTGAAAGGACAGTGGAGGGGTGAACCTGCTTGGAAATAATTCCACATTTGGATTTAGTGGAGATAATGGAACAAATAACCGATGCCTTTTTTGTTCTTAATCGGAAGTGGGAGTTTAAGTATATCAATACGAGGGGGGCTGAAATTTTTAATCGAGATCACCCGAATGATTTGATTGGAAAAATGTTTTGGGATGAGTTACCTGAAGTATTAAAAAGCAATCTCCATTTTCATTATCGTACAGTCATGGAAAAACAGATTCCGGTAGAATTTGATGAATTTTTTCCAGAGCCGCTTAATCGTTGGTATCATGTGCGTGCCTATCCAATAACAGATGGAATCACTGTTTTTATTCATGACGCAACGGATATAAAACTAAGACAAAAACGAATTGATGCATATTACGAACAATTGTTTATGAAAAATCACGACGGCATTCTTTTATTGGATGTTGACGGCAAGATTACCAATGTTAATCATGGGATTGAACGAATCTCCGGATACAGTTCTTCTTATTTTATTGATAAACAATATTTTGAGCTCGAGCTGTTAAAAAAGGAGGATCTTCGTCTTCTGTTTACGGCATTTCAGAAAGTGAAAAAAGGAAATATCCAACACGGGATCATCGACATTTTTCACCGCAATGGGGCTATTATTCATTGTGATATAACTAGCTTCCCTGTTGAAGTAATGAATGAGATTGTCGGCGTTTATGCGATCGTTAGAGATGTGACGCAAATTAAAGAATTAGAATGGAGTCTCCGGAGAAGTGAACAGAGATACCGTTCGTTAAAATACCATAATCCTGAAGGCATATGTTCTTTTGATTTAAACGGGAAATTGATTGGGGTGAATCCTGCACTGGAACAAATGAGCGGCTATTCAAGGGAAGAATTTTTGCAATTACATTTGGAGCAGTTATTTCACCCGAAAGACATATCAATATTGAATGAATGTATCCAAGATATTTTAGAAGGCAGGGGCACGGTTGATTCGTTTGAATTAACAATGATTAATAAAGCAGGACAATATGTTCATACGGTTGGCACTGTCGTACCAATTTATATTGATGAAAAGTTGGAAGGATTTTACTTAATTTTTAAAGATGTGACAAAAGCAAAAAAGACGGAAGAATTACTTATTCAATCGGAAAAATTATTTGCCGTCGGACAGCTGGCGGCTTCTGTTGTTCATGAAATCCGAAATCCGCTAACATCCTTAATGGGATTTTTACAGCTAATTGAACATAGTGATGAAAGAAGAAGCGAATATTTAAAAATTATGTCCGACGAATTGATGAGAATTCATTCGATTACCAATGAATTACTTGTATTGGCAAAGCCTCAAGCAAAAAAGATAAATAAGGAAAATATCCCTTCACTTTTGAACGATGTAATTAAATTGATGGGTTCTCAAGCAATGACTTTGGGAATTGAGCTGGTATTATACAGTGAAGAAAACGTACCGGACATTGTATGTGACGGGCAACAGTTAAAGCAAGTGTTCATCAATTTGATTAAAAATGGGATTGAAGCAATGGATGAAAAGCCGGGAAAAATTACGATTCGGGTCGTGAAAAACGATGATCACATTATTATTTCTTTTACTGATGAAGGAATCGGTATGACACCGGAACAAATTAAGAAGCTGGGCGAACCGTTTTTTACAACGAAACAAAAAGGCACAGGTCTCGGTATGTTAACGATTTTCAAAATTATCGAGAATCATGATGGCAATATTGAAATTGAAAGTGAAGTTGGAAAAGGGACAACCATCCATGTAAGTTTACCAATTCAAAGCGAATAATAATTCCTGGAAAGATCTTTCCAGGGCAGTTTTCAAATAGATTGTTGGTTATTGATTATAAAAAAGCAATTGAGGGCTCGTCAATTGCTTCTCGTTTGGTTGCTATTAACGTTAGTGATAAGTGCAAACTGAGAAGAGCTGGCCAATTGCTTCTAATCTGACCACTATTACAAGTTTTACGAATCTGTTTTTCTGTTATTCACAACAAAAATGGGTGGAAGTAGCTCTTTTAAAAAAGATTCGGTTGAAGTGCCTTTTTCGTTGAACTAATCGTTTCTTTTTTAAACACGAGTTTTTATTTCTCATCCTTTTTTAATCGCCCGCTTTTTTTAGCCGCTTCTCGGAGTAGATATTCAATATGGCTATTGACACTGCGAAATTCATCCTGAGCCCAACGTTCAATAATGGCAAAAAGTTCAGGATCGATTCGGAGCGGAAAGTTTTTCTTTTTCGGCATTATGCATTCACCGTCAATATAAGCTTCCTACATTAATAACCGGTTGCGTTCCACGATCTGAAATGATAGCCACCATAATGTTATTGACCATATTGACTTTCCGCTCTTCATCAAGATCCAAGACCCCATTTGCTTCAAGTTGCTCCACCGCCATTTGCGCCATGGAAACAGCACCCTCAACAATTTTTTGCCTTGCGGAGAGAATTGCCACTGCTTGTTGACGTTGGAGCATAGCACTGGCGATTTCGGTGGAATAGGCAAGATGTGTTAACCTGGCTTCTATCACTTCAACGCCTGATACGGCTAACCGCTCTTGGATATTTCGTGCCAATTCCTCGGAAACGATATCGGAATTTCCCCGCAGTGTTACCTCTTCATCAGCAAATGTATCATACGGATATTTTCCCGCTACATGACGGATGGCTGTCTCACTTTGAATTTCAACAAACTCTTCATAATAGTCTACTTCAAAGACCGCTTTTGCTGTATCAACGACCCGAAAGACAACCACTGCCGCAATTTCAATTGGATTTCCTTCCACATCATTCACTTTCAATTTTTTACTGTTGAAATTACGGACACGTAAAGACACGGTTTTTCTTACGGTTAGTGGAACGGTTAAAAACAGCCCACTGGTACGAATGGTACCCATGTATTTTCCAAAAAAAGTAATGACTTTTCCTTGATTAGGCTGAACAATTGTAATTCCACTTAAGAGAATAACAGCCACGAAAGCAAATAAAATAACGAGAAAAATGTTTTCAATAGAGATGAAATATAAAGCTGCCCCGGCAAATACAGCAATTAACAAAACACCGATGAACCCATTGATTGCAAACGCATTTTTTTCCTTCATAACACCACATCCTTTTAATATTATTTTTATATTATTATGATATCATGCTAATATAAAAATGGCAATTTTTAAACAAAATTATTTTTTAAATTGAATGGACAGACGGGAGGACGAAAAAATTGGTTTTTCATGAACATGTTTGGCGAGAAGTGACAAATACTATAAAAGTTCAAAGATTATTTGTTGTAGGAGGGAAAGCATGAGTAAAAGGAAAACAGAGGACTTACTGACAGATACACCGAAACAACCAACGATCACCGTTAGTAGCGAGATGAATTCAGCACACCCGTTTCAGGCACAGCATTATTATCCAGGTGATGCGGTTAATGAACATAAAAACCTGGAGGAGGCCAACTTGTTAATAAACCGGGGGGAAATCGGTCAGCAAAGGAAAAATAATTAATTCACCCATATAGTTTTTCACTTGAACTGTCCCATACAGCTGTTCTTATGGGACAGTTCAGCTTGGATTTCAGCCATTTTTTTCCTATAGTACGGCATTCCGATACGCCTTTGGGACATTTTAGCTTACTTTTCCACTAAATTTCTCCGATAAACTTCTATGAGTAATCTATTATAGTTTTACAGAATAGTAATAACGCATATATATAATGAATGTTTGAGTTTATTTTTGATTTTGACCTTTACTTAGGTATCAATGAAAAATGTTCGAATTACAACTTGGATATTCAGCTAATTGAAAGGCACATATGTTTAGGTAATTTTTTAAAAAAAGCCGATAAACATGAAACTAATTAATGAGAAAAACGTATTACAAATTAGCACTAATATTATAACGCTCTCCAATAAAAATAATGATTTTATAGAAAATTCGTTCCTTTATAAAAGGAGGTGTTTCCCATCGAACTTTTTGGCTACCCGATTCAAACCGTTTATTTGACCGTGTTGATTATTTCAGGTATCCTCATCCTCCTTTTCTTCTTTTTTGGCGACTTTTTGGAAGGAATTGGTGAAGTGGTTCCTTTTTTCAACCCGGCCTTGATTTTAGCTTTTCTTATTTTCTTATCAGCTTCCGGCTATATTTTGGAAAACTTTACTTCAATGAAAAGTTTATGGATTTTACTCATATCGGCAGTTGGAAGTTTCATATTAACCACCTTGCTTAATGTATTCATCCTTGTTCCCCTTTCGTCAGCGGAAGAATCACTCGCATATACCGATGAATCACTAAAAGCTCGCATTGCAACAACAATTGTTCCGATTCCGAAAGATGGTTATGGGGAGGTTTTAATTGAAAATGCAAGCGGGAGAATCGCAAAGTCGGCTGTCAGTTTCCATGGACAGGAAATAGGAGAAGGGACAAAAGTGTTAGTCGTAGAGGTTAAACAAGGAGTGCTTTCTGTCATTCCTTATGATGAAGCTAGTATTTATAAAGATTATCAAAAAATTTGAGGAGGTTGAAAGATGAGTAGTTTATGGATTGTTATTGGTATTGTTGTCGTTCTTATTCTTGCATTAATTGGTGTTTTCATTGCCAAATATAGGACAGTCGGACCGGATGAAGCGCTGATTGTAACCGGCAGCTATTTGGGAAGTAAAAATGTGAATATCGATGAATCAGGAAACAAAGTGAAAATCATCCGTGGCGGCGGGACATTTGTTTTACCGGTTTTCCAACGGGCTGAACCATTGAGCTTACTATCGAGCAAGTTAGAAGTTTCAACGCCTGAAGTGTATACCGAGCAAGGTGTTCCGGTTATGGCGGATGGAATCGCAATCATTAAAGTAGGTAGTTCCATTGCTGAGATTGCTACAGCTGCCGAACAATTTTTAGGAAAAACAAAACAAGATCTCGAAAATGAGGCCCGAGAAGTGTTAGAAGGTCACCTACGTTCTATTCTTGGTTCGATGACCGTTGAAGAAATTTATAAAAATCGCGATAAGTTTTCACAAGAAGTGCAAAGGGTAGCAACCCAGGATTTGGCAAAAATGGGTTTGGTTATTGTTTCATTTACCATTAAAGATGTCCGTGATAAAAATGGTTATCTGGATTCGCTCGGTAAACCGCGAATTGCTCAAGTCAAGCGGGATGCTGATATCGCAACTGCCGAAGCTGAAAAAGAAACAAGAATTAAAAAAGCTGAAGCAGCCAAAGAAGCGAAAAGGGCTGAATTAGAGCGAGCGACAGAAATTGCCGAGGCGGAGAAGGAAAATCAATTAAAAATTGCTGAATTCCGGTTAGAACAAGATATTGCAAAAGCTCGAGCTGACCAAGCCTATGATTTGGAAAGTGCCCGGGCAAAACAACAAGTTACTGAACAAGAAATGCAAATTAAAATTATTGAGCGACAAAAACAAATTGAGTTGGAAGAAAAAGAAATTCTCCGCCGTGAAAAACAATATGATTCAGAAGTAAAGAAAAAGGCGGATGCGGACCGTTATGCTGTGGAACAATCAGCAGCTGCGGAAAAAGCAAAACAAATGGCAGAAGCGGATGCAAACAAATATCGCATTGAGGCGTTAGCAAAAGCGGAAGCCGAACGAATTCGGATTGACGGTTTGGCCAAAGCAGAGGCCCAAAAAGCACAAGGTACAACCGAAGCGGAAATTATTCGTTTAAAAGGGATTGCCGAAGCAGAAGCTAAGCAAAAAGTTGCCGAAGCCTTCGAACGTTTTGGTCAGGCTGCTATCCTCGACATGATTTTAAAAATGCTTCCGGAATATGCAAAACAAGTCGCTACACCTTTGGCTAACATTGATCAAATCACTGTTGTTGATACCAGTTCAAGTGATGGGAACGGCGGTGCCAATAAAATAACCGGTTACGCAACGAACTTAATGAGCAGTTTACAAGAATCATTGAAAGCATCATCAGGAATTGATGTGAAACAATTACTCGAAAACCTTTCAGGAAGGGGAAGCGGACACTAATCACCATGTAATGTATATCCTCACATTTCGTGGGGATTTTTTTTATTGTTTTAAAATTTGTTTTTATAGGCGAGGAGCGTTGTTGAATTTTAGGATTCTACTGTTGAATAAGCGGGGTTTGCTGTTGAATACTAGTACCCTACTGTTGAATTAGCAGGGGTTACTGTTGAATAGTGACTCCCTACTGTTGAATAAGCAGGGGACATTGTTGAATACTGGAATTTTACTGTTGAATTAAGTGGTAGCACTGTTGAATATTCTCATTTTACTGTTGAATCCTCCCTGTTTTACTGTTGAATTTTAGGATTCTACTGTTGAATAAGCGGGGTTTGCTGTTGAATAGTGGATTCCTACTGTTAAATTAGCGGGGGTTACTGTTGAATAGTGGCTCCCTACTGTTGAATAAGCGGGGGGTTACTGTTGAATAGTGGCTCCCTACTGTTGAATAAGCAGGGGACATTGTTGAATACCTGTACCTAACTGTTGAATTAAGTGGGAGTGCTGTTGAATATTCTCATTTTACTGTTGAATCCTCGCTGTTTTCTGTTGAATTTTAGGATTTTACTGTTGAATAAGCGGGGGGTGCTGTTGAATACTAGTACCCTACTGTTGAATAAGCGGGGTTTGCTGTTGAATACAAGGCTCCCCTACTGTTGAATTAGCAGGATACTATTGAATACAAGGGGCCCCTACTGTTAAATTAGCAAAAATCAAGATTATATTTTGCCCGGGCTTAGATCAAATACGCCTCCATAGAAAAAGGGCCCCCATCCTTGGTAAGGCCCTTCACCAAATAAAATAGCTCGTCTTATATCATTACAAAAATTGAATCCGCAAAAACGGAGCCACTCAGCCATATTAAATAATTCGTCTGATCCCTTTATAAATTTCATTGATGATCACAGGTATTAAGCTGATACCGATCACAAATGCCCAATCTTTCATACCAACGACATAAATGCCAAAGACGTCATGGAAAAATGGTACGTACACCAATAATGCTTGAATCAAAAGCCCAATTATGATCGCTCCAAGCAAAAGTGGATTGGTAAACAAGCCCGTTTGGAATATCGATTTTCTCCGGCTTCTTAAATTTAATGAATGAAACAATTGCGATGCACTCAATGTGATAAATGCCATGGTTTGCGCATGAGTCAGGGCATCTTCGGAAATATTCCCAAAGTCAACCGCAAAAATTGAAGCAGCGCCCGTATAATAACGAAGTCCTTCGATAAAAGCAAATAAAGTGATAAACCCGATTAACATACCGTTTAATACCGTATAAGCACCATTTCCATGAGCAAAAAAGCTTGCTTTCGGATCCCGTGGTTTTTCCTTCATAATATCCGGGTCATCCGGGTCCATACCAAGTGCAATGGCAGGTAATGTATCCGTAATTAAATTTACCCATAAAATTTGTACAGCTGTCAACGGTGCTGGCCACCCTAATAAGATACCGATAAATAATGCGGTAATTTCACCTAAGTTACAGGAGAGTAAAAACAAAATCGCTTTCCTGATATTTTGAAAGATGTTCCGCCCTTGTTCTACAGCGGAAACAATAGTCGAGAAATTATCATCAGTTAAAATAATATCGCTTGCTCCCTTAGCTACATCGGTACCGGTAATCCCCATGGCAACCCCGACATCAGCTTGTTTCAGGGATGGAGCATCATTCACGCCGTCACCGGTCATCGAAACAATTAAGCCATTTTCTTTTAATGCTTGGACAATTCGTACTTTATGCTCCGGAGATACACGGGCAAACACACGAACTTTTTTAACTTTTTCTTGCAATTCGGTGTCACTTATTTCATTTAGTTCCTGTCCGGTCATCGTTTGTGATAAATCGTCGGCAATACCGAGCTCTTTTGCAATGGCGAGTGCGGTGTTTTGATGGTCACCGGTAATCATAATCGTCCGAATGCCTGCATCCTTACATTGGGCAACGGATAGTTTTACTTCTTCCCTCGGTGGGTCAATCATCCCAACCAAGCCAAGAAAGATGAGCTGGTCTTCTGATGTCTCCGTGTCAGCCAGCGATGTTCTTTCAGCAACAGCTAATACTCGTAATGCTTCATCAGACATTTTTCTTGAAGCTTCCAAAATTTCTTCTTTATCGCTAGCAGAAATCGGTTGGACTTGTCCGTTTTTAAAAATACTTGTAGTTCTTGGTAAGATACTTTCGAGCGCACCTTTTGTAACAGAAAAATAAGATGAAGAGTCTCGATGGACGGTTGTCATCATCTTTCTGTCTGAATCAAAGGGCAGTTCGTTCACACGTTGAAACTGTTGCTCCAGTTCCGCTTTATCCAAGCCCAAATCATTTCCTGCGACTATTAAGGCGATTTCGGTCGGATCCCCACTATCAAGGGTAGCATCATTACAGAGCATCATCCCCCTTAATAGACGGTAACTCGCATCGTCTTTCGGTTGGATCGCACTGAGGTCAGTGTATTTGCTATCGACATAAACTTTTGTTACGGTCATTTTGTTTTGCGTTAACGTCCCGGTCTTATCGGAACAAATGACACTGACGGAACCTAATGTTTCAACAGCAGGGAGTTTACGTACGATCGCATGGCGTTTACTCATTTTTTGGACTCCGAGGGCTAACACGATCGTAACAATCGCAACCATCCCCTCAGGTATAGCAGCAACAGCCAGACTTACGGCAATAAGGAACATGTCCAAAACATCTCTGCCTTGAAAATAGCCGACGAAAAACATAATAATACAAATCATAACGGCGCCAATACCCAGAATTTTACCCAATTCATTTAATTTCTTCTGTAATGGGGTTATTTCTTTGTCTTGACCGCCGAGCATTTTGGCGATTTTTCCAATTTCCGTCTCCATCCCGGTGGATGTGACGATTCCAGTCCCGCGGCCATAGGTGGAGAGAGTTGACATAAAGGCGATGTTTTGTTGGTCACCAAGGGGAACTTCCGAGTCAGAGCTCCATCCGGCATTTTTGTCTACCGGGACAGACTCCCCGGTTAATGCCGATTCTTCAATTTGTAAATTAGCTGTCTCAATAAGCCGAAGATCAGCGGGAATGTAACGGCCGGCATCAATAATGACAACATCTCCGGGAACAAGGTTCTCCGAGGAAATTTCTTTAATTTGACCATCCCTTCGTACAATCGCTTTTGGCGTGGACATCTTTTTTAATTCTTCCAAAGCTTTTTCTGCCTTTGATTCTTCCACGATTCCAATTATTGCGTTTAAAGCAATGACGATGAAGATGATGATTGCATCTGTAATTTCACCAACAAAAGCAGAAATAATAGCAGCAACGATCAAAATCCAGATGAGGATACTGTTGATCTGCTCCCAAAGCATTTTCCAGATGGAAGTTTTTTCGCCTTCTTGGAATTTGTTTGGACCATACTGTTTTAACCGGTTTTCAGCTTCCTGACTTGTTAAACCCGTTTCTATATTGGTGTTCAATTCTTCAGTGATCTCTTGAATAGTCTTGCTATACCATTGTGACAAGTCACACCACTTCCTTTTAAGCATTTTGGAAAAAATATCTATTTCTATTATGTCATATTTTTCGTAAAAATTAATTCAAAACGTAATTTGTTTATGAAATTTTCATTTTTTATAGTAAAAATGGTCATATATAGGTTTATAATAGAATTGTTAATGATAATGATTTTCATTAACAGTCTTTTTTCTGAATAACATAGTATAAAAATACTAGTTTAACACTGTAGACGAGTTTTACCATTGCGGGGCGCTCGGGCTACAGGACGTCATCCATGCGTTGCAACAAATACGTCTGAAGTTCTTGACAGTTGGGGGCGGAAAACTCGGGCTACAGGACGTCGTCATCCATGCGTTGCAACAGGGCATTGCGCTCAGTTTATACGTCGCAAGTAGTCCGTCTTGAGCTTTTCTTACAGAGAAGGGAATGATTCTCAAATGGTTCTATCTGATTTAAAACAAGGTGAAAAGGCAACAATTAAAGATCTTTCTTCATTAAATCAACTTGTAAAAACAAGATTAATGAATTTAGGTATATATTTAGGCTCAGAAGTAAATGTAAAAACGAAAATGCCGCTTGGGGGTCCCTGTGTGGTTGAATGTAACGGTCAACGCATCGGTATCCGCTTGCATGAAGCTAATTCCATTCGGGTGGAGAAAAAATGATGCAAATCGCCTTGTTTGGGAACCCAAATATTGGAAAAACATCACTCTTTAATCAGTTGACAGGTTCCTACGAATATGTCGGCAATTGGAGCGGTGTCACCGTCGAGGAAAAAATTGGTTTATTAAAAAATAAACAAGCAAAATTGGTCGATTTACCGGGAACATACTCCCTTAATCCGTTGTCAAGGGATGAACGGGTCGTCACGGAGTTTTTATTGCGGAACCACTTTACGTCTATCATAAATATCGTCGATGCCTCCCAGCTTCAAAGAAATCTACACTTGACGATTGAATTGCTGGAATTTGGCAAACCGCTGATGATTGGCCTGAATATGATTGATGTTGCAAAGGCTCGTGGGATCCAAATTAACATTCAAAATTTATCAAACAAACTGGGCGTTGATATTCAGCCGATTATTGCCCGGACAGGAAAAGGTTGCAAACAATTGCTGGAAAAAATTAGTTACGAGGAAAAATTACCTCAACAACCTTTTCAACTGGACTATGGAATAATAATTGAAACTGGAATTAGCAAACTGGTTGATTTACTTCATGGATGCCCGATCGATTTGCCTTCAAAGCGATGGTTGGCCATTCAATTTTATTCGGGTAATGATACAGTAAAAACGTATTTGGAAAGATTGTTAAATCATGCTTTATTGTCGGAATTGTTGGCGGAAACAGAAAAAGAACTGTTTGAAACAACGGGACAAACATTGCAGGATGCTATTTTTGAGAAACGAGAACAATTTATTCGGACTGTTTTAAATGATTCTGTTGTTATAACCGATGAGGTTCGTCAAAGTTTAACAGATAAAATTGACCGATTTGCAACAAATAAATATTTAGGAATGCCCATCTTTCTAACTTTATTATATTTTATGTTCATGATTACTTTTAATTGGATTGGTTCACCGTTATCTGATGCGTTGGATTCCTTTTTATCCGGACCTTTTACAAATTGGCTGGAAAATGTTTTGAATAAATTTGGGACATCGGCTTTTCTATTCAACTTGATTTTAGATGGAATCGTCCCGGGCGTCGGTGGTGTGCTTGTTTTTGTTCCGCAGATTTTTATTCTTTTCTTCTTTATTTCTGTATTGGAAGATTCAGGTTATATGGCTCGAATATCCTTAGTTATGGATCGAATAATGCAGAGTATCGGATTAAACGGGAAAGCATTCATCCCTATGATTATTGGGTTTGGCTGCAATGTACCGGGAATTATGTCGGCAAGGACCATCGAACAACCAAAAGAGCGTTTGATTACAATTTTACTCACCCCATTAATGTCATGTTCCGCTCGCCTGCCGGTCTATGCATTATTTGCCGGGGTATTTTTCGGGAAAAATCAAGCCCTTGTCGTATTGTCTTTGTATACGATGGGTGTTGTCCTTGCACTTGTTTTAGCAAAATTATTTTCAAAAACGATGTTAAAAAGTGAAGCCTCAGTGTTTGTCATTGAACTTCCTCCATACCGGGTCCCGCATCTTGGAACATTGGCAAAAAGTACATGGGATAAAGGGAAAGGGTTTATAAAAAAAGCAGGTACGTTTATTTTTGGCGGAACCGTCGTCATCTGGTTATTATCAGTTGTTGGGCGTAGTGGATTCAACGTCACGATGGATGACAGTTTGTTGGCGGAATTCGGTGGTTTTTTGGCTCCGATATTTGCTCCGCTTGGATTTGGTTCTTGGCAAGCGGCAGTCGCATTACTTACAGGTTTTTTAGCAAAAGAATCAGTCGTATCTACTTTAAATATTGTTTATCACACGTCATCAACCGCCTTTTTACAAGGTGTTGTGGCAGAATCATATACACCGTTATCAGCTTATAGTTTTCTCGTTTTTATCTTACTCTACATCCCTTGTCTCGCAACTGTCGCAACGATTAAAAAAGAAACGGGATCAATGAAATGGACGATTTTCTCAATGGTTTACCCATTTATCATTGCTTATGTAATATCATTCATAATCTTTCAAGGCGGCAATTTATTGGGACTTTAAATATGGAAGAAGGAAGCTGATTTGTATGTTTGATATTTTGCTTGGTTCGCTTATATTCGGTTATGCTGTCTGGACGATCGTTAAATTTATTAAACGCAGCAGTAAAGGAAAATGTGCCGCTTGTGATTTGCAAGATGCTTGTGCAAAATGCTTGATAAAAGAGGAGAAAATAAAAAGATAATTGTATCTTTACTTGTTCCTGCCCTGGAAAAACCGGGGTATTTTTTTCATCTCTTATAAATAATATAATAAAAAAACTATTGCTGGATAATAAAAAGTGTGTTATAAATATACATACGAACTTATAAATATACGTATATTGTATATAGGAAATGGAAAGTCTAAAAAATTATGGGGGATAAGTATAATGAAAAAAAGATTCAAGATAATGGTAATGTTCCTATCATTTGTTTTGCTGCTTGCCGCATGTGGTAAGAGTAATGAAACAAGTTCCGGCTCTTCTAAAGATGACAAGGTGTTAAAAATGGCGACTTCTGCGGATTTTAAACCTTTCGAATCACGTGATAAAGAAGGAAAGATTGTTGGTTTTGACATCGATTTAGCTAATTTAATCGCTGACGAATTGGGATATAAATTAGAAATTCAAGATATGAATTTTGATGGACTAATTGGCGCTCTTCAATCAAAACGTGTGGACATGGTCATGGCAGGTATGAGCACGACAGAAAAACGGAAAAAGAATGTTGATTTTTCCAAAGAATACCATCGTTCCGGTGAAATGTTTCTCTCACTTCCGGATAAAAAGATAGAAAGCTTGGAAGGTTTGGAAGGGAAAACGGTAGGTGTCCAACTTGGTACGATTCAAGAAGAAGGTGCCAATGAATTAAGTAAAAAATATGGATTTACAGTGAAACCTGTTGACAATGCAGGCGTGCTCATTCAAGAATTATTATCAAACCGTGTGGATGCCGTTTATATGGATAGTGTTGTGGCGGTTGGTTACAAAGATGAACAAGGATTATACGGGTTTGATGACCCGACAACAAGCTCCCCGGGTATGGCAATTGCCTTCCCTAAAGGCAGTGACCTTGTCGATGATGTTAACAAAGTTCTTGATAAACTTGAAAAAGAAGGGAAAATTAAAGAACTGAAAGAGAAATGGAATTTGGAACAAGTCGCTATCGAATAAAAGAATCGTATTTTATGAAAATATGATAAAATGAATAACTGGGAAGCAATAATCGGTGGTTTGCATGTAATTGCGATAACCACCGATTCTCTGTTTGTTTAAGCCGAAAAATTTTACTAATCGGAACGCTTCCCAATCAACAAGCTCATTTTCTGTTGATATAATGATGATATACGCAATCGTGCAATCATGGAGTAAAAATTACAGTGTATGAATACCGATACTTGTGATGGTGGAATTTTTGGGGTTACGTGATAATCAGATGCGCCGATTAGTGTATGAAAGCCAATAATTTCTGATGGTGGAGTGACAATCAAAAACGACATTTTGTGTGTGAACGTCTGGGAATCCTTTTTGGCACAAAGCGAGGACCGGGCAGAGGAAGTGAGGTTCAAGTCAATGAATTTAGATTTTAGTCAATTAGGTCCATATATTCCATTTCTTTTACAAGGAATTTGGATCACATTAAAATTTGTATTTGTTTCGATTTTAATCGGATTAATTTTAGGTACATTGTTAGCATTGTGTAAAATTACGCGTCATTCGATTTTAGCATGGTTGGCCAATGCGTATACATCGATTTTCCGAGGAACACCACTAATTTTGCAATTGATGATTATTTTTTATGCAATTCCTCAGTTAACAGGTTACGATATTCCAACCTTTTTGGCAGCTATTTTAGCATTTGGATTGAACTCTGCCGCCTATGTTTCAGAAATTATTCGTGCAGGGATTATGGCAGTAGATAAGGGACAAGTGGAAGCGGCGGAAGCCCTTGGTATACCGTACCGACCGATGATGTTGAATATTATTTTGCCGCAAGCAGTGAAAAATATTTTACCGGCCTTAATGAATGAATTTATTACATTAACAAAGGAATCGGCGGTTGTCTCAACGATTGGATATTTAGACTTAATGCGTCGAGCCCAAATTATTGGCGCTCAGCTTTATCGAAACTTTGAACCGCTGCTGGCTGCCGGGCTCATCTACTGGGTTATGGTTATGATTTTAACAAAACTTGGCAGCATTGTGGAACGGAGGTTGAGAGCAAGTGATTAAAGTGGAACAAATTACGAAAGTATTCGGGAAAAATACGGTTTTGAAAAACATTAGCACAACCATTCATCCGGGGGAAGTAGTCGCTATTATCGGTCCATCAGGTTCGGGGAAATCCACTTTTTTACGCTGCCTTAACTTATTGGAAAAGCCAACGGAAGGAAAAATTTATATTAAAGACCAAGAAATCACCGATCCGAAAGTGAATATTTTGGAGGTTCGCAAACAAATTGGCATGGTTTTCCAGCAATTTAATCTCTTCCCGCATATGACGGTTTTAGAAAATGTTACATATGCACCGCAAAAGGTAAAAAAGTTAGCGAAAGGGGAAGTGGAAAAAAATGCTAAGGACCTTTTGGCAAAAGTTGGTTTAAGTGATAAGGTGGATAGCTATCCGAGTCAGTTGTCAGGCGGTCAAAAACAACGGGTGGCCATTGCCCGGGCACTTGCAATGGAGCCGGAAATTATGCTGTTTGACGAACCGACATCCGCACTCGATCCGGAAATGGTGAAGGAAGTGCTTGATGTAATAAAGGATTTAGCGGAAACGGGGATGACGATGGTGATTGTCACCCATGAAATGAATTTTGCGAAAGAAGTGGCTGATCGGGTGATTTTTATTGATGATGGTGCCATTTTAGAAGATACCGAACCTCATCAATTTTTCAATGCGCCAAAGAGTGAACGGGCAAAGGATTTCCTATCGAAACTACTTTAATTTTAGGTCTTGAGGGGAGCTCTCAAGACCCTTATTTGTGGGAAATTTAGAAAAGTGGTTTTGAAACGGATCTTTTTGCCGGGACACATTTACTTCTTTGCCAACTTCAAGAATTCTTCGGAAAATTTCATAATTCTCCTATCAATAAGATCGTCATCAATTTCACTTTCTTCATTAAAACTACTGTCGGGAACAAATACATTTCGAGATGGTACAACGCCTCCAAGAAATTGAATAATGGGTCTTAAATGATATTCAGCGACGAGGAAATATTTATCCGAACCGGCAGTTGAAATAAATCCGACAATTTTATCCCGAAAAGCTCTTTCTGGTAAAAAATCCAACAAATTTTTTAAACTACCGGAAATAGAGGCTTGGTAGATTGGCGTTCCAATAACAATACAGTCCGCCTCTAGTAGTTTATTTACAACAAGTTGTGTGTCATCATTATAATAAGCAAGTGGATAACCCCGCATGAATTCCACATCATAGTCCTTTAAATCAATCAACTCTATTTCAATATCCTGATTTTGCAATTTTGCGAAATGGAGTACTTTAAAAACGATGTGTGAAGTTTTATGTCCTGCTAATGTACCTGATAAGCCAACGAATTTCAAACGATGTTCCCTCCCTTTATGGTTTCATTTTAAGTATATAGCTCGCATTCGGGATTTTCAAATCAGCATCCCAATCATGATTTCTAATAAAAACAAGGACCTCGAAATGAGATCCTTAAAAATAAACATTATAATACCTTCGTCGTCCACGTTTCTCCATTCCACACATCTGTGACAATATCTTGGTAAAATTCCGGTTCATGGCTAATGAGAAGGATGCTGCCTCTGTACTCTTTCAAGGCACGTTTCAACTCCTCTTTGGCATCAACGTCAAGATGGTTAGTCGGTTCGTCGAGGACAAGGACATTCGATTCTCTATTAATCAATTTGCATAAACGGACTTTTGCTTTTTCACCACCGCTTAACACGTCAACCTTGCTTTCAATATGTTTCGTTGTCAAACCGCATTTGGCAAGGGCTGCGCGCACTTCATATTGAGTCATGTGGGGGAATTCGTTCCAGATTTCATCCAAGCAAGTGTTGGCATTAGCTGTTTTAATTTCTTGCTCAAAATAACCGATATGAAGGTAATCACCTAACTCTACATGTCCGGATACCGGGGCAATTTCGCCAAGAATACTCCTTAACAAGGTCGTTTTCCCAATCCCGTTCGCACCGACAATAGCAATTTTTTTCCCGCGTTCCATTTTCAAATTCAAAGGTTTGGAAAGCGGATCGCCATTGTAGCCGATAACCAAGTCCTTTGTTTCAAAAATAACCCGGCCGGCTGTACGAGCTTCTTTAAACTTGAAGGAAGGTTTTGGCTTTTCTGCAGCAAGTTCAATCACTTCCATTTTATCCAGCTTTTTCTGCCTCGACATTGCCATATTTCTTGTTGCAACACGAGCTTTATTTCGAGCAACAAAATCTTTCAACTCGGCAATTTCCTGTTGTTGTCTTTTGAATGCCGCTTCTAATTGCTGCTTTTTCATTTCATAAATGCGTAAAAAATCATCATAGTTGCCGACATAACGGGTGAGTTCCCGATTTTCCATATGATAGATTAAATTGATTACACTGTTTAAAAAGGAAATATCATGGGAGATTAAGATAAACGCATTTTCATATTCCTGTAAATACCGTTTCAACCACTCAATATGCTGCACATCCAAAAAGTTGGTCGGCTCGTCCAGTAATAAAATATCCGGTTTTTCCAACAACAATTTCGCCAACAATACTTTTGTCCGTTGTCCGCCACTTAAATCATGAACATCACGGTCAAGACCAATATCCGTCAACCCAAGACCACGGGCAATTTCCTCCACTTTTGCATCGATTAAATAAAAATCGTTGTGGGTTAGCAAATCTTGGATTGTTCCGGTTTCTTCCAGCAAGGCTTCAAGCTCTTCCGGTGAGGCTTCCCCCATTTTGGCAAACAACGCATTCATTTCTGCTTCCATATCAAATAAATATTGAAACGCGCTTTTTAACACATCGCGAATCGTCATCCCTTTTTCTAAGACAGCATGTTGGTCAAGATAGCCGACCCGAACCCGTTTTGCCCATTCAACTTTTCCTTCATCCGGCTGCAATTTCCCGGTGATAATATTCATAAATGTTGATTTACCTTCTCCATTAGCACCGACGAGACCAATATGTTCCCCTTTTAACAGCCGGAATGAAACATTTTCAAAAATGGCCCGATCACCAAAGCCATGACTTAATTTTTCTACATTTAAAATACTCATAAGGCACTCCTTTAATTTAATACTCATTCCGTTCTTTGATAGACATCCTTTTCATTATAACGGTAAAATTTTATTTATGGTAGCAGTAAAATTTAACAAAACGTATGAGGCTTGAATATATATCAAAAGAAGGGAGTGTGGGCGATGGTTTATTATCGGAATGGGCTGCCAATGAGAAATGCCAATGTGCTTACTGTATTTGGCGAGGGAAAAGTGCATGTCGAACCGAATTTAGCATTCATCACAATTGGTATCGTGAGAGAAAATAAAAATTTACAAACAGCACAGGCAGAAAATAGTGTTGCCTCAAACAATGTCATCCAGGCGCTACTCGCACTTGGCATCAATCAGAATCATATCCGGACGGTGGAATATCGGATTGACAATGTTTATGATTTTGTCGATGGAAAACAGATTTTTCGTGCCTATGAAGTTCGACATTTATTAGAAGTTCGAGTCGAAAATATTGGTCAAATCGGGCTTGTTGTCGATACAGCGGTGGCACAAGGGGCGAATATCATTTTTAATATTAGCTTTGATATATCGGATCGGTCGGCAAAATATCATGAGGCTTTGACGTTGGCGCTATCAGATGCGCACGCAAAGGCGAGAACAATTACAAATGGGTTGGGTATTGTTTTTCAACCGATTCCAATTGAAATAACAGAGACTAAGCAAGGTGGGGTCCCTGTCCCTTATCAAACTTTTACACTGGAAAAAGTTGCCGGGGCCAGTACACCAATTGAGCCGGGGACATTGCAAATTGAGGCAAGTTTAATTGCGAAGTTTTTATATTGATTTTTTGCTTAGCACCCAAAAGGGTTTATGGAAAGATTTGCATTAAAATCAAATATTGTATGAAGACACAAAGTACTGCTATTTGAGCATTTTTTATAAGGAAAAACCATAATATATGACATTTATCATATGCATATCTTGACGTTTATGACTAATAAAGACAAAGTTTTCCGTCTAAAATAGAAATTAAAGAATTATTATTTTAGGAGGAGAATATGAGTAAGGATAAAGAAAAACAGGTACAATTGAAAAAAAGTGTTGCCCCTTTTGCTAAATCTGAAACGAGAAAAAGTGTGTTACAAATCATAAATTCAATTGTTCCCTTTCTTCTGCTTTGGATTCTTGCCTATCAAAGTTTGGCGATTTCCATTTGGCTGTCTCTCTGTCTTTCTGTCATTGCGGCAGGATTTGTTGTTCGGATTTTCATCATTTTTCACGATTGCACACATATGTCATTTTTTAAAAGCGCTAAAGCGAATCGGGTTGTTGGGACGATTACCGGAATTATTACGCACTTTCCTTTTGAAAAATGGAAACGAGATCACGCCATCCATCATGCCACAAGCAGTAATTTAGATAAACGGGGCACGGGTGATGTTTGGGTCATGACGGTGCAAGAATATACTGAAGCATCATTTTGGAAAAAGTTGGGCTACAGACTTTACCGAAATCCGTTTATATTATTTGGACTAGGCCCGCTATATCTTTTCTTCATATCGAACCGGTTTAATCGGAAAGGCGCAAAACGGAAGGAACGATGGAATACGTATTTAATTAATGTTTCCATTGTTGCCATTTATGCGTTGTTAATTTGGGCAATCGGCTGGCAATCATTTTTAATTGTTCAAGTGCCTATTATGTATATCGCCGGTGTACTCGGTATTTGGCTATTTTATGTCCAGCACACCTTTGAGGATTCTTATTTCGAAAATGAAGAAGAATGGGATTACGTAAAAGCTGCCGTTGAAGGGAGTTCATATTACAAGCTTCCGAAAGTTTTGGAATGGATAACAGGAAGTATTGGCTACCATCACGTTCACCATTTAGCTCCGAGAATACCGAATTATCACTTAGAAGAGGCCCATGAATCAACACCGCCATTGCAAAAAGCAACAACCATTACTTTAGCAACAAGTCTAAAGTCGATTCGCTTTCGTTTATATGATCAAGAGACCATGTCCTTCTTAAGCTTTAAAGAATATAAAGAACGAATAAAAACAAAAGGAGCCCGATTAAATTTGGGGACCGGAAGACCGAACATTCAAGAAAAGTAAAATAAACTTGGCAAGTGACGAACCTTTATACGAAGGAAGAGCCGTAGTTACACTTATCCTTAATTTTTAAAATTTTCCACTACGTCGAATTTACATCCTTGCCGGAAATTTATCCTTTAACGTATAAAAAATGTCCCTTTAAAATGCCCTTCCATTTATTTCGAGAAGGGTTTTTTGATATACTAACTAAAAAGTCTGTATACAAGGGGAAAGTCCAAATGCAAAAATGGTATCAAATTTTTTCAAAAAATACTGGAATTAGTATTTATGCGTGGATCATC
>Ga0310827_100567_pt1 | contig 26757 bp, 19 predicted proteins | sample WT_ome_2_FD_201309 | JGI IMG/M metagenome (GOLD analysis project Ga0310827, IMG submission 201309) | Sorghum-adapted microbial communities enriched on wild type (WT) sorghum from Joint BioEnergy Institute, Emeryville, California, United... ... | reverse complement strand
CAGAAAGGGCGGCTGCGGCATCGAGGGTGTGGGGGGCATCGAGGGTGGTGGGGCGTCGCTGACAGCTCTTACCCGCGCAGGCCATGCCGGGAGCAGGTCTCACCCGAGCAGGGGGAACCGGTTCGCGACGGCGCCGAGGCCACGCGCCTCGGCGGGGGTGAGTGGCAACCGTCCGGTGCCCTTCAGCAACCACGTCAGGTCGTCCCAGGCGGGACGCACGTCCACGTCGCCGAGGAGGGCGTCGAGGACGTCGACCGTGAGTTCGATGGGGCCCGGCCGGGGTTGGGGGCGCCCGGGGAGTTCCAGGAGCATGTCGAGGTGGTGGACGGTCGCCTCGACCGCGAGCGTGGCGAGGAAGTCCGTCACCGTGAGCGAGTAGCCCTGGGTGGCGACGTGGTCGGAGCCTGGCATGACCGAGGCGAACCGCAGCACCGCTTGCGCGGTCTCATGCCACTGGGCGGCCAGCGCCCGAGGGTCCGCGTAGGCCGACGCTCCGATCCGGACGAAGCGCGCGTGGGCCGCGGCCGCCGCCTCCGACCGGTGGTTCGCCCAGTCCCGCCAGTACGAGATGTAGTCGGCCGTCGGTGGGGTCGACGCCGGCGTGCCGAAGGTGACGAGCGCCCGCTGCGCGTCGAGCAGGACATGGAACAACACGTCACCCACGGTCCAACCGGCGCACCGGCTTGCGCGGGGAAAGTCGGTCTCGTCGAGAGTGCTGACCAGCCGGGACAGCTCGGTGTAGGCGTCGACGAGGGCGGTGCAGGCGACCCGGTGGTGCAGCTTCCCCATGGCCCCACGCATACCAGAACAACCTCATTCCAGGCGAATCGGAAACCACCGGCCGCTCGCCGCCTGCGGCAGTGGTCGCCGCTCGCGCCGTGGGAGGGCGTCGCGAGATCGAGTCGCGTGAGGCGGGACTGGGAGGCGATTCTCACCGAGCCCCATGCATGGTCGGGTGGGGTCCGGTCATCTATACATCGCGGTGTTCGCGGCGTCGGCGGTGGTTGGGCGGGGCTTGACCGGTTCGAACAGAGCGGATCTGACACGGAACCGATCGACGGCATGGCCGGTCGTCCCGACGCAGCGCTGACACGCGAGGGAGACCGCCGCGGCGCGGGGGCGCGTCGTGCCACCGACACGTCGGACGGTGTGACGTGGACACAACGAAAGGTCCTGGACGGAGACGGCCAGGAACGAGGATCGGCGTTCTCGTGCTGACCGGACTGGTCGTGGCCACGCCACTCGTGACCGTGGCCGTCGAGCCCGTCGGACAAGCATCGACGGTGACGCTCACCACGGTGGCGAAAGGTGACCCGCGAAGTCTCGGCCCGCCGTCGGGCGCCGGCCCGACCTCGGGGCAGACGGTCACCTATCGCGGACTGCGGCTCGAGGTGCCGAAGCACTGGGCGGTGCACGACCTCACAAAGAACCCCGAGACCTGTGTCCGGTACGACAAGCCCGCGGTCTACCTGGGCCCACCCGGCGAGGAGCAACGCTGCCCGGCCCGTGCGGTCGGACGGGCCGAGGTCCTTCACCTGCGACCGGCCGAACCGGACCTGGTGGCCCGGCCGGCGGCTCTCGGCAGCGGCGACCTCTCCGTCGTCACGGCGGCTCGTACCGTCGACGACGCGAGCCAGGAGCTCACCTTCGCGCTGCGCGGCACCGGCGTCGCCGTGACAGCGGCGTACGCCGATCAACCCGAGCTTCTCGACGACATCCTGGCCACGGCGCGGTACGACGGGCCGGTTCGACCCACACCGTTCGCGACGCGGTACCCCGCACAGCCCGCGCAGGCGGGGTTCGCGCCACTGACGTCCCCGGAGTCACCGGGCGCGGGCGGACCAGACGTCGTCGTGCCCGAAAGTGCGGCTGAGCGGGTGCTACCCAAGGAGGGGGCGCCCGGGACGGAGGACCCTGACGTCGCCACCACCCTGACCACCCCACCGCGCATCGCGACCGGTGGCGCGACGGCCCGGGTGCGCGGGAGCGGATTCGACACCTGCGCCGCGCCGTCCACGTCCACCATGCGGGCGTGGCTGGAGTCACCGCACCGTACCGTCGGCATCTACATCGGCGGGGTCAACCGGGCCTGCCCCGATGGCAACCTCTCCGCCGCGTGGGTGCGCTCGGTCTCCGGTATGGGCTGGCGGCTGCTGCCGATCTACGTCGGCCGCCAGGCGCCCTGCGCGGTGCAGGGCAACCTCGGCCGGATCAGACCGCGCGAGGTCGCGCAGCAGGGGAAGGCCGCGGCCGTCGACGCCATGCGGCGGGCGCAGCGGTTCGGTCTGTACGGCGGCACCGCGATCTACTTCGACATGGAGGCGTACGACCCGAACGACGCGAACTGCCGCGCCATCGTCCTCACGTTCCTCAGCGCCTGGACGAGACGGCTGCACCAGGGGGGCTACCTGTCCGGTGTCTACTCCAGCGCCGCCTCGGGGATCCGCCACCTGTCGGGCGTCTACACGTCCCGGTCCTACGTCCAGCCGGACGCGATCTGGATCGCCCGGTGGGACGGCAAGGCGTCGGTCTGGGGCGAGCGGTACGTGCCGAACAACCGGTGGGGCACCCACCAGCGGATCAAGCAGTACCGTGGGCCGCACACCGAGCGCTGGGGCGGCCGCACGATCGAGATCGACAGCAACGTGGTCGACGCGCCGCTCAGCCTGGTTCGGTACAGGTTCAAGGTGACCGCCCGTAGTGGGCTCCGGGCGCGGACCGGACCCGGGACCGGCTACCCAACCGCCCGGGTCTGGCCGAACGGCGCGACCTTGAACGTCGTCTGCCACGCGACCGGAAGCCAGGTCGGCTCGACACGACGGTGGTACAAGCTCCTGGACGGCACGTACGTCAGCGCTCGCTACGTCACCACACCCGACCGGCTGGCGGCGGTTCCCACGTGCCGGTACCCCTACGCGGTCTGGGTCGACGCCCTGCGGGTGCGCGCCGGGCCGAGCACCTCGCACCGGCAGTTGGGCGCCATCGCCTACGGCGGCCTGGCCTACGTGGTGTGCCAGGCGCCGGGCGCCTCAGCCGGTGGCAGCAGGGTGTGGAGCCGGATCGACACCAATGGCTGGGTCGCCGACTGGTACATCCACACACCAGGTCGGCCGGGTTACACCAAACCGATCCCACGCTGTCCGTGACGGCGGTGTCGTTCCCCTGGCTGGCCGCCCCTGGAGCGGACGTCGGTCGGGTCCTCACGGACCTCCGGCCGGCGGTTCAGATCGGCAGCTCGCCGGACAGCACGTCGTCGGCGTCGACGATGCGGTACGCGTATCCCTGCTCGGCCAGGAACCGCTGTCGGTGCGCGGCGAAGTCCTGGTCGACGGTGTCACGCGCCACGACGGCGTAGAACCGCGCGGCCCGGCCATCGCGCTTCGGCCTCAGCAGCCGGCCGAGCCGCTGCGCCTCCTCTTGGCGCGAGCCGAAGGTGCCCGACACCTGGATGGCGACCGCGGCCTCCGGCAGGTCCACCGAGAAGTTCGCGACCTTCGAGACGACGAGCAGGTCGATCTCTCCGCTGCGGAACGCCTCGAACAGGCGCTGCCGCTCCCGCACGGTCGTCTCGCCCTTGATGATCGGGGCGTCGAGACGCGCGGCGAGGTCGTCGAGCTGCTCGATGTACTGCCCGATGATGAGCGTGGGCTCGCCACGGTGTCGCTCGGCGAGGCGGCACACGACCCGCGCCTTGGTCTCGGTCGTGGACGCCAGTCGGTAGCGGTCCTCACTCTCGGCGGTGGCGTAGGCGAGGCGCTCGGCGTCGGTCAGCGTGACGCGCACCTCGACGCAGTCCGCCGGGGCGATCCACCCTTGGGCCTCGATGTCCTTCCACGGCGCGTCGTAGCGCTTGGGTCCGATGAGGCTGAAGACGTCTCCTTCCCGACCGTCCTCGCGGATCAACGTGGCCGTCAACCCCAGCCTGCGTCGGGCCTGCAGCTCGGCGGTCATCCGGAAGATGGGCGCCGGAAGCAGGTGCACCTCGTCGTAGATCACCAGGCCCCAGTCGCGGGCGCCGAACAGCTCCAGGTGGGTGTAGGCGCCCTTGCGGCGGGTGGTCATGACTTGGTAGGTCGCGATCGTGACGGGCCGGATCTCCTTGCGCGAGCCGGAGTACTCCCCGATCTCGTCCTCGGTCAGGGTGGTTCGCCGGACCAGCTCGTCCTTCCACTGCCGGGCTGAGACCGTGTTGGTGACCAGGATGAGCGTCGTCGCCTTCGCGTGCGCCATCGCGGCCGCGCCGACCAGAGTCTTGCCCGCGCCGCAGGGCAGGACGACGACGCCGGAACCGCCGTGCCAGAACGCCTCCGCGGCTTGCACCTGGTAGGGGCGGAGCGACCATCCTTCCTGCACGAGGTCGATGGGATGGGCTTCGCCGTCGACGTACCCGGCGACATCCTCGGCTGGCCAGCCGAGCTTGAGCAAGGCTTGCTTGACGCGACCGCGTTCGGATGGGTGAACGAGCACGGTGCTGGCGTCGATCCGCTTGCCCAGCATGGGCTTGAGCTTGGCGCTGCGCAGCACCTCTTCCAAGACCGGCTGCTCGGTGCTCACCAGCACCAGTCCATGCGTGGGGTGGTTCTCCAGCCGGAGTCGCCCGTACCGGGCCATCGTCTCGGCGATGTCGATGAGGAGTGCGTGAGGGACGGCGAACCGGCTGTAGCGCAGGAGTGCGTCGACGACCTGTTCGGCGTCGTGCCCGGCGGCGCGGGCGTTCCACAGGCCGAGTGGGGTCAGTCGGTACGTGTGGATGTGCTCAGGAGCGCGCTCGAGCTCAGCGAACGGCGCGATCGCCTTGCGCGCCTCGTCGGCCAGGGGGTGGCTGACGTCGAGAAGCAAGGTCTTGTCGGACTGGACGATGAGCGGGCCGTCGTTCACGCGACACTCCAGGAAGGTCTCGGGGACTCCAGTGTCCAACTACGCGACCCTCTGCGGTGTTCCGGCTCCGGCGCGTCGAGGAGCCGGACCCTGGCCGCGGCCGTTCGCCGCCGGACCGGCGACGGCGGCCGAGACGAGTTCTGGTCGCCGAGGGTACGTTCGGCGTCGCGAAGCGTGGTGACTCCGGCAACTGGGGCGAGCTTCGCATGGAGAGCGGGGCGCGGTAGCGTTCAGGTATGCGGGCACGCGACCTCGTCGAGGAGTACCCCTCCGTCAGCGTTGAGTCCGATGGTCTCGAGGCGGCCCAGCTCCTCGCCCAGCACCGTCTCCCCGGCCTCGTCGTCACCGCCGAGGACGGCCATCCCGTCGCCATCCTGCCCACATCCCAGGTGGTGCGCTCCGTCGTGCCCCAGTACGTCCAGCAGGACCCGGTGCTGGCTGGCGTGCTGGACGAGAAGGCCTCCGACCAGATCGTCCACCAGCTCAACCGGCTCAAGGTACGCGACATGCTGCCGCAGCCACCCATGGAGGTCGCGGTCGTCGACGCGAACGACACCGCGCTCGAAGTCGCCGCGGTCATGGCCCGGCTGCGGTGCCCGCTCGTCGCGGTTGTCGAGAACGGGCGCTTGACCGGCGTCGTCACCGCCTCCCGATTGCTGGAGTACGCCTTGAACGACTCGTCGGCGACCTGAGGGCGTACGCTTCGCTCGCGCCCGGTACGAGCACTGCCGCGATCAGGCCGACCGCGGCGAACGCCGAGGAGCCGCAGGACGGCACGGGCACTGAACCGACAGGCGAACCATGGCGGGACTGTGCCCGAGGAAGGGACCCGCAGGAGCTGGGCCCACAGGAATGGGTCCGCAGGAAAGGACGAGCCGGTGAGCGACCACGCGGATGGCGGGACGGAGGAACGCCCGAGGTACACGGGGGTGATCTGCGACCTCGACGGCACCGTCTACCGTTCGGGTCGCCCGTTCCCCGGTGTGGTCGAGGCGTTGGAACGCTTGCGGGCGGCTGGCGTGCGCGTGCTCTTCGTCTCCAACAACCCCCTCCAGAACGCCGAGGCGTACGCGACGAAGCTCTCGACTCTGGGGATTCCCGTCACACCGGACGACGTGCTCACCTCGGGCGCGGTGATGGCGTCATGGCTGCGGGAGCACACGCCGAACGCCCGCGTCCTGCTGCTCGGAGAAGAGAGTCTGCGCGAGGAGCTCGCGCAGGTCGGCGTCAAGGTGGTCCATCGCGGGCTCGAGGCGGACGTCGTCGTGGCGTCGTTCGACCGGACGTTCACCTACGACAAGTGGCTCGAGGCGTTCCGAGCACTGCGCGCGGGCGCTCGCTTCGTGGCCACCAACCCTGATCCGACCTGCCCCGTCGAAGGTGGGGAGATTCCTGACTGCGGTGGCATCATCGCGGCGCTCGAGGCCACCTCCGGACGGCGTGTCGAGGCCGTCGCCGGCAAGCCGTCGTCGCTCATGCTGGCCGCCGCGCTCGCGCGCTTGGGAAAGGGGCCCGACGAGGTGGTCGTGGTGGGTGATCGCCCCGGCACCGATCTCGCTCTCGGTCACCAGGGCGGCGTCGACACCGCCCTCGTCCTCACGGGTGTCACCACTCCATCGGAGAGCGAGCACGTCGACCCGCGACCGGTGTACGTTCTCGGCAGCCTCGCGGAGCTTCCCTCCGTCGTCTTGGGACGCTGACCAGGTCGAGGGCGCGGGCGTCCTCAGTCACTCGCGGTCCACGCGCTCAGTCGAAGAGTCCACGTCATCAATCGGAGGCCGAAAGCTCCCACGACAAGGGCCAGGGATTGGGCAGGCAGGCCCCGACTCCCTTGGTCTGCTGCATCATCACCGGCGCCAGCTCGCCCTCTCCGCCACAGTCACGGTGCCCCTCCCCGAGGGCGTGCCCGACCTCGTGGTTGACCAGGTAGTGGCGGTAGTTCTCGACGTCATCACCGAACGCCTCCGCGCCGAACGCCCAGCGCTTCGCGTTGAGCGCGACCCGGTCGTCGATGCGGCACGAGAGCTCGCCACCGGTGCCGAGCGGCTCGCACAGCTCATCGGTCGTCGCCGGACTGGCCACGATGATGCGCAGGTCCACGTCGTCGTCGTCGGTCCGCATGAACCTCGCCCGTCCGGCTGCGGCCCAGCTCCGTGGATCCGACAGTGTCTCGTCGACCACCTTCGCGACCTCGGCGGGATCGAAGGGGAGTCCTTCCTCGATCTCGACCCGGTACCGAATCAGCGGTCCCGTGCCGAACGCCCGGGTCTGGCCGGGTACGCGCGTGAGCTTCCCGGACCCCTCGTGTTGAATCGTCACGGTGGTCGGAGTTGGGACGGGCGTCGGGGTTGGGACGGGCGTCGGAGTGGGGGGCGGGGAGGTCGTGGGTGTTGGCGTCGGTGTGCCCTCGCGCGGTGCGGGACGGCGTTGGTCACTTCGCGAGACCCGCTTCTCAGCCAATGGACGAGGGCTGGCGTCGGCGGGATCGTCGACGGACCGTGGGGAGTCCTCCTTGGCTGGGAGCGCCGCGGTGGTCTCCAGGGGCGTCGAGGGTGTCACGGCTCCGAACCAGCCGGCGAGGAGGGCGGCGCCCAACGTGGCCGCCGACGCGAGGACGGCGAGTGTGCGGAGAACGCGACGGCGGATCGCCTTGGGTCTCGATCGTCGAACGGCCATGTCAGGTTGCTCCTCCCCGGCAGGTGCACCCCCTTCAGGCGGACACCCTAGGACATGGCCTCAATCCGCTGTGTCGACTGGTGCGACGCCCATGATCCGGTGCAGGGCGAACGCACGTGTCTCACCCACCGTGTGGTCGTACGCCGTCAGCCAGCCACCCTCGATGCGGATTGGGTCCACGATCCGATCACGGGTACCCCCCTGCTCATCCACGTACCCAACCCAGACCGAGTAGCCTCCCTCGACCGCGTCGCGCAATACCTCCACGGTTTCGGCCGTTCCGGTCCGACGACGCCGTTGCATGTCGAAACCAGCCGGACGGCTGGCACGGGCGCGGTCACCGGCGCGCAGCGCGCGGACAGCGGCGGCGACCACGTCGGGATCGGGCTCGGGACGACTGGTCGCGGTCTCTCGGGTTGGGGTTTCCGCCGTCCGACCAGCACGCGCCTCGCTCAGGATGAGCGCGCCGTCCGGCGTCTCGGGAACAGGGGTGTATCCGAGGGCACGCAACTCGTCGACGAGGACGCGGACCGGGAGTCGTGAGACGAGCACCGTGGGCGCGATCCGACGGAGGCCGAGGTGCCCGACCCGGCGGTCGGCCATCAACGCGTCCAACGAGGGCGGGTCGTCGCACCGTAGGTAGGCGGTCATCGTCCCCGCGCGCAGTCGGCCGTGCTTTCGAGCCACGTCATCCACCAAGTACGACAGCGGTTGCGGGACGGGGGTGGCCGAGTGTCGAGCGAGGATGTCGTGGAGCTCGGCCGCGGTGTGCCCGGCGTCCAACGCGCGTTGGATCGAGGCGGCGCTGAACCGGTAGACGGTCGCGCCACCATGGGACTCCACGTCCGCCATGGCGGCCAGACTGCGAGCCAGCTCGGGGCGGAGCGGCCCCGGTGCGACCGCGGTCAGGTCCGCCTGCAGCAGCACGTGGTCGACCGGCTCGGGCAGCAGCGGCGCGAGTGCTTCCGCCGCCTCGGCTTCACCACGCACGAGCGCGGCCCCGTGCGTGGCGAGCGCGCCGAGCCCGGTGACGCCGAGCACTGCCGCCTCGTCGATCGTCCACGTCACCAGTCGCTCCACGAGACTCGTCATTCGTCGAGGCCGCAGCCACCGCACTCGCGCCACGACCGCGTCGACGTCAGGCGCCGTGCCCGGGGGAGCGGCCGCCAGGGCGGTGAGGGTGAGCCGCCGAACCTCGGGCGCGACGGGCCGTTCCACGCCGGCCGACAGAGCGGCGATCGGGCGGTCACGGTCGTCGCGTGTCCCGACCAGTGCCGCGACTCGGGTCGACCGCAGCCACGCGTGGGCGAGACTGGCCCAGCGTTGCGCCAAGTCGGAGGCGAGCCAGAGGTCGAAGGCAGGAGTCGGCAGCCACACCGCACCGTCCTCACCGGTGGCGACGAGCCCGGCGGCGAACGCGCACTCGAGCAGCGCGGCCGCGACGGACTCGTCGACGTCGAGCAAGGCTGCGGCGCGGCGTAAGTCGCGGACGCCGACTCCCCCGGACCGCAAGACACCAGGGGGATGGGCGGCCCAGGTGTCGAGGAGCTGCTCGACGCGGCGGACCACATCGAGCGTGGTGCCGGCGGCGGTCCGGTCGACGAGCGCCTTCTCCCGGACCGGACCGGTGAGTGCGGGCGGGGTGAGCGCGTCGGGAGGAAAGAGGCGGCCACCTCGCAGATACAGACCGACCTCGCGGGGAAGCGCGACCGTGCGCGCGTCGACGACGGTGAGCAGCCGGTGCGCGAGCAGCTTCTCGACAGGGCTGCGTGCCGTCTCGACCGTGACCGGGCGGTCGGCGTTGCTGAGCCGTCCCACCGGTGGGCCGGCGGCGAGCCGTTCGGCCACCGCGCGGGCATCTGGGCCGGCTGCCTCGAGCCGAGCCGCGACCTCCGTCGGGTCGGTGAGCGCGGGATCGTCGGAGGGGGACCCGAGCCCGGCGACGTGCGGACCCAGCAGATCAGCGGCCACGGGAGGCACGTACAAGGCGTCGGGCGATCCCCACACCAGTGCCAGGGCACGCACGTGGTCGAGCGCCGGTCGCAAGTCGGACTCGTCGAGGCCGAGCAGCTCGCCCAGCGCCGTCGACGAGGCCGGCGATCCGAGGATGACCAGCCCTTCGATGACGGCGAGGGCCAGTCGGTCCAGCCGGTCGAGTGCCCGAGCCGTCGAGCTGCGCGTCAACGCCCTCGCCGCGAGCTGCTCGACGGTGGACGGCAATGGCGTCATCAGGTCCGGTCGAGCGTGGAGGAGCGTGGCGAGCTCATCGTCGGAACGCTCGCGGAGGGCGTCGGACAGTGCCGAGGACGCGGCGGCGCTGCACATTCCCTCCACGGTAGCGCCCGGTCACCGGGGCGCTGGGCACCTCGGGCGTCCCTGGTGGCGCCTCCGGGATCTCCCAGGGGTCGACCACGGCACGTCCCCGATGTCCCTGACCGTCTCCAGCCGGCACCGTGTGAGGTGCGAGGTCACGGGCTCCAGCGCAAGGACGAACGGGGGTCGCGCGACCACGGGCTGGACCGTCAGGAGGTTGCTCGATGCCGGTGCCGGGGGTGCTGACCGATGTTCATGCCGCGTTGACGTCTCTCCCCCTCGGCGTCCTGTTCGCGGTCACCCTCCTCGCCATGGCGCTGGAGACCTCGCTGTTCGTTGGACTCCTGGTGCCTGGCGACGTCGTCGTCCTCGTCGTTGCGACGGCCGCCGTCACGCCCGCACGGTTCGGCACCGTCGTCGTGGCGGCGGTCCTGGGTTCGTTACTCGGGGAGTCGGTCGGATACGCGATCGGTCGGCGGTTCGGCCCCGCGCTGCGTGGCAGCCGCCTCGGGCGTCGGCTCGGGGAGTGGAGGTGGCACAACGCTGCCCAGACGATCGGCCAGTGGGGGCCGCGCGCGGTCGTGCTCGCCAGGTTCACACCGGTCGTCCACGCCATGTTCCCGGTCGTCGCCGCGACCCTGCGCTTCCCGTACCGGCGGTTCATCAGCTGGTGCGCGGTCGCTGCCGCGGTGTGGGCGGTGGTCTACACAGGGCTCGGCGCCGTCGCCGGCAGCCAGCTCACTCGGGTCAAGAGCGTGCTCGGTCTGCTCGGCGTGGGAGCGCTGCTCGCGTTCGGCATGGTGTGCGTCGGCGCCTTCGGTCGCCGCCAGCTCCAGCGCCTGGAGAGCGCGGCGGGCGAGCGCGCATCTGCGTCGTCGGGAGACGCGGTCGCTGAGCTCGCTGTCGAGAGGGCAAGCGTCGACGCGATCGTGCGCCCGGACGTGGGTACCGACGTGGGTACGGCTGTCGATGCCGGGGATGCCAGGACCGACGGGACCCGGACAGGTGGGAGAGTCGACGGGCCCCGAGTCGAGGACAGGTTCCGGACTGATGGGACGCGAGCCGAAGGGATACGTGACGATGGGGCGGACCGACAAGGCGGGGGTGCAGTGATGGTCCGAACGGGTACCGCGCTGGACGTCGAGCAGGGCGTCCCCTCGGTCGTCGAAGTAGTGGCGCGCCGCGCCGCGTCCACGTCGCCTCGCGTCGCGGACGGACGGAGCGGCCTTGGCGCTCGAACGGCGACAGGAGCGCCACCGGCGACGTCACATCAGGGCGCGGCAGCGTCCGCGAGCACGGGTCCGTCGACGAGCACCGATGTTCGGTTGGGCTGGCGAGCCACGCACGTGCTCGTCCTCGTCGCGGTCACCACGCTCGTTGGCTTCCTGGCGTACCAGAACCGTCACGCCATCGATCCTCGAGCCTGGTGGGACAGCCTGCACGTGGGCTGGGTGACCCTCGCCGTCCTCGGCGTGGTCGCGACGCTCGTCGGGAACGCCTGGAACCTCATGGGCGCCAGCCCGGTCCGGTTGAGGTTCGGGTCGACGTTCGTCGTCCAGGTCGCTGGTTCCCTCCTCCGGGTCGTCTCGCCCGCGGCGGTCGGCAACGCGGCCGTCAACGTCCAGCATCTGCGCCGGGTCGGTCTGGGTGACGCCGCGGCGGTCGGCACGGTCTCGGTCGCCCAGGCCGTGCAGTTGCTGTTGACCGTCGCCCTTCTCCCGCCCGTCGCGTTCGCCGCGGGCACCGACGTGACGGTGCTCGGCGGTAACGGCGTGCGCATCGCGTTCTACTCCGCGGCTGTGGTGGTGATGCTCGCCGGGGTGGCGTTCGTCGTCGTCCGACGCTCACCTGGGCTGCGGGATCGTGTCGACGCGCTCGTGGGCGAGCTCACGCGCTCGTTGCGCGCGATGGCCGCCGACCCGTGGCGGGGCGCGGTGAGCGTGGCTGGTGCGGTCCTCGTCTCCGCGGGGCTGGCCATCTCTCTCTGGGCGTCGGTGCTCGCGTTCGGCGGCTCGTTGAGCCCGTTCACGGCGTTCGGCGTGCTGCTGCTCGGGAGCACCGCCGGCAACGCGATTCCGGTGCCTGGCGGGCTCGGCTCCGTCGAGGCCGCGCTGGTCGCCGCGCTCACCGCCACTGGGACGCCGCTGACGGTGGCGCTGCCGGCGGTGGCGTTGTTCCGCCTCGTGACGTTGTGGCTGCTGCTTCCCGCCGGCTTGGTGAGCGTCGGCGTGCTGCGACGGCGTGGGGAGCTGTGACGCGACCTCCGGTCGATGTGCCTCACGGTCCTCAGCCGGGGTCGGACCGCCGTCGGGTGGACGGGGACGGGATGGGTAGACGGGGTGGGTAGAGGATGGAGGGGACCGGAGCCGCCGACCACGAGGAGGAGTCAGCGATGGCGCGAGTCGCATTTCTCGTCGATGAGATGTTCGAGGACTCCGAGTTGCAGGTGCCTTACGACGCGGTTCGGAAGGCCGGTCACGAGGCGGTCATCGTGGGGAAGAGCGCTGGGGCACAGGTGACCGGGAAGAAGGGGACGAAGGTCACGATCGAGAAGGGTTCCGGCGACGTGCGTCCGGACGACTTCGACGCGGTCGTGGTCCCGGGAGGCTATTCGCCGGACAAGGTGCGGACCGACGAGAAGCTCGTGGGGCTCGTCCGCGAGGCGAACGACGCGAACAAGCCCATCGCCGCGATCTGCCACGCCGGGTGGGTGCTCGCCGAGGCGGACGTCGTGCGCGGTCGAACGGTCACGTCGTACCACTCGATCCGCACCGACCTGGTCAACGCCGGGGCTACCTGGGTGGACAAGGAGGTCGTCGAGGACGGAAACCTCATCACCTCGCGCCGCCCGGATGACCTGCCGGCGTTCTGTGACGCTCTGCTACGTCACCTGAGCTAGCGCGATGTGGTCGGGCGTCTCGGTTGCCGCGAGTGTCGGTCACCGGCGCTGACCGTGGGCAACCTTCGGTGCCGGTTAGCCGTCCGTGGGGCATGAGACTTCTGCCACCGTCGTGGGCCCGTCGCGCGTCGGTCGTCCTCGCCGCCGCGTTCCTGCTGTCAGCCTGCGGTGCCGGGACCGGTGTCGTCGCCGCACCCGAGGACTCCCAGGGTGAGGAGATGCGGGGTCGGACGTTCCTGTCCACGGAGGTGACCACGGGCGGCAAGCCGCGCCAGCTCGTGGACGGCACCCGCGTGCGGCTCGCGTTCACCGAGGACGGACGGCTCGTCGCCGACGCTGGGTGCAACAGCATGCAGGGAACCGTCGACCTGGAGGACGGGACGATCGCCGTCGACAACCTCGCCGCGACCGAGATCGGGTGTCACCAGGCGCTGCACGAGCAGGACGCCTGGCTGGCCGAGCTGCTCGCACGGCGTCCGACCTGGCGACTCGAGGGGGACCGACTGGTCGTCAGCGGGGGCGGGACCACGCTCACCTTGCTCGACCGGAGGATCGCCGACCCCGACCGGCCGCTGGTCGGCACGCTGTGGATCGTCGACACCCTCATCGACGGCGAGGTCGCCTCGTCCACAGTGTCCACGGTCGGGGCCGACACGCCGGACGCGACCCTGCAGATCGTGGAGGAGGGCGCGGTCCTGGGGTCCACGGGGTGCAACCAGTTCCGGGGCAGCGCGACGGTGTCGGGCTCCACGATCACGTTCGGGGAGGTCATCGCGACCCGCCGGGCGTGTGAGCCCGAGGTGACCAAGGTCGAGCGTCACATCCTCGCGGTGCTCGACGGCGAGGTCCGGTTCGGGATCGAGGGCGGCCAGCTCCGACTCGACCACCCGGGCGGCAAGGGCCTCGTGCTTCGCGCCGACGACGCCGGCGCACAGGGCGCCACCGACGATGACAGCGCCCGCAACGATGACGGGGCTACCGACGATGACAGGGCTACCGACGATGACAGGGCCCGCAACGATGACAGGGCCCGCAACGATGACAGGGCCCGCAACGATGACAGGGCCACCGACGACGGCAGCCCCGCGGCTCCTGACGGTGCCGGCGCGAACGGCACCGGTGCTGATGAGGCCACCGGCGAGGCTGATGAGGCCACCGGCGAGGACAGTGCGGAGAACGCGGGCTGACGGGCCATCGCTCACGCGGCAGGCCGTGCGAATCGTGGCATGCCCGTTACGCGGCGTCAGGACGTAGAGTCGAGGTGTGGCCTCAGATGCGTTGGTGGTCGGTTTCGACCTGGATATGACCCTCATCGACTCGCGACCCGGCATCGCCGCTGTCTGGGACGCGGTGTCCGAGCGGACCGGCGTCTACGTCGACAGCGCGGTCGTGGTGAGCCGACTGGGTCCTCCACTGGCCCACGAGGCTGCGCAGTGGTTCCCACCCGACCAGGTGGACGCTGTCGTCGACCTCTACCGCAGTCTGTATCCCGACCTGGCCATCAGGGCCGCCACGCTCCTGCCGGGCGCGGGCGAGGCGATCAAGGCGGTACGCCGACACGACGGCAAGGTGCTCGTCGTGACGGCGAAGAACGAGCCGCACGCTCGGTTGCACATCGAACACCTCGGCTTGGACGTCGACGAGGTGATCGGCGACGTGTGGGCCGAGCAGAAGGGCGAGGTCCTCCGCGCCCGCGGCGCGACGATCTTCGTCGGCGACCACGTGGGGGATGTGCGGGGTGCCCGGGCGGCCGGAGCCGTCGCAGTCGGGGTTCCCACCGGCCCGGCCTCCGCCGAGGAGCTGCGCGCCGCCGGCGCCGATGCGGTCCTCGCGGACCTGGCTGACTTCCCGTCCTGGCTGGACGAGTACGTCCTGGAGCGTCGGCTGACCGCGTTGCGGGATCGGCTCCGGGAGCTGGGGTCGGTACTCGTGGCGTTCTCCGGTGGCGCCGACTCGGCCTTCCTCTTGGCTGCCGCGGTGCGCACGCTGGGGGCGGCGTCTGTCGCCGCGGTCACCGCCGTCTCGCCCTCGCTCCCCGCCGCGGAGCTCGCGTCGGCGCGGGCGTTCGCCGAGTCACTCGGGGTACGGCACCTGACGCCACGCACGCACGAGATGGCGCGCGAGGGATACCGCGCCAACGCGGGCGACCGCTGCTACTTCTGCAAGGCGGAGCTGCTCGACGTGGTCACGCCGCTGGCCCGGGAGCTCGGCCTCGCCCACGTGGTGACGGGCACGAACGCCGACGACGCGCGGGCCGGCTTCCGGCCCGGCATCCGCGCGGCGGCCGAACGCGGCGCGGCGACACCGCTCAAGGACGCCGGCCTCACCAAGGAGCAGATCCGTGAGGTCTCCAGGCGTTGGGGCCTGCCGACCTGGGACAAGCCCGCCGCGGCCTGCCTCTCGAGCCGCATCGCCTACGGCCTGACGATCACCCCGGCGCGACTGGCGCGCGTGGAGCGAGCGGAGACCGCGCTGCGCGCGGCGCTGAAGCAGCACGGTGTCCCCGTCCGGAACCTGCGGGTCCGTGATATGGGCGATCGAGCCCGGATCGAGGTGGACGCCGAGCTCGTCGCCGACGTGGCGGCGCTGGGCGATGCTCACGCTGCTGTCCGCGCAGCCGGATTCGACACGGTCGAGGTCGATCCCCGAGGCTTCCGGTCCGGGTCGATGAACGAGCTGTTGCCAGATCCCGAACGATATCGGTAGCCGTGGCCCCACCCGACGCGTCCGCCGCGACCGAACGTGGCTGCCCGTCTTGGCTGGTATGCGGTGGAGCACTGGTGAGAAGGCCGTCTACCCTTGGATGCGGCCCCCGGTCGTCGGGGGCTGTGTCATAGCGCATGGGCCGTGTTGCCCGCTGACCCAATGACGTGTCTTGTCGCGAGCGAGGTCGATGTGCCGGCTGGCAAGGTGAAGTGGTACGACGCTGAGAAGGGCTTCGGCTTCCTCACCAAGGACGAGGGAGGCGACGTCTACGTGCGAGCGTCAGCGCTGCCCGCCGGCGTCACAACTCTCAAGGCCGGGCAGCGCGTCGAGTTCGGGATCGTCGCCGGCCGTAAGGGCGACCAGGCCCTCTCCGTTCGTCTGATCGATCCTCCACCCAGCGTCTCCAAGGCGCTGCGGAAGTCGCCGGAGCAGATGGTGGTGATCGTCGAGGACCTCATTCGGCTCCTCGACGGCTTGGAGAACACCTATCGCCGCGGTCGCTACCCCGACAGCCGGACGGCGAAGAAGGTGTCGGCGGTCCTGCGCGCGCTGGCGGACGAGCTGGAGCTGTGAGCCAGCCGTCCGACCGGCGTGCGCCGGCCTCCCCCCATGCACCACCCAGCGCCGGTCCCTTGCTGGTCAGGCGAGGGACTCACGAGGGTGAGGGGCGGGGGACGGCGCGCGCTCGCCGGTGGGTACGGATGACGACCGTGAGCGCGGCTGTCAGGCCGACCACGCACAGGCCGAGGCCCAGCTGCGGGATCAGCGGCAGCGCGATGCCGACGCACCCGCCCACGACCCAGGACAGCTGGAGGACGGTCTCCGACCGTGCGAAGACGCTGGTGCGGACCTGCTCTGGTACCTCCGCCTGGATGAGCGCGTCGAGGGACAGCTTGCCGAGCTGCTGAGCGAACCCGGCGACGAACGCGAGCGCTCCCACGGTGGCGAGGCCGTAGAAGACCGCCGTGACCGCGGCGGTGATGGCGCTGATCACCAGCAGCAGCTGGATCACCGCGTCCGCCCGGCGTGCCCGTGCCACCGCACCGAGCGCGGTGCCGCAGAGGTTGCCCGCCCCCGCGGCGGTGGCGACCGCGGCGACCTGCACGGTCGCTGAGTGGCCCGCCAGTGGCGTCTCGCGGAGCAGGAACGCCATGAACATCAGCAGCAGGCCCGAGAACGCCCGGAACGCGGCATTGCCCTGCAGGCCGAGGACGACGAGCGTCGGGATGCGGCGCAGCGTTCGCCCGACGTCGACGAGGGGGAGAGGCTCCTCGCCCTCCGCGGAGTCGACCCGGGCGGGAAGGGTGATCGCCAGGATCGTGCCCGCCGTGAAGACGACGAAGGCTAACCGCAGTGCCCACTGCGGCCCAAAGGTCGCGACGCCCACGGCGACCGCTCCCGTGACGCCTGCGCCGATGCTTCCAGCCAAGGAGATGCGCGAGTTGGCGGTGACGAGCGGGACGTCGCCGGGCAGCAGGCGGGGTACCGCCGCGGCTCGCGTCACGTTGTGTGCTTTTGACGCGACCAAGCAGGCGAACACCAGCGGGTACAGCCACAGCTCCCCGGTCGCGACCCCGCCGGCCATCACCCAGCACAGAAACCCTCGCGTGGCCATGGTGAGGCCGATGGCCCAACGCCGTCCGTGGCGGACCCGGTCGAGGAACGGACCGATCAACGGTGCCACGACCGCGAACGGCGCCATCGTGACGAGGAGGTAGAGCGCGACTCGTCCGCGGGCCTCGCCGGTCGGGACCGCGAAGAAGAGGGTGCCGGCGAGTCCGACCGCCATGGCGGCGTCACCGCCGGCGTGGAAGACGTTCAGCTCGATCAGCTTGGCCAAGCCGGACTCGCCCATGCCCTGCGCGTGCGTCACTTTGCGCACCGAGCGGACCAGGGCACCGCCGGTTCGGCTGAGCGCCCGACCGATCACGCCGACCGCGGTGCGCGCAGTCTCCGCCATTCGGCGCCGATCGGTCCTCGACCGGCCGACCGGTTCGGTCTCGAGCGCCTCCACACTCGCCCGCTGAGGGGTTGGCGGCTCTCCCTGACGCGACGTCGGCTGTTCTCGCACCTGTTCGGGCTGTCCCACGTCTCGCGCGCGTCGATCGGGCCATTCCGCCTGTCGTGCCGACGGTTGGGCCTCGGACGGTTCGAGACGTTTGGTTCGGGGCCACCCCACTCGCTCATCGGCACCGATGCCGTTCCCCAGGTGGGCGGCACGCCGGCGGGCAGCCCGACGCCCGGGCGGACCGAGGGGCCCTACCGGCCGTGGTCCGCCCGATCCCGGGGCCGGTCCTTCGTGCCGGTGATCGGGTGGCGTCACCGTCCTCATCCTGCCCGGAAAGGGCTGCCGACGTCTGCGCCAGTTCCGGACGCCGAGAGGCTTTCTGGCCGTTCTCCCTCCACGCAACGTGTCTGCCGCTGGCGCGGTCGTCGTCGCAGGTTTCTCGTCCGGTGGGGCACGACGTCGTGCGGAGCCGGCTTGCAATCCTCGCCAGCGAGGCGCTCGCTTGAGCAGGCAGGGTGTCGAGGTCGCGGTGGTCGGACCGCGAGGGGCGGTGTTGTCGGGCGTCGTTCGCCCAGTTGTGGCGTTCGGTCGGATCCGTATCGTGGCTTAGAACAATCGTCGTTGTGGCACGCGATGGTTGTCCGTTCTCACCCCGAATGTCCCAGCCGTCCGGCGGATTTCCCTGTCCTGGTGCGGCTTCTCCCGTCCTGGTGCGGCGCGGACGAACGGCCACCGTCGCCAGCATCTGGTGCGAGCGTTGGTCGGCGCCGCGTGGGCTGTCGGGACCTGTCGCGCTCCGTGCGACAATGAACCATCGTGAGTACCACCACCCGTCGACCCTCGCGACCCGTCCGCCTCGACGCCGTGTGCGCGGCTGCGGTCGACGTGGCGCGGCAGGCCGCGCTCGAGGTTGCCGGTCCTGACGGCCTCGGCGCGCACCTCAGCTGCGACCCCGAGGACGACCGGGTCGTCACCCACTACTTCACCTGCACCCATCCGGGCTACATCGGGTGGCGTTGGGCGGTGACGGTGGCACGCGCCCCGCGCAGCCGGACCGTCACGGTCGACGAGGTGGTGTTGCTTCCGGGACCTGACTCCATCCTCGCGCCGCCGTGGGTCCCGTGGTCCGAGCGGGTGCGCGCGGGGGACCTGGGTCCGGGAGACCTGCTGCCAACACCGCCGGACGACCCGCGCCTCGCGCCCGGCTACACCGCCGCCGACGAGCAGCCCAGCGACGACGCCGAGCAGCTCCGTTGGGTCAGTGAGGAGCTCGGTCTGGGACGGGCACGCGTGCTGTCGCGCGAGGGCCGGGACAAGGCGGCGGAGCGTTGGTACGCCGGCTCGGGAGGGCCTACGGACCCTGTCGCGAAGGCTGCTCCGGCGCCGTGCTCGACCTGCGGGTTCCTCGTACGGCTGAGCGGACCGCTCGGCACGGTGTTCGGAGTGTGCGCCAACGAGTACTCGCCGAGCGACGGCAAGGTGGTCTCCTTCGACCACGGGTGTGGAGCTCACTCCGAGGCGTTGCTGCCGAAACCGTCGACGCGGCGAGCCGAGCCGGCCGAGCCGTCGCTCGACCCGCTCTACCCCTCGTCGTCGGACGACTCCTGAGCGTTCGATGGCCGACGGGATCGTCGCCACACGCAATAGCCGAGGCCGATGAGGCCGAGGCCGACTCCGGTGAGGCAGGTAGCGAGCCACCACTCCCGGCCGTCCTCGCGCAGGTGCTCCGCGAAGGGCAGCAGGATGAGGAACGCGACCAGCCAGAGGACCGTGCCCACTGCGAGGGCGCGGACGCCGTCCACGTCCAACGGCTCCACCTCCGCCTGAGCGAGGAGGGGCAGACGACGTTTCCGGGCGCGGCTCACGCCGTTGAGCCTAGCCCGCCAGGATCGAGGCGCTCGCCCGGCATCGTGGCGAGGAGATCACCGGTCGCGAGGACGCGGCACCTCTCACGGGTGCCCGTTACACAGCGTTTCCCTCGCGGCCGTACGATGCTCACGCTTCACGGGCCGGGGGCCGGCGTCGTCCTGCCCGGCCGATGGTCAAGTTCCTCGAGAAGGGAAGCTCGATGGTCGGGTCGGCGACGACGACCGCCAAGCGATCAAACGGCTTTATCGATCGGTACTTCAAGATCACAGAGCGTGGTTCCACTGTCGGCCGCGAGATTCGCGGTGGCATCGTGACGTTCTTCGCGATGGCCTACATCGTGGCCCTCAACCCGCTGATCATCGGGACCGCGCAAGACGCGACAGGTCAGTACCTCGGCGGTGGGGACGAGCCGAACCTCGCGGCGGTGGCAGCGACGACCGCGCTCGTCGCGGGCGTCATGACGCTGCTCATGGGCGTCGTGGCCAACTTCCCCCTCGCGTTGGCCACCGGGCTCGGTCTGAACGCCTTCGTGGCCTTCAGCGTCGCCAGCCAAATGACCTGGGCCGACGCGATGGGACTCGTCGTCTTGGAAGGTCTCATCATCCTGCTGCTGGTCCTCACCGGTTTCCGCCGAGCGGTCTTCCACGCCATCCCGGCGGAGCTCAAGACAGCCATCAGCGTCGGTATCGGCCTGTTCATCGCCCTCGTCGGCCTGGTCGACGGCGGTGTGGTTCGACGCACGGCCAATCCACCCGTTCCGGTGCAGTTCGGCGTCAACGGTTTCCTCGGCGGTTGGCCCGTCCTGGTCTTCATCCTGGGGCTGCTCGCGATCAGCGTCATGATGCTCAAGAAGATCAAGGGCGCGATCCTCTACGGCATCGTCGGCGCCACCGTGCTCGCGATCATCATCGAGGCGATCGCGAAGGTCGGGCCGGCCGGAGCCGGCTACGCCGACAACCCCAAGGGCTGGGGCCTCAACGTGCCGCGGCTGCCGGAGTCCTGGGTGCAAGTGCCCGATTTCTCGCTCCTCGGGAACTTCTCCCTGCTTGGGTCGTTCGAGCGGATCGGGATCGCCTCGGTCGTGCTGTTGGTGTTCACCCTCATGCTGGCCGACTTCTTCGACACCATGGGCACGATGACGGCCATCGGTGCCGAGGCCAACCTGCTCCGAGAGGACGGCACGCCACCCCACACCCAGCGCATCCTGGTCGTGGACTCGATCGCCGCGGCGGCCGGCGGTGCGGCGGGTGTCTCGTCCAACACGTCCTACATCGAGTCGGCCGCCGGTGTCGGCGAGGGTGCCCGCACCGGCCTGGCGAGTGTCGTCACCGGCATCTGCTTCCTGCTGGCCACGATCTTCGCGCCCGTGGTCGAGATCATCCCGTACGAGGCGGCGACACCGGCTCTGGTGGTCGTCGGATTCTTGATGATGACCCAAGTGAAGGAGATCGCCTGGGATCGGTTCGAGATCGCTCTCCCGGCGTTCTTGACGATCATTCTGATGCCGTTCACCTACTCGATCAGCGTGGGTATCGGCGCGGGCTTCGTGAGCTACGTGGTGCTCGCGGTCGCCCGGGGCAAGGCGCGCCAGGTGCACCCGCTGCTCTGGGTGGTCGCCGCCTTGTTCGTCGTCTACTTCGCGATCGACCCGATCCAGCAGGTGCTGGGGCTCCTCTGACATACGGCGTGCGCCGCATCCCAACGATCGGGGGACCATCGTCCATCTGATCCCGGGGGTGGCGACCCTCTCGAGTGGGGGCAGGCTCGACCTTTCGGGTGGGCCTGCCCCCACCGTCTTTCCGGCCGCGGTCGCCGCCTCGGGTGGTTCGTGTGGGATCGCGACCACTCCCGGACTGGGAGAGCGCTTTCCATTACCACGAGAACTGGTTGTTAGCAAGAGTAATGAGGTACGGTAAAGGCATGCCGTCATCAACTATGCCCGTGAGGTCTGACGCAGGCCTCGCAAGTGCTCTCCGAATCTCAGTGATGCGGCTGTCCCGTCGGCTCCGAAACCAGCGAGCCGAGGACCATGGGCTTTCGGCTAACCAGCTCAGCGTCATGTCGACGCTGCATGGGCACGGTCCGATGACTATCGGCGAGATCGCCGCCGCCGAGAAGGTCCGTCCTCCGTCCACCACGCGGACAGTGACGTCCTTGGAGGAACTCGGACTGGTGGTGCGCGAGCCGCATCCCACGGACCGTCGTCAGGTCGTGGTCCGACTGGCCGAGGCGGGACGCCGCCTGCTCGCTGAAGATCGCAAGCGTCGCGACGCCTGGTTGGCGCGACGTCTTCGTGAACTGTCCCCGGAAGAGAAAGAGATCCTGCGCGCAGCCGCACCGATCTTGGAAAGGTTGGCCGCTTCGTGAAGGCGATGTTCCGATCCCTCCGGAACCGCAACTACCGCCTCTACGCCGCCGGCTCCGCCATCTCCAACATCGGGACGTGGCTGCAACGGATCGCGCAGGACTGGCTGGTTCTGCAGCTCACCGGTAACAGCGGAACCGCGCTCGGGATCACCACGGCGCTGCAGTTCCTTCCGTTCCTGTTGCTCGCGCCGTGGGGCGGCGTGATCGCTGACCGCTTCCCGAAGCGGAAGGTGCTGCAGTGCACCCAGGTGGCGATGGGCGTGACCGCCGGCGTACTCGCCGTGCTCGACCTGACCGGCGTCGTCCAGGTCTGGCATGTCTACGTGCTCGCCTTCCTCTTCGGTGTGGCGAGTGCGATCGACAACCCGGCCCGCCAGTCGTTCGTGGTCGAGATGGTCGGCAAGGAGGACCTGCCGAACGCCGTCGGGCTCAACTCGGCGTCGTTCAACGGCGCTCGGGTCATCGGTCCCGCCGTGGCCGGGTTCCTCATCGTCATCGCTGGCACCGGCTGGGTGATCCTCCTCAACGCCCTCAGCTACTCCGCGACGGTGTGGGCCCTGGCTCGCATGCGCGCCTCGGAGCTCCACGCCCCGAAGCTCGCTCCGCGGCAGCCCGGCATGATGGTGGACGCGTTGCGGTACGTCGGCCGGCGCCACGACCTCATGCTGGTCCTGGCCGTCGTCTTCTTCGTCGGCTGCTTCGGGCTGAACTTCCAGATGACCAGCGCCCTCATGGCCACTCAGGTCTTCGGCAAGGGCGCCGGCGAATACGGTGTCCTCGGCTCGGTCCTCGCGATCGGCGCGGTGACCGGTGCGCTCTCGGCGGCACGTCGGAGCACGACCAGCCTGCGTCTCGTGGTCGGTGCGGCCGTGTGCTTCGGCGTCCTGGAGATGCTGTCCGGGGTGATGCCGACGTACCTGACGTTCACGCTGTCGCTCCCGGTCCTCGGCTACGCCCAGCTCACCATGATCACCGCGGCGAACGCGATGATGCAGCTGAAGGTGGCGGCCGAGATGCGCGGTCGGGTGATCGCCCTCTACAGCATGGTGTTCATCGGCAGCACGCCGCTGGGCGCGCCGATCGTCGGTTGGGTCGGCGAGGCCTTCGGCGCCCGGTGGACGCTCATCGGCGGTGGCGCGATCAGCCTGCTCGGGACGCTGCTCGCCACGTTCGTCGTCATGCGGGTCCGAGACATCGTCATCCGACCGTGCCTGCGGCCGCGGCCGCACCTGCACGTGTGGAGCCGCCGCGAGGCGATGGACGCGGACGACGCGGCGCTTCGGCAACGTACCGGCGAGCTGCACGGCTCCGGCTCTCGGAATGGCCCGAACGTGGAGCGACTCGATGGTCGTCCAGCGGAGCGCGACGCGTGGGCACCCGTGACCGACTCACGGCCGCGGCTCCCCGGCATGCGAGGGCCGGGATCGACGCCCGAGACGTCGGTTCCCTCCGGTCAGAACGCCCGAGGCCTCCGGTCGTCCACGACGCGGGGGGAACGACTGGGCTCGGGTGAGAGAGTGGTGGCGTGCAAGCGGACCACCGGTCTCACCCAGTCCTCGCGACGGTGGCGACACAGCGCGTCGAGACGCTCGTCCCGGCGAAGCCAGGCGGGTCCCACGCTCTCGTGAGCTGCTCGTCGCGGGATGACGGGGTGGTGTGAGCGGGGAGGCCTGGCAGGTGCGGTTGTTCGTCGCGCTCGTCCCTCCAGCGTCCGTCCTGGATGACGTCGCGGTCGTCGTCTCCGACATCCGCGGCCGGGTGGACGCGGACGTCCGACTGCGGCAGGAGCAGTGGCGGTGGACCGAGCGAGCCCAATGGCACCTCACGCTCGCCTTCCTGGGGGAGGTCGGTGACGACGTCGTGCCTGGACTGAAGGCCAGGCTCGCGCGGGTCGCCCGTCGCTCGCAGCCCCTCCACCTCCATGTTCGAGGCGGTGGTGGCTTCGGCTCCGCTCGCAACGCGCGTGTGCTCTGGAGCGGCGTGCACGGAGACGTCGACGAGCTACGGCGCTTGGCGGGGTCGGTGGCCGCGGCCGCCCGGCGCGTCGGCATCGACGTGCCCGACCGTCGGTACCGGCCCCACCTCACCCTCGCCAGGCTGCGGGTGCCGGCCGACGTCAGGCCCGTGGTGGAGTGGCTGTCGGACTACACGGGGCCGGTCTGGGAGGCGGATCGGCTGGAGCTGGTGCGGTCGTACCTGCGCGCGGGGCCGAACGGCGGCTCGCGGTACGAGACCATCCACGCCTGGCCACTGGGTCGGCCCGGCTCGGCGGCGGAGTAACGTCCAACGAGTGCACCCGAAGTACCGTCGACTGGTCATCCCCGGCGTGCTGGTGCTGCTCCTGCTCGTCGTCGTCCTAGGCACGCTCCTCGACTGGTAGGGGTCTCCACCGTGGTCCGGGCAGGTGTCGGGTCTCGGCTCACCGCGTCGCGAGCTGCCGGAGGAACTCGGCGGCGACGGCTCCGGCGTCGGTGCCGCCGGAGCTGCCGTCTTCGACGAGGACGGCCCAGGCGAGGTCATCGTCCTGCTGGTAGCCGATCATCCACGCGTGCGTGCGGGGCGGCTGCTCGTCGCCGTACTCGGCGGTGCCCGTCTTGGCGTGCGGTCGGCCGGGCAGCCCACGCAGCGCGTCGCCTGAACCCTCGGTGACGACCGCGCGCATCATCGACCGGAGGGCACGCAGAACCTCCGGGTCGAGGTCGCGAGGCGCCTGGTGAGGCCGGTCGACGGCGTCCGGGACGAGCCTCGGCTGGACGAACCGACCGGACTTCACGGTGGCGGCGACCGACGCCATGACCAACGGTGAGGCGAGATTGCGGCCTTGGCCGATCATCGCTGCCGCTTTGTCGACGTCGCTGACGTTCACCGGGACCGACCCGTCGTACGTGCCGACACCCGTATCCCACTCGCCTCCGATGCCGAAAGCCGCGGCCGTCTCGGCCAGGGTGTCCTCGTCGAGTCGGTCGCGCGCCTCGATGAACGCGGTGTTGCACGAGTGAGCGAAGGCGTCCTGGAACGTCGACCCGGCCGGCAACGTGAACTCGTCCTGGTTGGTGAAGCGGTAGCCGTCCACCCATGCGAACCGGGGGCACTCGAGTGCGTCCGAGGGCTGGAGGCCGGTCTCGAGCAGGGCGGCGGCGGTCACCACCTTGAACGTCGACCCTGGCGGGTATGTCCCGACCAGGGCACGGTTGAACCCGCCGCCAGGCTGGTTGGCCACGGCCAGGATGTCTCCGTTCGAAGGTTTGATCGCGACGAGCGACGCCGGTGTCGCCGCCACGTCCAGCGCCGCCGCTGCGGCGCGCTGGACGTCGGGGTCGATGGTCGTGCGGACGTCACGCCCAGGCCGGACGTCGGACTGGAGCAGCGGCTTCACCGCTTTCCCGGACTGTCGGTCGGTCACCGCGACCGCGTACGGGGGCGCCGAGCCGCGGAGCGTCTCGTCGTACCGCTTCTGGAGTCCGGACACCCCTCGACCGTCCTGGACCTCGCCCACGAGGGACGACGCGACGAGCTCGGCGCCGGTGCGGTCGAGGATCGCCCCGCGCTCTTGGACCTTCGCCACCGCGAGGGTCTGCCCAGCCCCGAGCTCGGGATGGACGACCGAGGGGTCGAACGCAACGAGCGGTCCTTCGGCGGCCGGAACGAGCCGCGCCTTGGAGGAGTACGCGAAGCCTCCGACGCGCGGCACCGTCATCCGGACGGTGAACGGCACGACGACGACGCCGTCGTCCTCGTCCGCTCGCTCCGCCACACCGTCCCCGACCGTGATGGTGAGCGCGCTGGGGTCGAGGTTCCGATCAACGGACTCCAGGAGCGACGCCGCGGCCTCCGGGCTGTCGGTGTGCCGCGCCGCGGTGGTCCAGTCCTCGTTCGCCCACGCGGTGGCGAACGCGTGCATCTGTCGCTCAGCGCGCGCGACGTGCTGCGCGAGCTGCTCGGCTCGGCGCGCGTCCGCCGAGCCCTTGAGCATCCGGTAGCCGCCCAGGGCGCCGGAGGCCAGGAGCGCCACACAGACGACGTACACCATCACGCGGAGACGTCGCCTGCGGCGCGGAGCGGGTCCGTACTCGGTCACAATCTCGCCACGCGTCGGTGGCCAATCCGTACTCACGCCCGGGATCCAAGCACGGCGGACACCGATGGCACCACTTCGACGATCGGCGGTCTTACCCGCGGCGGGGGCGGCCTTACCCGCGGCGGGGTAGGGCGGCGACGGTGACCGCGACGAGCGTGAGCAAGGCTCCCACGATGGTGAGCACGGTCAGCTCGGCGTCACTGACCGGCAGCACCGCGTCCAGCGCCAGCGCGCCGATCACCTGACCCGCGACCGCTCCGAGACCCAGGATGAGCACGCCGGTGTAGCGCACGAGGAAGGCGGATGTCCCGATGAACACGACACCGCACGCGCCGCCGAGGTAGAGCACCGGGTTGGCGGGAAGCGCGTCGGGAAGACCGCGGATGGCGACGTCCACCCCGACCGCCACGAGGAGGGCGACCGTCCCGACCGCGAAGTTGACCAGCGCGGCCACGAGCGCCCCGGTGGCGCCATTCGGCGCCCGTGCGGCTCTCTCCGAGCTCCGCGCCGCGCCACCTCGCGCGGCCGCCGCGACGAGGCCGTTCACCGCCTGCTGCCATGCCGTCCCCACGCCTCCGAGTGCGGGAAGGAGCGCGAGCGCGAGTGCCGAGGGAGCGCGCAGCTGGTCGGACACCGTGAGGGCGACCGCGACCAGTGCGACCAGCGCGCCGACGACGCGGTTCGCCGTCACGCGCTGCCGCCCGGCCGGGCCCACACCCAGCCGGTCGACGACGAGACTGCTGGCGGTCTGGCCGGCGACGACCGCCACCGTGAAGACGGCGACACCCACCACGCCCACCGTGGTCGCCTGGGTGACGACGAGGAACGCGCCGCAGACCCCGCCGAGGCACTGCCACCAGCGCAGCCGTGGTGAGTCGTCCGGGCTCGTCACGCGCGGCTGGCGGATCGCGGCGAGGAGCGCCCGAACCCCGCGGCGCGCGTCCGGGTTCGTGCCGACGAGCA
>Ga0310827_100565_pt1 | contig 26842 bp, 24 predicted proteins | sample WT_ome_2_FD_201309 | JGI IMG/M metagenome (GOLD analysis project Ga0310827, IMG submission 201309) | Sorghum-adapted microbial communities enriched on wild type (WT) sorghum from Joint BioEnergy Institute, Emeryville, California, United... ... | reverse complement strand
AATTACCGGGCCGCCAAAGGGCTGCTGTTTTCCCGGCTGGGCAACAGCCTCGGCCCGCGGCGCGAGGACCGGAAATTTGCCGTATTGAATGCCGATGATCCGGCATCGGATTATTACCGCAAACTTACCTATGCCGAAGTCATCACCTACGGCATAGACCGGCCGGCGGATGTCAGGGCGGCGGAGATCCGCCTGACAAACAGCGGAACGTCGTTTGCGGTCCGGACCACCTTCGCCGGATCCGCGCAGATCGAAATGAAGCTGCTGGGCCGGTTCAATGTCTACAATGCCCTGGGAGCGATCGCCGCGGCGCTGGCCGAGGAAGTTCCTCTTGAGAATATCCGCCGCAGCCTGGCGGGGATGGACGTGGTGGCCGGGAGGATGGAAGTGGTTGATGCGGGACAGGATTTCCTGGTAGTCGTCGATTACGCCCATACGCCGGACGGACTTGAGAATGCCCTGTCGACCATCAGCGAATTTGCCGAAGGAAGAATCCTCTGTGTATTCGGCTGCGGCGGAGACCGGGACCGCACGAAGCGCCCGGTGATGGGCGGCATTGCGGCGAAGTACAGCGACTATGTCATTGTCACCTCCGACAACCCGCGGACGGAGGATCCCGAAGCGATTCTGCAGGAGATTGAACCCGGCATTCGCGAAGCCGGGTTTCCGCAGGAACAGTACGAGCTGATCGTCGACCGCCGGGCGGCGATTCAAAAAGCGGTTGAAATGGCAAGCCCGAAAGATGTAGTATTGATTGCGGGAAAAGGCCATGAAACGTATCAGCTCATCGGCGGCAAAACCCTTCATTTCGACGATCGCGAGGAAGCGAAAGAAGCGATAAGGAGACGAAAAGATTGATCAGACGATCGCTTGGCCAATTGCTGGAAATGATCCCCGGGGCGGTACCCGCTGCCGGGCATCCGGATCTTCAAATACACGGGGTTTCCAAGGATACGCGGACCCTTCGGCCCGGCATGCTGTATGTGCCCCTGATCGGGGCGAAATACGACGGACACGATTTCCTGGCCGACGCCGCCGCCAAAGGTGCGGCCGCGTCTTTATGGCAGAAGGACCATCCGCTGCCGGACACGGATTGTCCGCTTCTGCTCGTGGACAACGTCCTAAAGGCACTGCAGCAGCTGGCGCACTGCTACCGCAGCCAGCTGCCGGTAAGGGTCATCGGCGTCACCGGCAGCAACGGCAAGACGACGACGAAGGATATGATTGCCGCCCTGCTGGGAACAACCTTCAAGGTTCACAAGACACAAGCCAACCTGAATACGGAGATCGGGCTTCCCCTGACACTGCTCGAGATGGATGAGGATACCGAGATTGCCGTGCTGGAAATGGGAATGCGCGGGCGCGGCCAGATCGACGAACTGACGATGATCGCCCGCCCGGACGTGGCCGTCATTACCGTCATCGGGGAGTCGCATCTGGAGCTTCTTGGTTCCCGCGAGGAGATCGCGCGGGCGAAAACGGAAATTTTGCACGGCCTGAAGGAAGGCGGCCTGTTTGTTTACAATGGTGACGATCCGTTGATCGATCAGGTGCTGGGGGAAATGCCGAAACCCGCCGATCTGCGCGTCTGCCGGTTCGGCGCCCGTTCCTCCAGCGACATCTATCCGACAGGGATTATGCAGGAGGAGGACGGGACCCGCTTTACCGTCAATGTGGACGCTTCGCACAGTTATTATATCCCGTTGTTGGGCCGGCATAACGTCCTGAACGCCGTCGCGGCGATCGCGGTCGCCGAATATATGGGAGTCAGCACGGCGAACCAGATCAGAGGCCTTCAGCATCTGAAAGTGACCGGAATGCGGCTGGAGAAGGTGGTTTGCGCGAACGGTTTGACGGTGCTCAATGATGCCTACAACGCCAGCCCCACCTCTATGCGGGCCGCTCTCGAGCTGCTGCAGGAGCTCAAGGGGCACCCGCGGAAAATTGCCGTCCTTGGCGATATGCTTGAACTGGGGGAGAACGAGGCCGCCCTTCACGAGGAAATCGGCAGACGGCTCGATCCGGAGAAGATTCATGCCTTGTTCGCCTTCGGTCCGCTCTCCGAACATATCGTCCGCGCGGCTTCCGCCGTTTATCCGAAGGGAACGGCCAGAGCCTACCGGGAGAAAGCGGAGCTGATCCGCGATCTGGCCGCCTTCGTCCGGCCGGGAGATCTGGTGCTGGTCAAGGGATCCCGCGGAATGGCTCTGGAAGAAGTGGTTTCGTCCCTGCAGACGATTGAAATATTCGGGCACAGCCATTCGGAAATTGACCGGGTCCCCCCAAACGCGGGCGAATCGGAAACGGGAGAATGATCGGACTTTTCGGGGTTTCTTAGGAGGTTGCAGTCGTGGAATTCAGAGTAGTCATGTATACAATGGGGGCGGCCTTTCTGCTCGCGGTCATTATGGGACCGCTGTTTATTCCCTTGCTTCGCCGGTTGAAGTTCGGCCAGCAAATCCGCACGGAAGGGCCCAAGGCCCATCAGAAAAAAGCCGGCACGCCGACCATGGGAGGCATCATCATCATGCTGGCTCTGGCATTGGCGGCTCTCCGTTTTTCCGACAAGACGGCGGAATTTCTGCTGTTGATGGTGGCCACGCTCGGCTACGGTCTGGTCGGATTTCTGGACGATTACATCAAAATCGTCTTTAAACGGTCACTCGGTCTTACCGCCAGGCAAAAGCTGTTTGGCCAGCTGCTGGTTTCTGCCGTCGTCTGTTACCTGCTGATCCGCATCGGCCACAGTACGGATCTCGCCATTCCATTCCTTCATGCTTCGCTGCCGCTGGGATGGCTGTATTTTCCGTTCGTGGTCCTGCTTATGCTTTCCACCACGAATGCGGTGAATCTGAATGACGGGCTGGACGGTCTGCTGGCCGGCACAAGCGCTATCGCTTTCGGGGCCTACGCCGTGATCGCCATGAACCATACCCAGCCGGAGGCGGCGGTTTTCTCGGCGGCCATGATCGGAGCCGTTCTCGGCTTTCTGGTGTTTAATGCCCATCCCGCCAAGGTTTTCATGGGGGATACGGGCTCGCTCGGCATTGGCGGGGGCTTGGCCGCCGTGGCCATCCTGACCCATTCGGAGCTGCTGTTGATTATTATCGGCGGGGTATTTGTCGTGGAAGTCCTTTCGGTGATCATTCAGGTGACTTCCTTTAAAACGCGCGGCAAACGGGTCTTCAAGATGAGTCCCATTCACCATCATTTCGAACTCGTCGGATGGTCGGAATGGCGCGTAGTCGTGACTTTCTGGATTGCGGGCCTGATTCTGGCCGGCCTGGGACTTTATATTAACGAGGTGTTATAAGCAGATGAATCATCCCAGCACGTATCGGAACAAAGAAGTGGTAGTCCTGGGCCTGGCTTTGAGCGGGGTCGCCGTGGCAAAGCTGTTTGACCAACAGGGCGCGCGGGTAACTGCCAGCGATAGAAAGGCAAGGGAAGAATGCCCGGAGGCCGATGAATTGGAGGCCTTGGGTATTTCTGTTCTATGCGGGGGACATCCGGACGGGCTTATTCACGAAGGCGTCTCGCTGCTAGTCAAAAATCCGGGGATTCCTTATTCGGCCCCGCCGGTTCAGAAGGCGCTGGAGCTCGGCATCGAGGTCGTCACCGAAGTGGAAGTGGCTTTCCATATCTGTGAAGCGCCGATCATCGGCATTACCGGTTCGAACGGGAAAACGACGACAACGACCTGGGTCGGGAAAATTCTCGAAGCGGCAGGCCAGAAGCCGGTTGTGGCCGGTAACATCGGGGTTCCCCTCTGCGATGCGGCACAGACCGCCAGGAAGGAAAATATCATGGTTGTGGAGCTGAGCAGCTTCCAGCTGAAAGGAACCCGTTCGTTCCGTCCGCATATCTCCTGTCTGCTCAACATCTACGAAACGCATTTGGATTACCACCGTGATATGGACGATTATATTGCTTCCAAAGCAAGGATTTTCGCCAACCAGACGAGTCAGGATATTGCTGTGCTTAACTGGGATGACGAGATTTGCCGGCGGCTTGCGCCGGAGATCCGGGCGCACATTGTGCCGTTCTCCATGAAGGAGCCGCTGGATTACGGCGTTTATGTCCGGAAGGAAGAGGAAGGGGAGGTCATCGTAGGCAGGGTCGGGCAAGGGGAGCCCGTCCGGATCGTCGAGGTGTCCCGGCTTGGCATTCCGGGATCGCATAACATCGAGAACGCCCTGGCGGCTACGGCGATTTCGCTTGCCGCGGGGGCGGACCCGGAAGCGGTCGCCCGCATGCTGCAGGATTTCCGGGGAGTGGAGCACCGTCTGGAATTTGTCGCGCAGAAGGAAGGAGTGGCTTATTACAATAACTCCAAAGCGACCAATCCGGCGGCGACCCTCAAGGCGATCGAATCGTTCGGCAAGCCGATTGTTCTGATTGCCGGAGGCCAGGAGCGATTTTCCGATCTTTCGGTGCTGCTCCCGTATTTTCGGGATCGGGTCAAGGCGGTCGTGGCGCTCGGCGAAACCCGGGAAAAAATCTGCCGCATAGCCTGCGAGGCAGGACTTGCTCTTGTCAAATCGGTCGATACTGGGAATAGCGCCGCCGATATATTGGACGAGGCCGTCCGCGCCGCCCGCGATTTTGCCGAGGCCGGGGACATCGTGCTGCTGTCGCCCGCCTGTGCAAGCTGGGATATGTTTTCTTCGTATGAGGAGCGTGGACGAATGTTTAAGGAGTCGGTGCATAATCTGTAAGGAGGGGGATTTAGCCAAGCCCCCTACTTCTAACGTAAGGGGTGTCCCTGTGATGGCCAAAGCCCGGTCTGCACCAGACATTCTGATGATCATCGCCACCCTAGCCATTCTGACGATCGGCATTGTCATGGTTTACAGTGCCAGCGCCGTATTGTCATTTCACGAATTCGGCGATTATTACTATTACCTGAAGCGCCAACTGCTGTTCGCCGTTTTGGGGATCATTGCGATGTATTTTACGATGAATGTGGACTACTGGATCTGGAAGAAATACGCGAAAATCGCCCTTCTTGTCTGCTTTGCTCTTTTGATCATCGTGCTGATCCCCGGAATCGGCGTCGTTCGCGGCGGCGCGCGGAGCTGGCTTGGCATCGGCTCCTTCGGCATTCAGCCTTCCGAATTTATGAAAATGGGCATGATCATCTATTTGTCCCGCCTCCTTTCTGAACACCAGTCCAAAATTACGGAATTCACCACAGGCCTGCTTCCGCCGCTGGCGATCATGGGAGCAGCTTTCGGCCTGATCATGCTGCAGCCGGATCTCGGAACAGGCGCTGTTCTGCTCGGCGCCTCGCTGCTGATCATCTATACGGCCGGCGCCCGCATACTGCATCTGTCCATGCTGGGCCTGGTCGGCATCGCCGGGTTTGTCGGGCTGATTATCGCCGCGCCTTACCGGCTGCAGCGCATAACGGCTTTTCTGGATCCCTGGAAGGATCCGCTGGGAGCCGGTTACCAGGCGATCCAATCACTCTACGCCATCGGACCCGGAGGCCTGGTCGGCCTCGGTCTCGGCATGAGCCGGCAAAAGTACAGCTACTTGCCTGAGCCGCAAACCGACTTTATCTTTTCCATTATTGCCGAAGAGCTCGGTTTTATCGGCGGAGCGCTCGTGCTGTTTCTGTTCGCGCTGCTTGTCTGGCGGGGCATGAGAACGGCGATTACGGCTCCCGATACGTTCGGCAGTCTGCTGGCCGTGGGCATTGTGGGGATGATCGCGGTGCAGGTGATCATCAACATCGGAGTCGTCATCGGCATGATGCCGGTTACCGGAATCACGCTTCCGCTGATCAGCGCCGGAGGGTCCTCCCTGACGCTTATGCTGACCTCCATTGGTGTGCTGCTGAATATATCCCGTTACTCGAGGTGACTCCATGAAGACGATTGTTTTTACCGGGGGCGGCAGTGCCGGACACGTCACTCCCAATGTTGCTCTGATTTCCCGGCTGAAGCGGGAAGGCTGGAAAATCGACTACATCGGCTCAAGGGACGGGATCGAACAACAAATCATCGCCGAAACCGGCGTTCCCTTTCATCCGGTCGCATCGGGCAAGCTGCGCCGGTATTTCGATCTCAAAAATTTCAAGGATCCGTTCAAGGTCATGCAAGGAGTATTGCAGTCTTACATGTTGCTGAGGCGCTTGAAGCCGAGGGTCGTTTTCTCCAAAGGGGGATTCGTTTCCGTCCCCGTAGTGGCCGCCGCCTGGTTGCACCGGATTCCGGTCGTCATCCACGAATCGGATATGACTCCCGGACTGGCGAACCGGCTGTCCCTGCCGTTTGCAGCCAGAATCTGCGTGACATTTCCCGAAACGCTTGAGCATCTTTCCGGAAAGAAGGCCGTCCGAACCGGGCTGCCGATCCGGGAAGAAGTGCTGGCCGGATCGCCGGAGAAGGGGCTCCGGCTTTGTGATTTTACGGGGAATAAGCCGGTACTGCTGGTGATGGGCGGCAGCCTGGGCTCCAAAGCGATCAACGAGGCGGTCCGCAGCGGATTGCCCGGGCTGCTTGACCGGTTCCAGGTCGTTCACCTTTGCGGAAAAGGCAATCTGGATCCTTCCCTTGGCCGTGTGCGGGGATATAAGCAATTCGAATACGTATCGCGCGAACTGCCGGATCTTGCGGCGATGGCCTCCCTTGTCGTCTCCCGGGCCGGCTCGACTTCACTTAACGAATTTCTGGCGCTGAAGAAGCCGATGGTTTTGATACCGCTCACGCTGCAGGCCAGCCGCGGCGACCAGATCCTGAATGCCCGTTCGTTCGAAAAGGCCGGATACGCCATGGTGCTCCATGAGGAAAATCTTACGGCGGAATCGCTGCGGTCCTTCGTATGGGAGGTCTATGAAAACCGGCGGGAATTCATTCTGCGAATGGCAGAAACTCCTTATGGCGACGGGCTCGAAAGGGTGATCCGCGTCATCAGGGAGACGGCCGGCGTATAAGGCGGCCTGCGGGAATCCGGCCTTTTTCCCTGCGGATACAAAAGATTGGGCGATTGTCACACTCGATTCCGATTTACATACAATACACTATAACCGTGACAGACAACAGGATGCCGAAGGGGGCAGAAGGAATTTTCCTTTGTTCCCGCTATGAAAGCTCCTGAAGTTTGTGAAGGAGGTTACCCATGCAACAGGTGGTTTCAGAACTGCAAGCCGCTCGGATTGGAGACATTTTATTAAACGAACCGCTGGCCTCTCACACGTATTGGAAAATAGGCGGACCTGCCGATGTGCTTGCCATTCCCCGGGGAAAAAAAGAGCTGATCGAGACCGTACGCATTGCAGGCCGGCACGGGGTTCCCGTCTTTCCCTTGGGCAGAGGCTCCAATCTGCTGGTGACGGACAAAGGCATCCGCGGAATTACGGTGAAATTGGGTAAAGAGCTGGATTATGTCCAGTTCGACGACCATTGGGTCCGTGCCGGCGGAGGGTTCTCGCTGATCAAGCTGTCGGCGGTGGTCAGCAAAAAAGGTTTGAGCGGTCTGGAATTTGCAGGCGGAATTCCCGCAAGCGTGGGGGGAGCCGTATTCATGAACGCAGGGGCCCACGGTTCCGATGTGTCACGCATTTTACACCAGGCTGAAGTTTTGTTCCTGGATGGTGAATTGGCGGTCTTGAAGAACGAGGATATGCGGTATGCCTACCGGCATTCCATCCTGCACGAACGTCCGGGCATTGTGATTGAAGCGGTTTTCCGGCTTAAGCCCGGGGACCCGCAGCAAATTACCGAAGCAAGAAATGCTTTCCGGGAGAAACGGCTGCGCACCCAGCCGCTGCAGCTTGCCAGCTGTGGAAGTGTCTTTCGCAATCCGGAAAACCATTTTGCCGCACGCCTGATCGAGGAAGCCGGTATGAAGGGCCGGCGGGTGGGCGGCGCCGAGGTGTCCCCTCTGCATGCCAATTTCATCATCAACACCGGGAAAGCGACAGCCGCAGACGTCATTACCCTCATGAACGAGGTACAGGAAACCGTATTCCGGAAGTTTGGAATCCGGCTGATTCCCGAAGTCATGGTGGTAGGTGAGCGGTAAATCGGAGGTGAGACATTGGAGAAGTTGGTTATCGAAGGCGGGAGACCACTTACAGGGACGATCCGGATCCACGGCGCCAAGAATGCGGCGCTTCCCATCCTCGCAGCCAGCTTGATGGCCGAAGGCGTCCATATCATTGAAAATGTCCCCGACCTGCTGGATATTCGGGTCATGCTGGAAATTTTGTCGGCACTGGGCTGCGAAGCCGCCCTGCAGGATGGAGCCGTTCGCCTGAACACCGCGACGGCCCATTCGTATCATGTTCCCGAACACTTGATGAAGCAGATGCGATCCTCGATTTTCCTGATGGGCCCCTTGCTTGCCCGTTTCGGCAAGGTTCAGGTCTATCAGCCGGGAGGGTGCGCCATCGGAGAACGCAAAATCGATCTGCATCTGAAAGGCCTGGCCTCCCTCGGAGCGTCCATTGTAGAGTCTCCGGAGACGATTGTATGCGAAGCGGAGAAGCTGAAAGGTACGGAGATCGTTCTGGATTTCCCCAGTGTGGGGGCGACCGAGAATATCATGATGGCCGCCGCCATGGCGGAAGGGCAGACAACAATTTATAATGCCGCAAGGGAACCGGAAATCCAGGATCTGCAAAATTATCTCAATGCGATGGGGGCGAGAATTTTCGGAGCGGGTACCGATACGATTACCATCGAAGGGGTGGATCATCTCACTCCCTGCACGTATCCGATTATCCCCGACCGGATCGTCGCCGGCACCTTCATGATCGCCGCCGCAGCCACGCGGGGAAGCATTACGCTGGAAAACGTGTGCCCCTCCCATCTGACCTCGGTCACCCATGTGCTGCGGCGGCTGGGAGCGCAGATTCAAACCGACGGCGACAGCATGTATCTGAGCTGCTCGTCCCGACCGAAATCCATCGAACGGATTGTAACATCGCCGTATCCTTCCTTTCCTACCGACCTGCAGTCTCAAATCATGGTTCTCCTCTCTCTATCAGAAGGTCTGAGCATAGTCAAAGAAACGATTTTCGAAGGCAGATTCAGGCATGTCGACGAATTGAACCGGATGGGTGCGGATATCCGCACAGATTTGAATACGGCCTTTATCCGCGGGGTACCCAGACTTTACGGGGCCGTTGTGGAAGCTACCGATTTGCGGGCAGGCGCCGCATTGGTGATTGCCGGCCTGGCTGGTCATGGCCGTACGGTGGTGGAACAAATTCATCATATCGATCGCGGGTATGATAGAATAGAGAAAATGTTCAATCTCTTGGGCGCCAGGATCATCCGGACCGCGGATGTGCCGGATGAAGCGAAGCACCTGCTTACTTGACGGGGACCGCGCACCTGATCCTCTCCGGGGTCGCAGGGAGGGGATCGGGAGTTTTTTTATTCAGATTTTGCAAGATGGGGGAACGAAGATGACGGAGAATCAACCGAAAGTCCCTGCGATCAGGGAACCGCACATAGGACGAAAACGGGGAAGCCGCAAGCTGCTGGCGCTGCTTTTCCTGTTTTTCATCACCGTTCTGGCCATCCTCTTTTTTCAGTCTTCCTTGAGCAAAATTTCCAAAATTGAAATTGAAGGGAATCAGCTGGTCCCCGCCGCGGCGATTGGACAAGCTGCCGGCATCCATACGGGCGGCCAGTTCTTCGGAGTTCCCTCCCGGGTAATCGCCTCCCGGGTTTCCGGGCTGCCGGCTGTGGAATCCGTGAAGGTGACCAAACATTTTCCCGGTATCATTCACATTCGGGTCAAAGAGTATGTCCGTGTCGGGTTTCAATTTTCCGCTTCCGGGGGAGTTCAGGCGCTGTTGGCGGATGGCAGCGCCATTGACGTGGAAACCAGGGGACTTGTATTGGACAAGCCCATCCTGAATGGCTGGCAGGGGGACGACCCGCTTAAAGTGCAGCTCTGCCGTACCCTTTCGGCGATTCCCGACTACCTCCTGGCCGATGTCTCGGAGATCCGCCCCGAGCCGTCGGCATCGTACAAGGACAAGATCAAAATGTATACACGTTCGCAGTATGTGGTTTACACCACCATCAGCTATTTGCCGGACAAGATCAAATATATGGGCGCCTTTATTGATAATCTGAAGAAGGGAAACAGCGTCGGCGGGATCATCACTATGCTGGAAAACGATACCTATACACCGCCGGATGCCGGCCAGGACGCGGGAAAAACGCAATCCGCCGGGAAGCCGCAGCCGTCCGGAAAACCGTGAACCGCGGCAAAATTGGACTACTCAACCACTTGAAATAATGTTAAAATTGTAATTATGGGTTAATAGGATTTTTTTGCCGAAACGTAGACGGGAAGCAGGGGCTGACCGCCTGTTTCGCTGAAGGTTATGGCTTTTTTTTCCTCATAAAAAATCGCAGAAAAAAGAGGGAATGAATGGCCCATGTGGAATTAATAGAGGGTATACATTCATTCATGTCCTTCATTTTGATCACTGTCACAGGAGGTGCCACGGGTTGAGCAGCAATGACATCATTGTTAGTTTGGACATCGGTACATCCAAGGTTCGTGCTATTATTGGGGAAATGAATAATGGAACCATTAATATAATTGGAGTTGGATCTGCCGACTCCGAAGGAATTCGCAAGGGAGCCATCGTCGATATCGACCAGACGGTACAATCGATCCGCAACGCGGTTGACCATGCAGAACGGATGGTAGGAATTCAAATTTCCGATGTGTACGTGGGAATACTGGGAAACCACATTGCCTTGCAAACGAGCCATGGAGTAGTAGCCGTCTCCAATGAGGACCGGGAGATCGGAGAAGAAGACATCGAAAGGGTATTGCAGGCCGCCAAAGTTGTCGCTCTGCCACCGGAACGCGAAATCATCGGAATTGTTCCCAAGCAATATCTGGTCGACGGGTTGGAAGGCATTCAGGATCCCCGCGGCATGATCGGCGTCCGTCTTGAAGTCGAGGCGACCATAATTACCGGGGCCAAGACGGGTATACATAATCTGCTTCGTTGTGTGGAGAAGGCCGGGCTGAATGTCGGGGGTCTGATTCTCATGTCGCTCGCAGCGGGACAACTGGCCCTTTCCAAGGACGAGAAGACGATGGGAACCTGTCTAGTCGATATCGGAGCGGGAGCTACGACGATTGCCATCTTCGACCAGGGCAGCCTGGTCGCAACGTCAACGCTCCCGATCGGCGGCGAATTCATCACGAACGATATTTCGATCGGGCTCCGGACCCAGCTGGAAATTGCCGAGAAGATCAAGCTGAAATACGGCTGCGCAGTGATTGACGATGCGGCGGAAGATCAGGTGTTCAAGGTAAACCGGATCGGAAGCAATGTGGATAAAGAATTTACGCAGGTGGATCTGGCGCACATTATCGAGCCAAGGGTAGCGGAAATTTTCCAATTGATTTCGCAGGAAGTTCACCGTTTGGGATATGCCGAATTGGCCGGGGGGTATGTATTAACGGGAGGAACGGTTTGCATGCCGGGGATTCTTACGATTGCGCAAAGCGAATTGGCCACATCCGTCAGAATAGCCGTACCGGATTTTATCGGGGTACGGGACCCCTCCTTCACAGGCGGCGTCGGGATCATCCAATACGTATGGAAGCATTTCCGCAACCGCCCGGTCGGCTACACGAAAAAGCCAGCAAGCAAGAAAGCCGTGACGGAGACAAAGCCGGCGCAGCCGGGTCTGTTCGAACGTTTCAAGAACTGGCTGAGCGAATTCATCTAATGACTTGCTTCACGCCTTCGCTGCCGGTATCGGTCGCGGCAGGCCAAGGAAAGTACGAAGAGAGGGGAAAGCGACTCTATGTTGGAATTTGATCTGGATTTGGACCAGTTGGCTCAGATAAAAGTAATCGGTGTCGGCGGAGGAGGAAGCAACGCCGTCAACCGAATGATCGATTTCGGCGTCCGGGGCGTCGAATTTATTACCGTCAACACGGACGCCCAAGCGTTGCATCAGGCGAAGTCCGAGCATAAGCTGCAGATTGGGGACAAGCTTACCCGCGGTCTCGGGGCGGGGGCCAATCCTGAAGTCGGCAAGAAAGCGGCGGAGGAATCCCGCGAGCTGATCATGAATACACTGCGCGGGGCTGATATGGTGTTTGTCACGGCGGGTATGGGCGGCGGTACGGGTACGGGCGCCGCTCCGGTTATTGCCGAGGTGGCGAAGGAAATCGGCGCTTTGACCGTCGGCGTCGTCACCCGGCCGTTTACCTTCGAAGGACGCAAACGAGCCATGCAGGCCGAGCACGGCATCCTTGCCCTGAAGGAGAAGGTGGATACGCTTATCGTGATCCCCAATGACCGTCTGCTGGAGATCGTCGACAAGAAAACCCCGATGCTCGAGGCGTTCCGCGAAGCGGACAATGTGCTTCGTCAGGCCGTACAGGGGATTTCCGACCTGATCGCCCTTCCGGGACTGATCAATCTCGATTTCGCCGATGTCAAGACGATTATGACCGAACGCGGATCGGCGTTGATGGGAATTGGTATCGCTACAGGGGAAAACCGCGCGACCGAGGCGGCCAAGAAGGCGATCTGCAGTCCGCTGCTGGAGACGTCCATTGACGGGGCCCGAGGCGTGCTGATGAATATTACGGGCGGAGCCAACCTGAGCCTGTACGAAGTGAATGAAGCTGCCGACATCGTGGCATCGGCTTCCGATCCGGAAGTCAACATGATCTTTGGCGCCGTCATCGACGAAAATCTGAATGACGAAATTCTCGTTACCGTCATTGCCACGGGATTCGAGCATAAACCGCTTGACTTGCCGTCGGCAAGCGCCTCGGCCGGCAATAACCGCAGACAGTCCGGTTCAAACGAACCCCCGGCGGAACAGCGGACGTCCAGCCTGCGTCCGTTCGGCAGCTCCCACGCCTCCAGCGACCAGCTCGATATACCGACGTTTCTGAGAAACCGGCGCAATACAGACCGCTAACACGAATTCATCCACAAAGGAACCCGTTCCTTTCCGACCCGGAGAGGCGCGGGTTTTTTGCATTCAGGAAACCGGCGGTATAGGAAGCGGTTGCGCATTCGCTATCCGTTCCGGCGAGTTCGACAAAAAAAGTCCTTGCCCGCTGGCAAGTTTAGACAGACTTCATAATAGAATTTACTATATACTAGTCTCAATCGGAACGGAGATACCGGTTGGCCGTTATTGGAGCAGGAGTGCCGCGCCGATCGGGGGGATGTCTTTGATTAGAGTTAGCGGAGGACAGACGGGCCGGCTGGCTGCAGCCGCTGCGGAAGCTGCGAGGAGCTTGCCATGATCGTGTACGTCGATCTCGTTTTTTTCCTGAACTTCCTTATGGACGGGGCAATTCTTCTGGCTGCCGCCTGGTCCCGCAGGGTCAAGGTGAAGATCTGGAGAATTGCTGCAGCGGCCGCTTTGGGCTCGGGTTATGCCGTTTGGATGCTGCTGTCGTCCCAATGGGTATGGTTCACATTTGTTGTCAAATGTATATTTTCCCTTTTGATGATTATGACCGCTTTCGGGTTCGGAAGTTTGCAAAATTTCCTGGCGAACCTTTCGGTTTATTATTTTATCAATTTTGCGGTCGCCGGCGGAATTTTCGGAATTCATTATCTTTTCCAATCATCCAACGAGGTCCTTAACGGGCTCGTTACAACGCGTTCCGAAGGGCTCGCCTACCAGATCAGGATCGGGCTGCTGTTTATCGGAATCACCGCATCAGGGCTGCTGATTTATTACCGTTCCGTTGTACGCGGAATCTCGCAGCGCAGGAAGATGGGCAGCTTTCTCGCCGAAGTGCAAATTTCTGTGGGTACGGTAGAATCCCGCTGTGTAGGATTGATCGATACCGGAAACCAGCTGTATGATCCGCTAACGCGCACCCCTGTCATGATTGTCGAAGCTGCGCTGTGGGAAGGAATTTTGCCGGAGACCTGGCTGCGAAGTATCCGCGCGTCCCGGGTGGAACAGCTTGTGGCTGCCATGGATGGCGAGGATTTCGCTTGGCGGGACCGGCTCCGGCTGGTGCCTTACCGCGGAGTGAACCGGGAAACGCAATTCATGCTGGCCTTCAAACCTGACAAAGTGGTGATTACCCACAACGATCTGAAGGTGGAAGCGGGCAAAGTTCTGATAGGTATGGACGGGGGCAAGCTTTGCTCGGACGGTTCCTACCAGGCCATTATCCATCCAACGCTCGTGGATACGGCCGCTGGATAAGGTGTGCTGCGGTCTGTGGCCGGCTGCGCCGATTTTCATGGGAAATCCCCTCAACGCCGGCCCCCCGGGGGGCCACGCCGCGGAGACGCCGCAATCTCCCCCGAAAGCAAACTGTTTTGCCCCGCTTCCCGGGTGGGTCGACGGCTGCCTGCCGTCCTTGGCCCCGGGAAGAAGTCTCGCCGCCCGTTTCCCGGATTCATGCTGCGAAGCTGCGCTCTTTCCGCCGGAAGGAACTGGATAGGAGGTTGCTTGCCATGCTCGTCAAATGGAGACTTTTGCTGCAAATTTACTATTACCGGATTCTGTTTTTGCTGGGGCTGAAAGCCGAAGAAATCTATTATATCGGGGGAAGTGAGGCGCTGCCTCCGCCCTTGACAAGGGAAGAAGAGGAGTATTTGCTGGAAAAACTCCCGTCCGGGGATTCGGCCATCCGGGCTATGCTGATCGAAAGAAATTTGCGGCTCGTCGTGTATATCGCCAGAAAGTTCGAGAATACCGGCATCAACATCGAGGACCTGGTCTCGATTGGCGCTATCGGCCTGATCAAAGCAGTCAATACGTTTGATCCGGAAAAAAAGATCAAGCTTGCCACCTACGCATCGCGCTGTATAGAAAACGAAATACTGATGTATTTGCGCCGGAACAGCAAAATCCGTACCGAGGTTTCCTTCGACGAACCGCTCAACATCGACTGGGACGGCAATGAGCTGCTGCTTTCCGATGTGCTTGGTACAGAAAACGACACGATCTACCGCAACATTGAGGAGCAGGTTGACCGCAAGCTGCTGCATAAGGCGCTCGATAAGCTGACTGAGAGGGAACGCACCATCATGGAGCTGAGATTTGGACTGCAGGACGGGGAAGAGAAGACCCAGAAAGATGTCGCCGATTTGCTCGGCATTTCGCAATCGTACATTTCCCGTCTGGAGAAACGCATAATCAAACGGCTGCGCAAGGAATTCAACAAGATGGTTTAACCGGGCGGATAAATTTTAACCTTCAAATGTAAGCGAAACCGTTATTCATTTCTTTGGCTTTTCCCCTCTGGCCCGGAACGGCAAGGCGGTTCAGGCAGGCCGGGGCGGCGCATAAAAAAACCCGCCAAGGAGATAATTAACAGTAATGTTTCTCCTTGGGAGGTAGTCACGGTGACCCGAAACAAAGTTGAGATCTGTGGTGTGGATACCGCAAAATTACCCGTTCTGACGAATGCGGAGATGCGCGAACTGTTCGTGCAGCTGCAAACCTTCAACGAACGGTCAGCCAGAGAGAAATTGGTCAACGGAAACTTGAGATTGGTGCTCAGTGTGATTCAACGCTTCAACAATCGTGGAGAATTCGTGGACGATTTGTTCCAAGTGGGATGCATTGGCTTGATGAAAGCCATCGACAATTTTGATCTAAGCCAGAACGTCAAGTTCTCGACGTACGCCGTACCGATGATTATTGGCGAAATCCGGCGCTACCTGCGGGACAACAACCCCATCCGCGTTTCCCGCTCCCTTCGCGATATCGCCTACAAGGCACTGCAGGTGAGAGACAGCCTGACCAACAAAAACTCGCGCGAACCGACGATTTACGAAATTTCCGAGGCGCTGGGCGTGCCGAAGGAGGATGTCGTATTCGCTCTTGATGCCATACAGGACCCCGTTTCGTTGTTCGAGCCGATTTATCATGACGGGGGAGATCCAATCTATGTCATGGATCAAATCAGCGACGACCGCAACAAGGACATTTCCTGGATCGAGGGAATCGCTCTGAGGGAAGCCATGCGCAAACTGAACGACCGGGAGAAAATGATTCTTTCCATGCGTTTTTTCGAAGGAAAGACGCAGATGGAAGTGGCGGAGGAAATCGGCATTTCCCAAGCCCAGGTGTCGCGTCTGGAGAAATCGGCCATTTCCCAAATGCAGAAACATGTCAAATCCTGAAGAAAATGCCGGACCGCCCAGCCGATCCTTCGGTGGAGCGGTTCTTTTATTGGAGGAAGCGGCCGACCCGGCTGGGATAATTAGCGTGGATAAGGACATTTTGCCCGGAAACGACATATATTTAAGAGAGGAGGCGTCATGCGCTCCAATCTCAGGGATTCGTGGTGGTCGCAGCGTGAAGATATCGGATTTTCAGTCCAAGGACGTCGTCAATATCGTCGATGGCAAAAAACTCGGCCAGATCAGCGATCTTGAGCTGGATCTGCGACAGGGCAGAATCGAATCAATCGTTGTGCCCAACCAGGGGCGCTTCTTCGGGTTGTTCGGCAGCGGAACGGATGTGGTGATTCCCTGGCGCAATATTATCAAAATCGGGATGGATGTCGTCCTGGTGAAACTGGAAGACACCAAGCTCTATCGGACATCGGAAGAAACGGAAGCCCGGCAGGAATACAACGGCAAACCCCATAACTCTTGACGGTATGGATCAGCGGATGTCCGTATGCCCTTGAACGTGTCTATCTCTTGTTTTTCCGTTATGCTACAATGTTTTTATGGAAATGCACCCCGGGTGGAGGGATTGCCATGGAACCATTTGTCAAAACGGAACAGGCCGGGCTGCCAACCGTTTTTCTGCTTCAAAACTGGATGACCCGGTTTGAAGGCTTAAAAACCGGATTTTCTTCCAGACACGGAGGTGTCAGCGCCGGGAATTTCGAGTCGCTGAACTGCGGGCTTCATGTCCACGATCTGCCGGAGCGCGTGGTGGAAAATCGTTCCCGCCTGGCCCGGGCGTCCGGGCTGCCGTTTGATGCCTGGACGTTCATGGAACAGGTTCACGACCGCAGGGTGGCGGTTGTCACGGCCAAGGAACGCGGTTCAGGCAGAGATTCGCGGGAATCCGCTCTTCAGGCGACGGACGCCTTGATCACCAACGAACCGGGGATTTGCCTGTGCGCCCAGTTTGCAGACTGCGTCCCGCTTTTTTTCCTTGATCCCCGGAAACGGGCTGTCGGGCTGGCCCATGCCGGCTGGAAAGGTACGGTTCTGCAAATCGCCCGGGCCACCGTGAAAGCCATGCAGGAGGAATACGGTAGTCATCCCGAGGATCTTCTTGCGGCGATCGGACCTTCCATTGGCTTATGCTGTTACGAGATCGACGATAAAGTAATGAATCCCGTAAAGGAGCTTATGCGCGCGGAAGGAATCCGGCCGGATGCATGCGGCGGGCAACCGCTCTATATCGAACACGATGAAGGGAAATACAGACTGAACTTGCAACAATTGAACCGACAAATTATGATAAAGGCAGGAATATTGCCGACGAATATCGAATTGACGAAGTGGTGTACCGGCTGTCATACGGATTGGTTCTACTCTCATCGCAAGGAGGGCGGGCGGACCGGACGGATGGCGGCCTGGATCGGATGGGCCGATTAAGCGGCCGGATATGGCGGACATCAATGGAGAGGGGGATCCTCCTGTGGACGTATTCCAGCGCCTTGCGGAGAACCGGAGACGGGTGGAAGAGCGAATTGCCGCCGCCTGCGGCCGGAGCGGCCGCAGGCAGAAAGAAGTAAGGGTCATTGCGGTTACCAAATATGTTTCACTGCAGATGACCGAGTGGGTTCTGGACAGCGGGCTCGAGCATATCGGGGAAAACCGCTGGCAGGATGCCAGGGCGAAATGGGAAAAGCTCGGCCACCGCGGGATGTGGCATTTTATCGGGCATCTGCAAACCAACAAGGTGAAGGATGTCGTCGGGAAATTTGCTTATATCCATTCCCTGGACAGGCTGTCGCTGGCACAGGAGATCGAGAAGAAGGCGGCGGCGCTGGAACTGACGGCCCGATGCCTGATTCAGGTGAATGTATCGGGCGAGCAGAGCAAGCACGGGCTTCCGCCGGATGAACTCTTCTCCTTTGCGGACAAGCTGCGGGAATTTCCGCATATCCGGATCGAAGGGCTGATGACGATGGCGCCTCTGGATGCCGGGCCCGAACAGACCCGGCCGGTTTTTCGGGGATTAAGGGAATTGCGCGACACATTGAACGGAAAACAGATATTCCCTTATGAGGTCAAGGAATTATCGATGGGCATGTCGGGAGATTTCGAGATTGCCGTGGAGGAGGGCGCAACCTGGATTCGTCTGGGGTCGATTCTGGTGGGAAGGGAAGGATAATCCATCCGAAAGCAAGGAGGCAGCGATCATGGGTGTCATGAACAAATTTATGAGCTTTCTCGGACTGCAGGAAGAGGAAGAAATCGAGGAGAAAGAGCGGCACGCGCATCCTGAGGAAGAGATTGAAACCAACTACTACGAGACCCGTAAGAATAAAGGGAATATTGTCAGCATTCACTCGCAGAAGAACATTCGTGTGATCCTGAATGAGCCCCGGTCTTACGATGAAACCCAGGAAGTCGCCGATCACCTGCGGTCACGCCGCCCCGTCATCGTAAATCTTCAACGCGTGCGTCCCGAGCAGGCGATCCGGATCGTCGATTTCTTGAGCGGCACCGTCTACGCATTGAACGGCTCCATCTCCAAAATCGGACCGAATATCTTTCTCTGCACTCCGGATACGGTGGAAATCCAGGGAGCGATCACGGAAATTCTTCATGACGAGGCTGATTACAACAGATCGAGGTGAATTCGTTGCTGATCATTGAAATCGACAATTATATACGCTTGCTCGCGAGAATTTATTCCTACGTGATCATCGCGTACGTCCTCCTTTCCTGGCTGCCGAATGCCAGAAGCAGTTTCATCGGGGAATTGCTCGGCAAGCTGGTGGAGCCCTATCTCTCCCCGTTCCGGAGGATCATCCCCCCCATCGGCGGCATGATCGACATTTCCCCGATCGTGGCGCTAATTGCCCTTAACTTTGTGGTGGAAGGCATTATCGCCATCCTTCATCTTTTCCTCTGAACGTATCAACTTAAAAGGGTGGTTTTTTGAAAGACGGAATTTACGTACACTTTCATCCGGATGAGCACGCCTTCGTAGACCGGGCCGAGGAGTGGGTCGAGCGGGCGGCCGAGAGACACGCGGTCAGGCGTACGGACTTTCTGGATCCCAGACAAGCTTTCATCCTCACTTCGCTTGCCAACCGCAGACCGGAGGTCAAGCTTCGTCTGGACGGCGGATATCCGGAGGCGGAGCGCAAACGGGCCGTCATCGCGCCGGAATATCGCAACCTGGAGGAAGAGGATCCGGGAATTCTGGTTCTTTCCATTACATCCGGGGAAAACAAGTTTTTGACGCTTGACCACGGGGATTACCTGGGAGCGATTCTCGGCCTCGGAATCAAACGCGAGAAAATCGGCGACATTCACGTGCTGCCGGAAGGCTGTCACTGTCTGGTTTCCGAGGAGATCGCCGAATACCTGCGCCTTCATCTTCGCCAGGTTCACCGGGTTCAGGTACAGACGGATATTTTGCCGCTTTCCGGGCTCCGGCTTTCAAAGACGCAGATGGAGGAAATCAATCTGACCGTAGCTTCCCTGAGACTGGACGGGATTGTCAGCGATGTCTTCCGTCTCAGCCGCGCCAAGGTGCTCCAGCCGATCCGCGCCGGACGTCTGCGCGTCAACTGGAAGGTGGAAGAGGACCCGAGCAAGCCGCTGAAAGAAGGCGATATCGTTTCGCTGCAGGGATTTGGACGTTTCAAGGTAGCGGAATTGGACGGAGTCACCAAAAAGGGCCGTTACCGGATCCGGATCGCCAAATTTGGGTAGAATCGAGTTTTTTCGCGCCGTCTGGAAGGATAAATTGGATTTTTGTCGAATACAGCAGGAGGGGGCCGCGAACAAGCGAATTCCCCCAATTGTAGGAGGTGCGAGGATGCCTTTAACACCGCTGGATATACATAACAAGGAATTTGGCCGATCGTTTCGCGGCTACGATGAAGACGAAGTGAATGAATTTCTGGATCAGGTGATCAAAGACTACGAGGCTCTGATACGCGAGAACAAGGAGCTTCATAATCAACTGGCGGCCTTGCAGGAGAGGCTGGACCATTTTACCAATATCGAGGAAACTCTCAGCAAGACAATCATCGTCGCGCAGGAAACCGCCGACGAAGTCAAAAATAATGCGAAGAAAGAAGCCCAGCTGATTCTCAAGGAAGCAGAGAAGAACGCCGACCGCATCATCAATGAATCGCTGGCGAAGTCACGCAAGATCGCCCTCGAAATGGAGGAGCTGAAGAAGCAGGCCTCGATTTACCGGACCCGGTTTCGCACGCTGATTGAAGCGCAGGCGGAACTTCTCAAAGACGAAAACTGGGAAGCATTGGAGAAAATCACAACGGAGACGGCGTAGGCTGCCGCCGGGAGTTGACTCCGGCCGCCGATTTCAGTATACTCCACTGTAAAGATGAATCTTGGGAAAACGATGATCGGGACGAGTAAACCGCTGTCTGGAGCCAGCGAATTGGGGAGAGTGCGAGCCTAATCTCCAAGGACGGTTGAAAATCACCCGGGAGTATCTCTTGAACCCTTGAGTAAAGAGCATCGGGTCATTCCGTTATCAATGTTCGAGTGAAAACCTTTCCGCTGTCGGATCCGTATGCGGCTTTCGGTTTTTATAAGGGTGGTACCGCGAGCAGAACTTCTCGTCCCTTTGGGGATCGGGAAGTTTTTTTGTTAGAAAGGAGTGTTGGGAAATGGATTACAGCAAAACGCTGAACCTGCCGGAAACCGCGTTTCCCATGCGCGGCAATCTTCCGCAGGCCGAACCGAAAATGCAGCAGTGGTGGGATGAAGCCGATATTTACCGCAAAGTGCAGGAGAGCCGCAAAGGATGTCCGAAGTTCATCCTGCATGATGGCCCTCCTTACGCCAACGGGGATATTCATATCGGTCACGCCTTGAACAAAATTCTCAAAGACATCATCGTCCGCTTCAAAACGATGCAGGGATTCGATGCTCCTTACGTTCCGGGCTGGGATACCCACGGGCTGCCGATTGAGCAGGCGATCAGCAACAGCGGCAAAGTCGACCGCAAAACAATGAGCGTGCCCGAATTCCGCGAATACTGCAAGGAATACGCGCTGCAGTGGGTGGAAAAACAGAAAAGCCAGTTCAAACGGCTTGGCGTCCGCGGGGACTGGGACCATCCGTATATCACGCTGGAGCCGCAATACGAGGCCCAGCAGATCCGCGTTTTCGGGGAAATGGTCCGCAAAGGATATATTTATAAGGGGCTAAAGCCCGTTTACTGGTCCCCGTCATCGGAAAGCGCGCTGGCGGAAGCGGAAATCGAGTACAAGGACAAGACATCCGCTTCAATTTACGTTGCCTTCGGGGTGAAGGACGGGAAGGGAAAACTGCCCCCCGATGCGGCGATTGTGATCTGGACGACCACCCCCTGGACGCTTCCCGCCAACCTGGGAATCAGCCTCCATCCCGACCTCGAGTATGTTCTTGCTGAAACGGACGGCCGGAAATATGTGCTGGCCGAGGGACTGCTGGAATCCGCCGCGAAGGAAATCGGCTGGCGGGACGTCCGGGTGCTGAATCGTTTTGCAGGAAAAGATCTTGAGTACGTGACATGCCGTCATCCGTTCTACGACCGGGAATCGCTGGTCATGGTCGGCGAGCATGTAACGCTGGAAGCCGGCACCGGCTGCGTCCATACCGCGCCTGGACACGGCGAAGACGACTTCATCATCGGCCAAAAGTACGGGCTCGGCGTTCTCTGCCCGGTGGATGACCAGGGCAAATTTACGGCGGAAGCCCCGGGATTTGAAGGGGTATTCTATGACAAGGCGAACAAGATGATTACCGAGATGCTGGAAGCCAGCGGTCATCTGCTCAAGCTGAGCTTTATCCAGCACCAGTATCCCCATGACTGGAGAACCAAGAAGCCGGTGATTTTCCGGGCTACCGAACAGTGGTTCGCCTCCGTGGAGAAATTCCGCAGGGAAATGATGGAAGAAATTAAAAACATCAAGTGGACGCCCGATTGGGGAGAAATTCGCCTGCACAACATGATCGCCGGCCGCGGAGACTGGTGCATTTCCAGACAGCGGGCATGGGGGGTTCCCATCCCGATTTTCTATTGCCGGTCGTGCAATCATCCGCTGGTGAACGAAAAGACGATTGACCGGGTGGCTGCCATTTTTGCCAGGGAAGGCTCCAATGCGTGGTTTTTGAAGGAAGAAAGCGAGCTTCTTCCGGAAGGCTCCGTCTGTCCGGAATGCGGTCACGGCGAATTCCGCAAGGAAACCGATATTATGGACGTCTGGTTCGATTCCGGATCAAGCCACGCCTCCGTGCTGGAAACCAGGCCCGAGCTGCAATCGCCGGCCGATCTTTACCTTGAGGGTTCCGACCAGTATCGGGGATGGTTCAATTCCTCTTTGATAACGAGCACCGCCGTGCGCGGCCGGGCTCCCTACAAAGGAATTCTGAGTCACGGCTTTACACTTGACGGCGAAGGCCGGAAAATGTCCAAATCGCTGGGCAATACGGTGGATCCGATCCAGGTGTGCGGCAAATTGGGCGCGGATATTTTGCGGCTGTGGGTCTCGTCGGTCGATTATCAGGCGGACGTGCGGATTTCCGACAATATCCTGTCCCAGATCAGTGAAGTATACCGAAAAATTCGCAACACCCTGCGGTTTTTGCTGGGCAATCTGGCCGGCTACCATGCGGGTGCCGATCAGCCGGCCGCAGGCGATTTTGACGAGCTGGACCGTTACATCCGCATCCGTCTGAACCGGATGATTGAACGGGTGATCAAGGCTTACGACTCCTATGACTTTCATCTGGTCTATCAGGCCGTGCATCATTTTTGCGCCGTGGAGCTGAGCGCGTTCTATCTGGATATCCGCAAGGACCGCCTTTATGTCAGCGCCCCGGACGATCCGGCCCGGCGGGCGACCCAGGCGGTATTATACGAAGCGCTGCTGGCAATAACTAAACTGATTGCTCCGATTCTGCCGCATACGGCGGACGAAGTCTGGAAATTCATCCCCTCCGTCGCCGAAGAAAGCGTGCAGCTCGCCCGACTGCCGGAAGTCCGCGGTGAATGGAACGACAGGGAACTGGAGCAGAAATGGAACCGGCTGATCGACCTCCGGGACGATGTGCTGAAGACGCTGGAGACGGCGAGAAAAGACAAGGTGATCGGCAATTCCCTGAGCGCGTCGATTCATCTGTATCCCGATGCGGATACGGCGGGATTTTTACAGGGATTCGGCGATCTTGACCAGATCCTGATTGTCTCGGAAGTCGTCGTTCACGAGCCCGGCAGTCCAATCCCGGATACCGCCGACCGCTATGCGAAGCTGGCGGTTCAGGTAAAAGCGGCCGCCGGCGAGAAATGCGAGCGCTGCTGGATCGTTACGCCGGAGGTCGGAAAGCATGCGGCCCATCCGACGCTTTGCGGCCGCTGCGCGGAGGTCGTGCAAACGTCCATGTCCGGTTCTGCCGGGGAATAACAAAGAAGAGAGCGTTCCTCCGATGAGCGCACGCTCTCTTCTTTCCAATTTCAAATCAGGTCATCTCGCTCGTCCGCATCGGGTTCGAGAAGCGGGTCGCCTTCGCGGTTTTCCAAATACCGCCGATAGGCTTTGTTGCGCACGACGGAAACGTCGTGTCCGTACAAGTCAGTCGCCAGAAAACTTTCAATCGGTTCGACGTACCCTTCCCGTTCGTCCGCTTCGATATACATGTCGTTGTAATCGCCGATTTCCGGATCTTCTGCCAATGCCGGCGAGGTTGAGTTTCCCCAGCTTTCCACGATCTGCCAGGCATCTTCGCCATCGAACTGGTTTTGTTCAGGCAGTTCATCCAGGCTGGTTCGTCCGAAAGGCGGGGTCATCAGGAATTCTTCCCGGGGGCGGCGGTTGTTGACGTGGGGGTTCGGGACATGCTCCTTGCAGTACAGGGTCGACGGAACAGCTTCCAGCCTTTCTGCGGGAATTTCCCTGCCGCAAACGACGCAGGTTCCGTAGCGCCCCTGCTCCAGCATATCAAGAGCCGTATTTACCGCTTCGAGATCGCGTTCGGCCCGATCGTTCAGCGCCAGATCCTTGCCGCGTTCGAACATTTCGCTGCCCAGATCGCCGGGATGATTGTCGTTGACGGACAAATCGCCCGTTGAATCGCGAAAGGATTGGTTTAGACCGTAGTGGCGGTTTTCATTCACGCGCTGCTCCAGGCTTTCTTTTTCATGCCGAAGCAATTGTTTGAAATGATCCAGCTGTTCGCGGGTCAAATGACTCATGGCTTAAGCTCCTTCCGGGGTCCATTGCAGGTAATCCATGCCCATATTGTTCGCGGAACGGAGCCGTTTTAACGAGGAAATTCCTTGCAGAGCCAGCACGGAGGGACCTGGCGGTCCAGCATGCATTAGGAGGTGGAGAATTGCTTTATTACATGATCGCCCTGATTGTTTTTGTCCTGGATCAGGTGTCCAAATGGCTCATCGTCAGCCATCTGTCCCTGTATGAGTCCCGTTCGGTGATCGGCGAATTTTTTCAAATCACCTCGCATCGCAACAAAGGCGCGGCTTTTGGCATTTTGCAGAACCAGCGCTGGTTTTTCATCGTGGTAACCGTTATCGTGGTGATTGGTATTATCTGGTATTTGCGAAAAACGACAAGAGAGGGACGCAGGCTTCTGCCATTCGCGTTAGGTCTGTTGCTGGGCGGAGCTCTCGGCAATTTTGTGGACCGGGCGCTGTTCGGACAGGTTGTTGATTTTCTGCAGTTCCGGTTCCAGTTTTCCTGGTTTGGAAAGGATATCGATTATACGTACCCGATCTTTAATCTGGCGGATTCAGCCATCGTTCTGGGGGTATGCCTGATTTTCGTCGACGCCCTGCTCAGCTGGTTGAAAGAACGCAAGGAGTCGGCCCATGAACAGGCATGATCACGAGGAGACGGACTTGCTGTCCGATGGGGAAGAAATTCTCCAATGGTTAGTGGACCATGCGGATCGCGGCGAGCGGATTGACCGTTATGTCGCGGATCGCATGGATGATGAGGTTTCCCGTACGCAGGTTCAGTCCTGGATCAGGGATGGGCGGGTTACCGTAAACGGCCGCAGCGTTAAACCAAATTACAAGCTGGACGAAGAGGATGAAATCGTGCTTGCCGTTCCGGCACCTGCCGAAACGGATATTTCCCCCGAACCGATCCCGCTGGAAATCGCCTTCGAAGATGAAGATGTAATTGTGGTCAATAAACCGCGCGGCATGGTGGTTCATCCCGCTCCAGGGCATGCTTCCGGCACGCTTGTCAACGCGCTGCTCTATCACTGCAAGGATTTGTCAGGGATTAACGGCATTCTCAGACCGGGGATCGTCCATCGGATCGACAAGGATACTTCCGGTTTGCTGATGGCTGCCAAAAACGACCGGGCACATGCGTCGCTGGCAGAGCAGCTGAAAGAGCATTCGGTTACGAGAAAATATATCGCACTGGTTCACGGCGACATGCCTCATGACAGGGGGACTGTCGATGCGCCCATCGGCAGGGATCCGAGGGACCGGAAGCTGTATACTGTGATTGCCGGGAACAGCAAACGGGCGGTTACGCATTTTCGTGTACTGGAGCGTTTCGGAAATTATACGCTGCTTGAGCTGCAGCTGGAAACCGGACGCACCCACCAGATCCGGGTGCATATGAAATATGCGGGTCACCCCCTTGTCGGGGACCCCGCTTACGGGCCTGCCAAAACGCGAGGGTTGGACATCGAAGGACAGGCACTTCACGCGGCCGTGTTGGGATTCCGGCATCCCCGCACGGCGGAATACCTTGAATTTTCGGCGCCGCTGCCGGAGGATATGCAGCATCTGCTGAACGTCCTGAGAACCTGATGCGGGCTGAAGGACGGGAGAAATTCGAGGGGATCCGCTGCCAAGTGGATCCGGACACCGATTCGAGCTATAATCTACCATGTGATCCGTGGTTATTTGAAAGGGGAAATGACAACGATGGCAAAAATCAATCAAAATTATATGCAGCTTCAGGGCAGCTACCTGTTCTCCGAAGTGGCCCGCCGCAGAACCCGCTTCCTGGAGGAGAATCCGGACGCGCAGATTATCAGCCTTGGCATAGGAGACGTTACCCGGCCGCTACCCGAAGCCATCATCAGCGCGATGCACGAAGCGGTGGAAGAAATGTCCAGGGAACAGACGTTCCGCGGATACGGCCCGGAACAAGGTTACGAATTTTTGATCGGGAAAATTATCGAAAATGACTACCGCTCCCGGGGAATTGAACTTCAGACCAATGAAGTGTTCGTCAGCGACGGCTCCAAATGCGATGTGGGCAATATCCAGGAAATTTTCAGCCAGGACAGCGTCGTCGCCGTAACGGATCCGGTTTACCCGGTTTATGTGGACACCAATGTGATGGCCGGGCGTTCGGGAGCTTATAATAAAGAGGCGAACCGGTTCGAAAAGATCGTTTATCTTCCGTGCACGGCGGAAAACCAGTTTATTCCTTCGCTGCCTTCGCGTAAAGTGGACCTGATCTATCTGTGTTACCCGAACAATCCGACGGGGATGACGCTAACCAGGGATGAGCTGAAAAAATGGGTTGATTACGCCCGGGAGAACCGATGCATTATTTTGTACGATTCGGCCTATGAGGCTTATATCCAGGAAAACGATGTTCCCCACAGCATTTATGAAATCGAGGGAGCAAAAGAAGTTGCCATTGAATTCCGCAGCTTCTCCAAAACGGCCGGGTTTACCGG
>Ga0310827_100559_pt1 | contig 27095 bp, 28 predicted proteins | sample WT_ome_2_FD_201309 | JGI IMG/M metagenome (GOLD analysis project Ga0310827, IMG submission 201309) | Sorghum-adapted microbial communities enriched on wild type (WT) sorghum from Joint BioEnergy Institute, Emeryville, California, United... ... | reverse complement strand
ACCTCCTCTTAATATAAACCTATAATAACATTTTAACGGCAAAAAGCCAATTTGTCAGGAGCAAATTTTATCGCCGCATATGCGTCTCGATCTATGCCCACGCAAGGATTCCGGAATATTTCGACAAAGTGGATCGGGCGGCGCGTGAAGCGGGGACGGTCAGCGTGATCTCTACGGGTTGGGATCCGGGCCTGTTTTCGCTCAACCGGCTGCTTGCGGAGTCGGTTCTGCCGGAAGGCAACGAATATACCTTCTGGGGCAAAGGGGTCAGTCAGGGGCATTCGGATGCGATTCGCCGGGTTCCGGGGGTCAAGAACGGGATCCAGTATACGATTCCGGTGGAAGAAGCCGTCGCGCGTGTCCGGGCGGGCGAAAATCCCCGGTTGTCCACAAGGGAGAAGCATATCCGCGAATGCTTTGTTGTCGCCGAGGAAGGGGCGGACCGGCAGCGGATTGAGCGGGAAATCAAGAGCATGCCGAACTATTTCGCCGATTACGACACCATTGTCCACTTCGTGACGGAGGAAGAGCTGAAGGCAAACCATTCGGCTATGCCTCACGGCGGCATGGTTCTGCGCAGCGGACGGACCGGCGGAGGAACGGCGCAAATCGTCGAGTTCGGCCTGAAGCTGGGCAGCAACCCCGAGTTTACGGCCTGCGTCCTGGTGGCCTATGCCCGCGCGGCATACAGGCTGGCGAAGGAAGGCCGGCGGGGAGCTCGTACCGTCTTCGACATCCCGTTCGCCTATTTGTCCCCGAAGTCTCCGGAACAATTGCGAAGGGAGCTGCTTTAATTCGCGCGGGCGGCTTCCGGAAAGCAGCGGAGCGGGCTCCGTTTGACGAAGGGTACCGTCCTGAGGTACAATCGGGACGGATATCCGAAAAGCCGAATAGGCGATGGAGTTCGCCATAACCGCCCTCGGGCTAATGACTCCTACCAGCGAGGAAGGCTGGTAGGAGTCTGTTTGTTTTTCGAGAGACCACCGGAAAAGAGGAGGATATTTATGATGTATTGGGCCGTAGGTGTGTTCGGGATGATCGGGGCGGCGCTCCGCTACGAAACCGGAACGGCGGTCGGCGCCGTGTGGCCGTATCCGTTCCCGCTTGCGACGCTGCTGATCAATTACGCGGGGTGCCTCGTGCTGGGCTGGTTTACCAGGGCCGGGTCCCAATGGAGATGGCTTCCGGTCTGGCTGCGCACCGGATTCGGCACCGGACTGATCGGCTCCTTCACGACGTTCTCCACGTTCAGCGTCGAGACGATCGGGCTGCTGCGCGGGGGAAGGCCGGGAACAGCCCTGCTCTACGTTGTGCTCAGCATGGCCGGAGGGCTGCTTCTGGCCTGGCTTGGATATTGCGCCGGGAAACTTCCGGCCGGCCGTGCCGCGCGGAGGGAGGGGAGAGCATGAACGCAGATGTGCTGTGGGTGATGCTGGGAGGATTTTTCGGGGCTGTGGCCCGCTGCGCCTTAAGCCGCCTGCTGAACGGCAGATGGCTGGCCGCTTTTCCCCTGGGGACACTGGCCATTAACGTGACAGGCTCCTTCCTGCTGGGCTGGCTGGCTGGCGCGCGGGCGGGCGGCGCGGGTTATCTGCTGGCCGGAACCGGATTTATGGGCGCGTACACGACCTTTTCGACCTTCAATGTGGAGAATGTCCAGCTGGCCCTGAACGGGAAGGGGAAGGTTCTTGCCGTCTACGCGGGATTAAGCTACGGTCTCGGCCTGCTGCTTGCTTATGCCGGTTACCTGGCGGGAGAGCGGCTTTAGGAACAGCACACGGGAAGGTCCGCCCGATTCCGCGGTCCACTCTGTTTCCGGCGGGCAGGCATCCGCCGGACGAACCGGGGGTTGACCGGGGCGGACGCCGCTTTTCCGCATGACCCGGTTACCCGTCCAATAGCTTGCCGTCCGCCGTGCATATCCTGATCCATAGCACAAGAGCTCCGGCTCGAAGTACGCGAAGGAAAGGAGCCTGAGGCGGTGAAGGGAATCATTCTTGCGGGAGGCGCGGGCACCCGGCTGGCGCCGCTTACCCGAATGATCAACAAGCATCTGCTTCCGGTCGGGCGGTATCCGATGATCCACTATGCCGTTGCCAAACTGAAACAGGCGGGCATCGGGGATATTTTGCTGATTACCGGCAAGCAATCGTCGGGGTTGTTTATGGATTACCTGGGAAGCGGGGAGGAATGGGGGGTCCGGCTGACCTACCGCATTCAGGAGAGGGCCGGCGGCATCGCCGAGGCGCTGGGGCTGGCCGAGACGTTCATCGAACCCGGGGGCAAATTCGTCGTCATCCTGGGAGACAACCTGTTCGCAGCGGACCTTGCCCCCTATGTGGAGGAGTTCGGACGGCAGCCCGAAGGCAGCGCCATGGTGCTGCTTAAGGAAGTGAAGGATCCCCGGCGTTACGGCGTTCCGGCCATGGACGGGGACCGCATTCGATGCATCGAAGAGAAACCGGAGCATCCCCCATCCCCGTTCTGCGTAACCGGGATTTATTTGTACGATACCGGCGTTTTCGAAATCATTCGTACCTTGAAGCCGTCCCGGCGCGGAGAAATGGAAATTACCGATGTAAACAATGTATATGCGGAACGGGGACGTCTCGGCAGCCGGGTTCTGCACGGCTGGTGGATCGATGCGGGTACGCACGAATCGCTCTACGAGGCGTTCCTCCGCATGAAGGAGCAGGAAGCATCGGCGGGCCTGGGGGCCGAAAGGGATGAAGGGAAGACCCCCTGATCCCCGCCGGGACCGCTGCGCAAGACCCCGCCGCAGGGTTTCAAGGAACCCGTCGGGAGGGGTACAAGTAACCCGGCAGAGGGGTACAAGCTCCGGAAGCGAAAGGCGCCGTCTGCAGGGCGCTTTTTTTGTGGGCGTGCGCCAATTTTCGCCGGAGCGGGCCATTCATCCATGTCCGCGGGGAATAAGGGGCATAAGCATAAAGATGAGATATGAATCCATCCACAGGTGACGACATGGAGAACAGCCTGCACAAAAGCTTGCGGAAGCAAAAGAGGAAAGGGTTCCGGGAAGGCTGGATCCGGGGGTACCACCTGGGGGCCTGCGAGGCGGTCAGGCGGATGGCTTCCCCGGAGCGGCAAAGCCCCCTGGAGCGGAGGATTCTGTTCATCCGCCAGGGGTTCCCGGCGATCGACTCGGGGGTTGCCGATGCCCTGACAGGCCTCGTGCGGGAAACGATCGTGGGCACTCCCTATGAAACGAGGGCGCTGGCCGGACAATACCGGCCCGACCTGGTCCTCGTCATGAACGGGATTCATTCGTTTCCCCCGGAGCACTCCGAGGCTATTCTGCGGATCCGGGAGCAGGGGATCCGAACCGCCGTCTGGTTCGCGGATGACCCTTACTTCTCGGACGATTCCGCCGGGATCGCCGGGCATTACGATTATGTCTTTACCCACGAACGGGGATGCGTTCCGTTCTACCGGGAGCTCGGCTGCGGGGAAGTCCATTACCTGCCGCTTGCCGTTCATCCGGGGCTGTACCGTCCCATGGCGGTCGAACGCTCGTACCACAGCGATATTTGCTTCATCGGGACGGCTTTTCCCAACCGGATCCGGCTAATCGACCGGCTGGCCCGGTTTTTGTCCGGCAGGAAGGTCATCCTGATCGGAGCATTATGGCACCGGCTGCGGAGGCGGGACCTGCTGTCTTCCGCCCTGCGCGCCGAATGGGTGCCGCCCGGGGAAGCCGCCAAATATTACAGCGGTGCGAAGATTGTCATCAATCATCACCGGGATCCGTTTCATGCCGCGCATAACCGGAACAGCCGAAACCTGCCGGCGGAGTCGATCAACCCGAGGACATTTGAAATTTCCGCCTGCGGCACCCTGCAGCTCACCGACATCCGCGGCGATCTGTTGGACCATTATACCCCTGGCCTGCAGCTTGACACCTATGCTTCCGCAGCGGAATTGCGGGAGAGGCTGGAGCATTACCTGCACCGCGAGGAGGAACGGCGGCTGCTGGCCCTGCGCGGCCTGCGGAGAACGCTGCGGGATCACACGTACTCCAGACGGCTGAAGCAGCTGCTGGACATCATTTTTCCATCGGGCTGAGCCGCTTCCTTCGGGAAGCCGAATCATGCGAATCCACGCTGTTCCGGAGGAACAGCACGACAGGAGGGAACGAGATGCCTCATCGGGATGCCGTAAGCCGCAGAAAGCGGAGAGGATATCGGCTGGGATACCAATGGGGATACCATTACGGCCGTTGTGAAGCTGCGGCGGAGGCGGCAGCCGATCATCCCGGGAAACGTTTTGACCGCAAAATCCTTTATATTACCTCGGGCAAAGGGGTACCGTACTCCCCGCTGGACGAATCGATTATCCGGTGGCTCCGGACGCTCGTCGGCGAGCTGATCGTCACCTCTCCGGAGGCCGACCCGGTTGCCGCCGCCGACCGGAGCCGGCCGGATCTCGCCATCCATCTCGACGGGATGCTTCTGGACGTGAACACAATCGATCGGATCCGCGAAAGGGGAATCCGCACTGCTCTCTGGCTGACGGACGACCCGTATTATACCGATGCCACCATAAATATTGTCGGGCATTATGATTATATTTTCAGCATCGAGCGCGGCGGGGTCTCGTTTTACAAGGAACTGGGCTGCCCGGAGGTTCATTATTTGCCGCTGGGGTGCGATCCGAGCGTTTTCAGGCCGTGCCGGGTGGCGTTTCAGGACCGGAAGGAAATATGCTTTGCCGGGTCCGGCTTCTGGAACCGGATCGAGCTGATCGACAGCCTCTCCCGCTTCCTGAAGCATAAGAATCTGGTGATTGCCGGCAAATGGTGGTCGCGGCTCCCCCATTACAAACGGCTTAAATCCAAGATTCGCCGCGGGGAGTGGTTAAGTCCGGAAGCCACCGCCAGCTTCTACAATTCCTCGAAGATCGCGCTGAATATTCACCGGAGATATGACGATTCGACGATCAACAATAATACCCGGCGTATTCCTGCGGTTTCGCCCAATCCCCGCACATTCGAGATCTCCGGGTGCGGCGTGCTTCAGCTGACCGATGTGCGGGAGGATCTGCCGAACTTCTACATTCCGGGGGAGGAGATTGTCACCTACTCTTCGCCGGAGGAGCTCAAGTACAAGATCGATTATTATCTCCGCCACGAGGAAGAACGGCAGCAAATCGCCCTGCGCGGCCTGATCCGGACTCTGCGGGAGCATACGTACGAGCACCGGCTCGTGCAGCTATTGCAGACGGTATTTCCGTAGGCGAAACCGGAAAGGAACCGGCAAAGGGGAAGCAGGGGGGTGAAAGCCGATGAAGCAGGAAGCCAGGGCTGCCATTTCCGCGCACCGAAAGCGCAGAAAGGAACGGTCACGCAGGGCCAGGCGGGCGTCGGAGCGAAAACGGCTGCGTTCGGCGTTGCGCAAAGGGTATGAGAAAGGATTTGCCGCCGGCTTCGCGCAAGGGCTGGCAGACGGGCGAACGCTGGTGTAGGTTGAAGGCAAGCCTGTGATGATTCCTGTAAACAGCAAGACGCCCGATGGGAATTGTCTCTGACCGGCGGCAAGCAGTGCGTATCCAGGCGCAATAACCAGACGATCCTGAAACGTACCCCGGAGGCCTTCCATGCGTCCCTTCGTTTGGGGAGACATCGCCTGGATACGCGCGTTTCGGCGGGACGAAAGACCGCGTCCACGACCATGCCCATAGCGTCATCTATCCATCCCGCGCAGGGTGTGTTCGGAGCCGCGGTTTGCAGCCTCGGTTCTTGTGAAAACTATGAGGCTGTTGAACGGCGCATTGCCTTGCTGCCGCAAAGCTGCCGCGCATCGAAACATCCGCGGCACTTTGCGGGATTTCATCGCATACTCGCTTGCCGGGTGAACAACACGGATATTGTTCTTCGGGCCCGGGCTGTCGCTTAAAGCCGAATCTTCGTCCAAAATGGACGGTCCTTCCCCTGCTGTTCGTCCATTCCCCCGGCATAATGTCTACATAGACTGTCATTACGTATACCGTTTGACAGGAGGCGAAAGCAATTGAGGGTCATTATACTGGCCGGCGGCAGGGGCAACCGGTTCTGGCCGCGCAGCACGGAAGCGCGGCCCAAGCAATTTCTCCCCCTGACCTCCCGGAAAACGATGCTGCAGATCACATACGATCTCTTTCGCAGCCGGCTGCCCCGGGAAAGTTTGTATGTGGCCACTGTCGCCAGGTACAAGCCGCTTGTCCTGCAGCAGCTGGAGGAGCTCGGAGAGGAACAGCTCATCGTCGAGCCGGAGCAGAAGGATACAGGGCCGTGCATAGCGCTGGCCGCCCATTATTTTCTGACCGCGGAAGCGGACGATGTGCTGGTCACGATTCCTTCGGACCAGCACATTCCGGACGGGGACGCCTTATTGGACGCCCTGCGGGAAGCGGAACGGCTCGCCGTCCAGGACAGGACGATCGTTACCCTGGGCATTCCGCCCACCCGGCCGGAGACAGGGTACGGCTATATTCTGGCGGACGGGGAAGACGCCGGACCGGTCCGGCGGGTACGGTCTTTCATCGAGAAGCCGGAACCGCACAGAGCCGCCGTTCTGCTGCAGCAGCCGAACGTTTACTGGAACAGCGGCATCTATGTCTGGAAGCCGTCCACCATCGCCTATTACATGAAGCGGGAACAGCCGGATCTGTGGCGGGCGATCCGGGAGGCCGGAGAACCGCTGGAGACGGTTTACTCCCGATTGCCGAATTTGTCGGTAGATTACGCGGTGGTCGAAAAAGCCGACCGGATCTTGACCATTCCCGTTTCCTTCGAGTGGGACGATGTGGGCAGCTGGACATCGCTTGAGCGTATTTTCGGAAAGGACGAAAACGGGAGCGTGATCATGGGGGAGGTCCATTCGTTGCTTTCCCGGAACAATATTGTGTTCTCGGACAGCCGGAAGGCGCTGGTCCTCGGGGTTGACAACCTGATTATCGTCTCCACCGCCGAAGGCCTTCTCGTCTGCCACAAATCGATGGAGCAGCAGATCAAGAGGCTTCTGCGGGCCCCGGGCACCGGGGGCGGACCGGAACGATGAAGGCGCTTGTTACCGGAATCTCCGGATTCGCCGGCAGTCATCTGGCGGAATATTTGCTGCGGCAAAATGTCGAGGTAATCGGTACCGTCCGCGGCACCAGCCGTCTGGATTCGCTCCGCCCCCTCCTGCCGGATATCCAATTGGCGGAATGCGAGCTCTGCGACAGCCGGGCGGTAGACGCTCTGATCGGGAGAACGAAGCCGGATCTGATCTTTCATCTTGCCGGCCAAAGTCATGTGCGCGCCTCCTGGCTTTCCCCCGCGGATACCTTGCATAACAACATCGCTTCGCAAAGCCATCTGCTGGAGGCGGTTCGCCGGCACGGGCTCGGGTGCAGGATCCATCTGGCCTGCTCCAGCGAGGAATACGGGCAGGTGAAGCCGGAGGAGGTCCCCGTCAAGGAAACGCACCCTCTCTGCCCGCAAAACCCCTACGCCGTCAGCAAGATGGCCCAGGAATACATGGGAGTACTGTACCACAAACACTGGGGGATTCCGGTCATTGCCACCCGTTCGTTCAATCATACGGGCCCCGGGCAGCGGGAGGACTTCGCGGCCTCCGGCTTCGCCAAGCAGATTTCTTTAATCGAGAAAGGGCTGCATCCGCCGGTGATCCGGGTGGGCAATCTGAAGGCCCGGCGGGATTTCACCGATGTGCGCGACATGGTCCGCGCGTATTGGCTGGCGCTGGATAAGGGGGAGCCCGGGGAAGTGTATAATGTGGCTTCCGGTGCCGCCCGTCCGATTGGAGAGCTTCTGCAGATTCTTTTGTCGCTCAGCCCCGTGCCGATTGCGGTGGAAGAAGATCCGCAACGCATGCGTCCCGCCGACGTGGAAATCATCGCCGGGGATGCCTCCAAATTCCGCCGGGCGACAGGATGGGTTCCGGCCATTCCGCTGGAAAGGACAATGGAAGACCTGTTGAATGATTGGCGCGGCAAAGTGTAGGTACCCGGAAGGAGTGGACTGGAATTGCGCACAGACCGCAAGCGGAATCATGACCGAAAGCCGCGTGCCGCCGGTTCCCCGGAGGGCCGGCGGAGAAGACCCCGGCCATTACGCAGACGGAGCACCTCCGGACGAAGCCATCCGGAAGCCTGGCATCGACGGCGCAAGCGCAGATTGCGCCGAAGAAGAAGGGAGCAAAGACGGGCCATGAAGCCGCCCGCCGGAATTTACTCCTCGACGCGTGAATGGGCGCAGGCGGCCTACCCCGATCCCGGGCGGTTTCGGAGGCATTATGCGGAGCTGTATGCGGATGAAATCACCCGTTTCCAGGATGCGAAAAGCATTGGCCCGATTCGCGACGAATTCCGCGGGCATGATGCCAGGCTGCCGTCCGCCTTTGCGGCCGCCGTGCCGTACGGCCGCATCCGGGGCGGGAGCGGCGCCGTGTTCACCCGCGATCATCGGCTGTTGTCCGATGTTTCGGTGGAATTTGACGGCCGTTTGCTGACCGGAGCGGAGCATCCCTTGTTTCGCGCGTGGACGCCGCTTCCCTTGTCCCGCAGCTCGGAAACCTTGGGCGTTCTCACCTTTTGCGGAAGCGGGAACTATTTCCATTGGATGTTTGATGTCCTGCCGCGCATTGACCTGCTCAGGAGAAGCGGCCGGCCGATCGACCGGTATATCGTGAACCGGATCGTTGCCCCCTATCAGTCGGAAACGCTCGCCCTGCTGGGTATTCCCGAAGACAAGCTCATCCAGGCTCACGACGGACTTTATCTGCAGGCCCGAAGACTGATTGTTCCTTCCCTGGTTATGTCCTCCGTCTATCCGAAATGGGCCTGCGATTTCCTGCGCAGGGAACTGCTGGCGAACCGGAGCCTTACCCCGGACCAGGCGGGGGACCGCATCTATATCAGCCGCGCCAAAGCCGGCCAGAGAAGAATCCTGAACGAACCGGAGCTCGTCGGGATGCTGGCCGGGTGCGGATTCCGAAGCGTCGTTCTGGAGGACCTGCCGCTGGAAAGGCAAATTCAATTGTTTGCTGGCGCCGAAGCCGTCGTCGCTCCTCACGGGGCCGGCCTGGCGAACCTGGTGTTCTGCCGGCCGGGGACGAAAGTGATTGAATTGTTCCCCCCCAATTATGTCCGGATCCATTACTGGCTTATCAGCAACCATGTCCATTTGGATTATTCCTATCTGGTCGGCGAAATGCCCGACCAGCCCGATCTCCCCTGGGACGGGGCGGCCGATTTCACCGTCGATTCCGGGCAGCTGAAGGAATGGCTGAACCAGTCCGGCCTGTAAGAAACATCGATTTGGGCGGGAACCGCATCCTGGCGTCGGGCGCTTGTTATGGGTCGAACCGACAGGAGACACATATACTGAATCAGATTCAGGGGCTAGTCAGGAGAGGGGTGCCCATTCTTCCATGTACAAAATTCTTGCACTCAATTTCCATATGACCCATTATCCCCCCCGCACGGGAGGGGAGCTCCGTTACTTTCATTTTTACAGGGAATTAAGCCGGTTTTTTGACGTGACATTGCTATGTCCTAACGAGAAGCAGGAGAAATTCGACTACTCGGACACTTTCAGGGAAATCCGGGTGGCGGACCAGTCCGTGCATGATCAATTGTACAGGCTGCATCGCAATGCCGGGGTTGATTATACAGGGATAACGTATGCTTTGGCGGCCCATTATCCGACAGAGCTCCTTCATCAATTCAATGCCCTGTATGCGGAAGCAGACCTGATCGTTCACGACCATCCCTACATGCTGAACTTCGATCTGTATTTCGGTCTGGATAACAAGCCGAGAGTGTATAACAGCTACAATTACGAGGCGGAATTGGCCCGGCAGCTGTGGACCGCTCCGGGGACGGAAAAATTCGTGAAATATGTGAAGGAGTTGGAAGAAAGGCTTATCCGGCAGGCGGATCTGGTTATGGCCGTTTCCGAAGAGGAGAAGGACAGCTTTATTCAGGTGTACCAGGCCGACGGCGGGAAGATCATTCTCGCTCCCAACGGCATTGTTCCCGGGCAGTGGAAGCCCCGCAAACCTTACCCGAACAGCGGCCGCCCGTCCGCCTTCTTCATCGGAAGCAAGCATCCGCCCAACCACAATGCTGTGGATTTTATTGTCCACACTCTTGCCGATCAATGTCCGGAGATCGATTTTATCATTGCGGGCGATTGCTGCAACCCGTTTCAAGGAATCCAGAAACCCAATGTGCAGCTGCTGGGCATTATCGACGAAGCAGCCAAGCTTCACTGGTTTTCCCAGGCCGACATCGCGCTGAATCCGATGTTTCTTGGGACGGGCACCAATCTGAAGACGCTGGAATATTTGTCCGCGGGAATCCCCCTGCTGTCAACGGCAACTGGCGCCCGGGGACTGGGACTCAAAGCAGGCTTCCATTATGTAGAAGCCGACGCTCATACGTTTGCGCAAAAGCTGAAACAGTTGGCCGGCGACCCGGGTCTAATGAATGCAATCGCGGTCAAAGGGCAGGCATTCGTAAATAAACATTATGCCTGGAGCCGCATTGCCTGGAAGGCAGGCAGCCGGATCGAGGAGCTGCTTAAGGGAAAGGCTGGGAAAACCCGCAAAACAATCGTCGTTCTGAACGATTTTCCCGTGTCCAACCCGACGGCGGGAGGCGCGGAACGGATCTGCCGGATCGGCAGCCGTCTGTCCGAGCAATACCGGTATATTCTGCTCGGCTTCAGCAGCACGGAAGCGATCGAAAGAACCCGGATTGCTCCGGAATTCACCGAGATCCTGATTCCCAAAACAGCGGAACACCTGCAGGAAGACGGCCGAATGAAGTCTCTGTATCCGATCGGAACGTCGGATATTGTCAATTCGTATATGGCCCCCCGGAATCGCCTGCTTGCGGAAACCGCGCAAAATTTGTTCCGTCTCGCCGATGCGATCGTCCTTTCCCATCCTTACATGTGCGGTCTGCTGGAGGGCGCGCAGGGAAAGCCGGTAATTTACGAAAGCCTCAATTGCGAAACCGAACTCAAGCGAACACTGCTGAATGGGCATCCCCATCATACTCTGCTGTCCCATTATGTGGAAGTGATAGAAAAGTACGTTTGCGCCAAAGCGGATTTGATTGTTACCGTGTCGGATGAAGATCGGGAGGCCCTGCGGGCGCTAACCGGAGAGCGTGCGGACAAATTCCTCACGATACCGAACGGCTGCCGGTTGGCAGAAAGCAATCCCCTATACCGGTCATCCGAGCTGAAAATGCTGTACTCCCCGGCTCCGGTTATATTGTTTGTAGGAAGCCTTCATCCGCCCAATGTCGAGGCGCTCCGCTTCATAAACAATGAACTGGCGCCGCGGCTTCCCGATTATCTCTTTCTGATCATCGGTTCGGTATGCAAGGAGCTTACGGATCCCCGCTCGCCCAATGTCCTGCTGTTTCATACCGTCGATGAAAGCTTCAAGTACGCATTGATGGACATCGCCGACATTGCGATTAATCCGGTTATTTACGGTTCCGGTTCCAATGTCAAAATTCTTGACTATTTTGCCCGGAAAATCCCGACGATCAGCACCCCGGTCGGGGCGCGGGGCTATCCGCTTGTAAATGGGGAGCACGTATTGATCTGCGGCCGGGAAAAGCTTCAGGATTACATTCTGTTTTTGGTGTGGAACCCCGACTGGAGAATCAAATTAAGTACGAACGCTTATCGTCTCGTTTCCGGGGAATTGAATTGGGATGTGCTGGCGGAGCGGTACGACCGGCGAATCCGTTTGTTGCTGGAAGGAGGGGATCCGCATGAAGCTGGTTGATGAAATGAGGCGTCTGCTTCAACTTGAGGGACCTCCGCTTGTTATCGAATTATACAGGCAGATCCTGAACCGGCCCCCGGATCCCGCGGGATTTCGCGCACATCTGGATTCACTCGGCCAATCGTCCAAGACAGAATTGCTGCGCACTTTCCTGGACAGCGAGGAATGCCAATATTTGCTTGTTTCCCCTTCTTATTCGCCAAGCTATGCCGATTATGGCGAGAGCCGGCCGCGGGTGATCGAGATGCTGCGGCAAATGCTTGAACTGGAGGGGGAAGCATTCATTTCCCGGCTGTATTGGGGGATCCTGGGGCGACTTCCCGATGAAGCGGGATACGCCGCCCACCTTGAAGAGCTCCGTTCCGGGAAATCGAAGCTGGACGTTCTGTATTTTTTCCTGCGAAGCCAGGAAGCCATGATCAAGTTTGCAGAACCGTTCCGGGAAAATGCACGGCCTCCGGATTCCGAAGACGAGTTGGACCGGCTTCTAACGCCATGGTGGAAGCTTGGATAAATTATTTGCGGAGGAGGACATCATGGACAATTATGAGGAGCGCGCTATCAGCGAATCGCAGGTGTTGGATCGATTGGCGGAGGCCGCAAGGGAAGGACGACCCCTGAGCCTTGCACGGTTCAGCCATGCGGAGATCGCCATCCTGACCGCGAGCTTTTCCGATCCGGACTGGATTCGCTCCTGGGAATATACCCGGTACCAGGGGGCTACGGCCGAGCCGGAAGAACTACAGAAATTGCTGATCGAAGCATTGGCCGCGGCCGATATTACCGGTCTTCACCTCTCCACTTCCCCCTATGAAGTGGATCATCAATTTTGCGCAACCAGCAAGGAACTGCTGAATCGGTTGGGTATTCGGCCCCGGGTCGTATGCTCGCCGTGGACCACTCATGCGTTCAACGGCATGCCGGCCTTCTGGAATTTACTCAGGCAGTATCCGGTGTTTCTGGTGGGAAGACGGGCGCCGGAGGCTGCATGGATCTTTGAGCGGGAAGGAGTGGCCGTTGCCGGTACTCGGGTGTTGGAAGGGGTCCGGAACGTAGCGCAGGTCTGCAGCGAGCTGTGCGCCGACCCTCATTGGCGGATTGCCCTGATTGCCGCCGGGATTCCCGCCACCGTTCTAGCTCCCCGGCTGGCCCGGGAAAGCGGGCGGATCGCCATTGACTACGGGCATGCCATGGATGGGCTGATTGAAGGAGAAAACTTTGATTTCTACCGGATAGCGGCGGAATGGAATCAGAAAAATTCGAATAAGGGGTAGTTCGATGTCTCATATAGACCGGTTTATCGAAACCGCGATCCAGCGGATTTACTTTCCCGGCAAGCACGTACTGGAGATTGGCTGCGGCAACGGGGAAATGCTGCGCAAAATCGCGGAAAACTGCCATCCCGCGTTCATTACGGGAATTGATTTGTACCTCGACAGCTGGTGGTCGGCAACGGCATCGGCGGGGCCGAATTGGGAAGTGAAGCAGGGAGATGCCTCCCAAATGGAATTTCCGGACAATTCCTTCGATGCCGTGATTTCGGTCGCCACGTTCGAGCATATTACCCGTCTGCGGGAAACGCTCGCCGAGATCAAACGCGTCCTGAAGCCCGGGGGCGTCTTCCTGACGGAGTTTGCTCCCATCTGGACTTCCATTATCGGCCATCACTATAATTTCTGGGTTTATGAAGAGGTCGATCTGATCCCTCCATGGGGGCATCTGTGGATGACGGAAGACGAGATGCGCATCTACCTTGCAGGCAAGGTCGGAAGCGGGAAAGCGGAGGAAGCGTGCCAGTTCATTTATCACGGGGAGATGATCAACCGGGTCGGCCGGGACGAATTCTATGACCTGCTGAAGCAATCCGGGATGTGGATTCGCGAATTGGTCGAGTACCCGTCGTTCTCCCGCTATCATTACTATGGCAATGATGCCTCGGAATTGACCGAAGAAATCCTGCGGAAGCTGACGGGCAAGTACCGGCTGGAGGAGCTTGCCGTGGACGGCTTCAAGATTATGCTGCAGAAATATTAAGGGCATAAGCAATCGGTAAGAACAAGGAAGGGGGAGCATCATGATCGTCGCTACCATTGCCCGGGCAGGCAATCTGCATAGAGCCGTTCTGCTTGCCAAATCGCTGAAGGACCATATGCCGGATATCCGCGTGGCGGCCTGTGTGGTCGAAACCGGTTTGGACGATTGGATTTGGGGACATCTGGGGGGATTTGGACCACGTTGTTTTGGCCGGGCAGATCGGCCTGCCGAATTTGGAGAGGGCCCTGTTTCCGTATTCCGCCGCCCGGTGCGCAAACGGCCTAAGGGCGGCGTTTCTGCAATATCTGCTTCGCAGCTTTCCGGAACAGTTCCTGTTTCTTTACGCCGATCCGGACTTGTTTGCCTATGGCCCCTTTGACGAGCTGGTCCGCCTGCTGGAGGACAGTGCCATTGTGCTCACTCCGTATTACCTGGAGCCGGCGCCGATCGAAAGCTGCCTGAGGGAAATCGGGTGCATGAAAGACGGAACCTTTCACTCCGGACTGCTCGGAATCCGCAGAACGGAGGAGGCGGAGCGGTTTGTCCGCTGGTGGGCGGACACGACCGCGGCCCATGTTCACGATCCGCTTGGCAGTATGACGGTGGATCAGAAATGGCTCGATTTCGTTCCGTCCTTCTTCGAGGGTGTCCGGTACTTGAAATGCCCGTCCTATGACGTCGGGGTCTGGAATTTGCATGAAACGAAACGGCAAGTCCGGAAGTCGCCCGACGGCAGCATATACGCGGGTGACCGGCCGCTCCGCTGCTTTTCTTTTCCGGAAGAAGGCAGGCTGCCGGAAACGCTGCTCCGTGCATTGACCCCGGAATCCGGGAATGCCGTGCAGGCTATGCTCGCCGAATACCGGGTATGGTGCGCCTGGCTGGAGGGAATGACCCGGAACGGCTGGAGCTACGATTGCTTCCAGAGCGGGGAGCCGATTGAAGAGTCCTCCCGGGCGGCCTTCCGTGAGCATGCGGACAAAATCGGCCGCGAGGTCAACCCGTTTGCTCTCTCCAACGCCTATTTTGCCGCATGGGCCGGGGGGACAGGGACATGATCATCTGTACCATTGCAACGGCAAGCTATTTGCATAAAGTCAAAGTGCTGGCCAAATCGGTGAAGGATTGGCTCCCGGATGCGGGAATGACGGTCTGTCTGCTGGAAAAGGATTGTCCGGAGTGGATCCGGAAAATTCCCTGCTTCGATGAGGTGGTATTGGCCAAAGATTTGGGCATCCGCCACTTTGACCGGTTCCTGTTTAAATACAATGTGATTGAGGGGGCAACCGCGGTCAAAGCGGATTTCCTGAAGTTTCTGCTGAAGAGATACGGTGCAGAGTCTTACTTTGTCTATCTGGATCCCGATACGGAAGTGTTTCATTCCTTTGACACGCTGACCGAAGCGATGAAGGTGAACAGCATTGTACTGACCCCCCACCAATTGGAAACCGCAGGGTTTTGGCCGAGTCAGCACCTCAATGGTTTATATAACCTGGGGTTTCTCGGCGTTACCCGTTCGGGAGTAGCGGAGCGGTTCCTCGATTGGTGGTCGGAACGATTGTACGACCACTGCTTCTACGAGCCTCCGCTGTTCGTTGACCAGAAATGGATCGACCTTCTCCCGATGTATTTTGACGTCTGTGTATTCAAGCATCCGGGGTATAACGTCGCCTTCTGGAATCTTCACGAGAAGGTCAGGCAATTGACCCGCCTGGATTCCGGCCGGTACTGCGTGAACGGAGGCAAAGATCCGCTGTGCTTCTTCCATTTTTCATGCCTGGACAGCTATCTTCCTTCTTTTATGGAAGCGGCGATACCGGATCGCCAAAGCGCGATTTACCGTCTGGTGGAAGAATACCGCGGCCGCCTTTTTGGCTCGGGGCAGTCCGGACTTGCGGAAATCCCCTGGAGCTATGCTTATTTTGACAGCGGAGAAAGCATCGAGCCGCAGAGCCGGCAAGCGTTGAGACGACGGCCGGAGCTGGCAATCGCCTACCCGCGCCCGTATGCCGCTTCCAACAAGTTGCTGCTCGCGGGCCGGGATGATTCCGCGGAGGGAAAAGCATGATCGTCTGCACGGTTACCTGCAGCAACAACCTGCACCGGGCGAAGGTCATGGCCCGGTCCGTGAAGCAATTCCACCCGGAGGCGCGGACGGTGGTGTGTTTGCTCGAAGAAGGGCTGCACCCGGCTGCTTGCTATGAAGGCTTTGACGAGGTGGTACTGGCCAGGGATCTGGGGATCGACCGATTTTACCCTTTTCTGTTCAAATACAATGTATATGAAGGCTCCTGCGCGATGAAACCGTTTATCCTGGAATATGCCATGACCAAGTATGGGGACGGGCATCACTTTCTTTACCTGGATACGGATATGAGGCTGTACCATCGTTTGGACGAGATAGAGGAAAGGCTGGACCGCCATGCGGTGATCCTGACTCCGCACCAATTGGAAATGCTGGGGAATACTCCGAGCTATCTGTTTTACGGTCCATACAACGCCGGGGCGGTAGCTGTAGCCCGTTCCTCCCGCGCGAAGGCGTTTCTGGATTGGTGGAAGGAACGCTTGTACCGGTACTGTTATTTCGATTCCCGATTTTTTCTGGACCAGAGGTGGCTGAATCTGGCGCCGGTATTGTTCGATGCGCATATTCTGAAGCATCCCGGTTACAACATGGCGGCCTGGAATGTGGCGGAGGCGGGCCGCAGAATCGTCAGCTGGACTGACGGAATCCGGCTCAGGGACGGACATCCGCTTTGCCTGTTTCATTTTACCTGTCTGGACGGGTTTCTCCAGACGGCCATACAGTATACGTACCCGGATCCCGATGAAGTGCTTCGGCGTCTGCTCGATCCCTATCTTGCGGAATTGGAGGAGATGGGAAAGAGCGAGCTGGCCGCTGTCCCATGGAGCTATAATTTCTTCCGGAACGGGAAGCCCATCTCGGAAGAAGACCGGCTCCGCTTCAGGCAACTGGCCGCGGGTGGCTCCGGCGAGATGAATCCCTATTTGTCCCCTTGACGAAGGAAAGTGAAGGAACCCCGGAATGGTCTCCGGGGTTCCTGTGCCGCCCCTTAATAGTTATAAAGAAAATTCGCCTCCCGGCTGGACAGAATCGCCGCGGCGATTTCCATTTTCGAAGCTCCGGAACGCAGCTGATGAACATGGTGCATGAGACCGTCCGGATCCGGCTCCCGGTTCAGGAACTGCCGGTACAGCTCGGCCACGAAGGCCTCATCGTCCAGCAGAAATACGACCTGCAGGTGCTCGGCCGCCCTTCTTTTGCCCGGTGCTTTCTGCAGGACGCAGATGTTATATCCGACGAAGACCTGCCGGTACCCTTCCTCGATTTCCGAGACTACGCGTGTCGGCCCCGCCCAGGTCGGGACATCGTCGAACACAACGTATCCGCCGTCCGCCACTTTGGAGCCCCAAAGCCGGAGATCCTCCAGCACAGCCGGATATTCGTGGTTTCCGTCGATAAACAGAAGACCCAAGGTCACCCCAGCCGGCAGGAAGCGATAGACCAGGCAACTTTCCCCGCGGATGGGCCGGACAAGCCCGGAAACCCCGGTCCTTTGCATATTTTCCCAAAATTCCTCAAACAACTGGTTTTCTCTGTATCCCCGCAGGAGGGAGCGGTGCAGTTCTTCCGTCGGGCTGCCTTTCCAGGTATCGACGGAATAGACAACGCCTTCCCCCCGGTCTTTAACCGCCTGACCCAGCCAGACGGTCGAGCGTCCCTTCCAGGAGCCAATCTCGGCCACATTGCCGTTCGGGGCATGAAAGCGCGCCAGTTGGTACAAAATACTCCCCGCTTCGTCCGCCATCCATCCCTGAATGGGGGCCGCAAGCCGGCGGATTTGGCTGCAGCGGGCCTGCAGCGTTCCATCGGCGATCGGCCATACTTGAACCATTCCAACGACCTCCTTCGGTTATTCGCAATGATAAAGCCGAAGAGCTTCTTCACTCCGGAGAATGGCTGCGATCAGCTCGATTTTCGAAGCTCCCCGGCGAAATCGGGCGATATGGTACTCCAGTCCCTCCGGGTCGGGCTCCCGATGGAGAAACTCCCGGTAAATCTCCGTGGCAAAGGCATAGATATCTTCAATTTGGAATAAACGCTGCAGAATGGCAGCGGCCGTTGTCTCCCTCCGGAAAGGAATCCCGCCAAAACTCCCGGCGGTGTCCCGGGATTCTCCGGGTAAATCCTTCTCAAGCATGATCTGCAGTCTCGCCGGATTGACGAGAATGTCCCTGGTCCGGTTTTCGGCAGACAGCTCGATGCAATAACGGTAATCCAGGTTCATTTGGCGGCAGATATTCCAGTAGCAGTCATTGGGATGATCCGGAGAAAAAAGCTCGATGACTTTCGTCCCGGGGCCGCAGAAGACCAGGTTCGTCAATCCCGCGCCGTGGGGAGCCACGATAACTTGTGCTGCGGCGAAAATGCCGGCCTGCCGGGATACCGGGAACGATTCCAGCGTTACGCAGCGGAACCCGTAGGCTTTCAGCAATTCGGCGACCTCGTCTTCATTGGCGACCCGGCGGTTGGACGCGTGGCGTCGGCTGATATAGATGCGCTCATAGCCGCCTGCCGGCTCGATTCCGGGTCCGGTCAGGAAATAGCGCCGCAGCGTCTCGCAAGCCCACTTTGACGGCTGCATGGCATACCCCGTCATAGAGGGGACGACCAGCCGTTCCGCTTCCAGGTGAGTGTCGTGCCTGCATTCCACGATCTTCTCCGGCGGTATTCCCAGGCCCTGAAGCGTCTCCCGCTGAAAAGGGCTGATCCTCCGGTTGAGGATATAGCAATCCGGCTCTATGCCGGTCAGGCGCAGCAGCCCGAAGCGGACGATGACATCGAACATCCAGTGGTAATAATTGTAGCTTACCGAAGAGGTCAAGACGGCGGCGGTCCCGGGGATCCGGGTCAGAGGCGGCAGCGACGGGAGCGAGAACAACGAATGCCCCTCAGGCTGCGTAAACTCCACGGATACGTCCCAGAGCAGTTTGCCGTCCGGACTGATGACGGCGGCATGTATATTGTCGAAGTAATCGGTCCCGACAACGCGCCCGCCGGATAGAATGGCGACAAACTGGGGCGTTGGCTTGTTCCCCTCGCGAAAAGGAGGAATCGCCGGGTGAGGCTTCGGCTTCTGCCCGGGCGGATCGCCGGGGAAGGACGGGAGCCCGAAGCTGAAGCTTCGATAGGCGTGTTCCCGGGCCGCAGGATCCAGAGTCGACGCCCACTCCCGGGTTGAACGATAGAACTCGCTGTACACTTGCGCCATCTCCTCCGAAGAAATGGTGGACACACTGTTGTAAAGCAGAACCGCTTCCCTCTTCCACCTCCAGGAACCGTTTATCCATCTTTACCGTAAAACCGCAAAGCCTCTTCACTCTGCAGAATGTCCGAGACAATCCCGATTTTCGAAGTCCCATGGCGGAGCCGGTTGACATGGTACTCCAGTCCCGCGGGTTCAGGTTCCCGGTGCAGAAGCTCCCGGTAAACCTCCGCTACAAAGGCGTAAGCTTCCTCCACCTGAAACATCCGCTGCAGGATGGAGGCGGCCCTCATCCTTCTGCGGGCATAAATCCGCCGCAGGGTGGCGGCGGTCTCCGGCGTGCTTGCGACCCCGGCCTTTTCCAGCATGACTCGCAGTACCGCCAAATCGACGATCACGTCGCCGCGCCTTTCTCCGGGACGGCAGAAAAAATAAGCATAATCCAGGTTCATATGCTGGCTGATGATCCAATAGCAGGCGTTCGGGTGATCGGGAGAAAAAAATTCGATGACTTTCGTTCCCGGGCTGCAAAAAACCAGATTGGTCAAGCCCGCACCGTGCGGGGCGACGACAATCCGGGCGGCGGCAAAGATTGCGGCCTGCTCCGCCACGGTGAGCGACTCCGGCGATACGCGCCGGAAGCCGCAGGCTTCCAGCAATTCGGCGACCTCGGGCTCGTTGTCCACCCGCCGCATTGGCGTGCGGTAGCGGCTGACATAGATGCGTTCATAGCCGCTTGCGGGCCGGATTCCCCGTTCGGTCAGGAAGTACCCGCGCAGTGTCTCGCAGGCCCACTTCGGCGGATGCATCGTACACCCTGACAGGGAAGGGACGATGAGCCGGTCCGATTGCAGGTGGGTTTCTTCTCCGCACTCCATGATCTTCTCCTCCGGAATCCCCAGTACCTGAAGGGTCTCCTGCTGAAAGCGGGTCGTTCTTCGGTTGAACAGATATTGATCCGGCTCGATCCCGGCCAGGCGAAGCAGACCCATGCGGACGATCACATCGAACATCCAATGGTAATAATTGTAGCTTGCCGCCGCCGTCAGAACCGCAATCGACTCGCGGGCATGAAGCAGCGGGGGGACCTGCTTCAAAGAGAAGACGGAATGCCGATCCGGCTCCAAATAATCCACGGATACATCCCAAAGGAGCCTGCCGTCCGGACTGATCACGGCGCCGTTCGGAACCAAATATCCGTTCGTCCCGACAATGCGCCCCCCGTTCAGCTTTGCGATGAATTGCGGTGCCGGCTTGCTCCACTCCCGGGCATAGAGAAACATCGGGTGAAGCTCCGGCCCTGGTCCGACCGGATTGCCGCGGAAGACAGTGTCCCCGAAGTCGAAGCCGAGGTATGAACGCTCCCGGACCGCGGGATCCAGCGTGCAGGCCCATTCCCAGGTCGACCGGTACATCGCTTGATACATGGACTTCACCCCCGGCTAAGAAGTTCGGCTATCGCTGAAGCAGTCCACGGTACAGGAGAACCGCCTCTTCGCTCTGGATAATGCCAAGCAGCACCTGAATTTTTGGAGTGCCGTCAGCCAGCAGCCGGACATGATATTCCGCTCCCGGATCGGGCTCGCGTTTCAGAAATTCGCGGTACGCTTCGGCGACGAAATCGGGTCCCTCAAGCTGGAAAAGGTGCTGAATGATCCTGCAGATTCTCATAGCGGCATCCCTTCCTCTCATCTGATTTTGCGGATTATTCTCAACGAGTAATAATCGCAAAGGTGCACGTAAGCCGGATCCTGCAGAAATTCATCGACCGCCCGGGTCACGCCGGGGCACCAGGGAAGGCTGTAGTCGTGGAAGGCGACGATCCCCCCGGGAACCACCCGGGGCGTATAGTTCGCAATATCCTCCTTGACTGCCTCGTAAGCATGGTCCCCGTCGATAAAAAGCAGAGCGATGGAGCCGGGACAGTCGTGCACGGCATCCCGGCTGTATTTCCGGATCGGGACGACCGCCTGGGTCAGCCCGGCCTCCGCAATATGGTTCCAGAACACCTGGAAGTAATCGCCGACATAGACCCGGTTGTCGGGGATGAACGGATCGATGCAGTAAATCGGCCTTTTGCTCTGGCTTAAATGGATGCTTCCGCTCCCGAGAGCAATGGTGCTTTTTCCGCAGTACGACCCGATTTCCACGATCGCGCCGGGTACATGATCGACGAGCAGGGGAAGCTGAATGAGCGCCACCGGCTCGAAATTCCACAGCCAGCCTTCGACCGGGGCCACCTTGTTGTACAAATCATCGATTTGCTTGGGATTCATGTCCTTCCTCCATTTCATCAGCCGCGCCGGTCCGGTTCAATCCAAGTCCTTCATATTGGCAGGGAAGCCCGCGCAGCACATCCGCCAGCACATTCCGGGTATCGAGAACGTAAGGGGTGCGCATGGCAAGCAGCAGGCGGCCCCAGTCCAGCTCCAGATATTCCTTCCAGTGCGTAAGCAGCATCAGGGCATCGGCGCCGGCGGCGGCTTCTTCGGCGTGCCCGCAATACTGTACGGTCAAGGAGCCGTTCAATTTCCGGAACATCTCCATTCCCTTCGGATCGTGGACCTGGACGGACGCTCCCAGCTTCAGCAGCCTGCCGATCATGTAGGAGGCCTGGGTGAGCCGGGCATCGTCGGTATCCGGCTTGAAGGTCAGCCCCAGCACCGCTATCGTTTTCCCGTTCAATGTCCGGCAGCGGCGAAGCAGCTTCTCCACGCAGTAATCGTGCATCCGCCGGTTGGATTCCACCGCCGCCCGGACGATGGTCAGCGGCTGCCCGTACTTCTCGCTGGCAGCGAGAATTTCCGCCGTATCCTTCGGAAAGCAGCTTCCGCTCCAGCCGCTGGAAACCTGCAGAAATTTCGGGCCGATCCGTCCGTCCAGCCCCATCCCCCGGGCCACGTCCGGCACATGAGCGCCCAGCGCATCGCACAGCCTCGCGATCTCGTTGATGAAGCTGATCTTGACCGCAAGGAATGCGTTCGATGCATATTTGATCAGCTCCGCGCTTTTCGTATCGGTCTCCATGTAGACAGCCCCGGGTTTGTTCATCAGTCTCCCGAGAGGCAGCAGGCCGGACAGCCCGCTGTAGCCGCTCCGCTCAAGCAGGGGCCGGTACAGCTCCCTCATCCGGCTTCGGGCCTGGCCGTTCTCCGCGCCAATCACGATGCGGTCGGGGAAGAAGACGTCCTCGAGCGCGAACCCCTCGCGCAGAAACTCGGGGTTGCTTACAACGGTAAAGTGCCGCTCCGGCTCGAGCCCGGAAGCCTTCGCCAGGCGCGAGCGGACCCGGTCGGCGGTTCCGGCCGGAACCGTCGATTTGTTCACCACGACGGTGAACCGGTTCGGGTTCAGATGCCCGGCGATGCGGCCGGCGGCCGAGTCCACGCAGGACAGGTCGGCGGTTCCGTCCTCCCCGGACGGGGTGCCGACGCAGATGAAGACGACATCGGCTTCGGATACGGCCTCGTAGGACTCGCTGGCCTGCAGAAGGCCTCCTGCCGTTCCGGCGACAAGCCCTTCCAGGCCCGGTTCGTAGATCGGGCTGCGTCCCGCCTTCAGGGCGGCAATCCGGGCCGAATCGACGTCGATGACCGTTGTCGGATAGCCCCAGGCCGCACAGGCGGCGGCCGTGACGCAGCCGACGTATCCGGCGCCGATGCAGACGACCTTCATGACGGCACCCCCTTTTCCCGGAAAGCCCGGATGGTCCGGCGCAGTCCTTCGTCCAGATCGATCTCCGGCTCCCAGCCGAGAATCCGCCGGGCCTTCCCGATAACCGGCCGCCGCACCTTCGGATCGTCCTTGGGCAGCGGATGGAAGGTGATCCGGCTGTCCGATCCGGTCAGCGCCTTGACCTTATGGGCGATTTCGAGAATCGGGTACTCCTGCGGATTCCCGATATTGATGATTTCGCCCGTAGCGGCATCCTTTTCCATCATCAGCATGAGCCCGCGGATCGTATCGTCGACATAGCAGAATGAACGGGTCTGGGAGCCGTCGCCGTATACCGTGATATCCTTCCCGCTCAAGGCCTGGGTGACGAAGTTGGAAATGACCCGTCCATCGTCGTTGCGCAGTCCCGCCGAGTACGTGTTGAAAATGCGGGCCACCTTCACCTGCACGCCGAACGAGCGCCAATATTCATAGCAATAGACCTCACCCAGCCGCTTCGCCTCGTCGTAACAGGCCCGCGGCCCCCAGGTATTCACGTTCCCGCGGTAATCCTCCGGCTGCGGGTGGACGAGCGGATCGCCGTAGGCCTCGCTGGTGCTGGTATAGACCAGCCGGGCGCCCTGCCTCCTGGCCAGCTCCAGCATGTTCCGGGTGCCGAGCGTATTGACGGCGATCGTGTCGAGAGCCGCCGCCTGATAGAACCGGGGAGAGGCGGGGGAGGCCAGGTGGTAGATCCGCTGCACTCCCTCAAGATCCGGGAGGCCCAGAACCTCCGGGGAAGAAACGTCCGCCTGAATGAAACGGAAATTTCCCCGGGCCAGCAGCGGCTCCAGATTTTGCGTCCTTCCGGAATACAGGTTATCGAGGCCGATCACAAGATCGCCCTGCGCCAGCAGCCGGCCTGACAGGTGGGATCCGAGAAATCCGGCGCAGCCGGTGACAATCACTTTGTTCAAGCTCAACCGCCTCCGTTCTTCTTGGCAAGCCAATCTTTCAAAAACCGGTCAAACGGTTCCTTCAATTCGGATTCATAGGCGTATTCCACGGTAGCCTTGAGAAACCCGAGTTTATCCCCGGTATCGTACAAGGTTCCCTCGTAAGTGCAGGCATACATCGGTTGCTGCCGCGCCAGCTCCCGCAGGGCGTCGGTGAGCTGGATTTCGCCGGCCACTCCCGGCCCGATGCTCTGCAGAATGCGGAAAATTTGCGGTTCCAGGATATATCTTCCGGAGATGGCCAGATTGGACGGCGGCCGCTCCGCCGGCTTCTCCACAAGATCGGCGATGGCGTACAGGCCTTCCCGGATTTTTGTTCCGTCAATCACCCCGTACAGGCGGGTATCCTGCCAGGGAACGGGGTTCACGGCCAGGACGGAAGCCTGGGTCTCTTCATAGATGTCCATCATCTGCCGGAGGCAGGGCTTTCCGCTGCGGATGATCATATCCGCGAGCAGAACGGCAAAGGGCTCGTCGCCGATAAACTTGCGGGCGCAGCGGACCGCATCTCCCAGGCCCAGGGCCCTTTTTTGCCGCACATAATGGACGTCGGCAAGATTGGCGATATGATCGACAAGCTCGAGGAGACGGTGCTTGCCGTGCTCCAGCAGGTTGGCCTCCAATTCGTAATTCCGGTCGAAGTGATCCTCAATCGCTCTTTTGCTTCGGCCTGTCACAATAATGACATCCTCTATGCCCGAGGCGACGGCTTCCTCGACAATGAACTGGATGGCCGGCTTGTCGACAATCGGCAGCATTTCCTTCGGCATGGCTTTGGTTGCCGGGAGAAAACGGGTGCCCAGACCCGCCGCGGGAATGATCGCTTTGCGAATTCGTTTCACAGGCTTTCCCCCTTTCTTCGCGGAGCGGGATCCCGGCATAAGCTTGGATTTCTATATAGTATGAGGTGTCCCATTTTCCAGCCATCAACGAATGGACCAAACCGCAAGAAATAGACGGGAGCCAATTTGCCGCGGAATCTGGCGATGCGTCCAAGCTGGACGGCGGCAAATGCATACCATTTAGGAAGACGGATATACGCCGAAAAATATCCCGGGCAAGGGAAGAAAGGGGAGAAAAGGTTTGGCCTTCTCCATGTGCACGATTATTTCAAAGAATTATCTGGCGCTGGCAAGGACCCTGGTTCAATCGTTTCTGGCACTGCATCCGGAAGGACGGGCATTCGTGCTGCTGGTCGACAGGAATAACGGGCACATCACATCCGCCCGGGAATCCTTCGAACTTGTTGAGGTGGGGGAGATCGGGATTCCGGAGCCGGACGCTTTCTTTTTCCGCTACGACATTATGGAGCTGAATACGGCGGTCAAACCGTTCTTTCTGGATTACCTTCTGCGTGTGAAGGAACTGGAGAAAATTTTGTATTTCGACCCGGACATTCTGGTCCTTCAGCCGCTGGATGAGCTGTACCGCCTGCTGGACGAAGCCTCCATTCTGCTGACCCCCCACTGTCTGTCCCCGATTCCGGACGACGGGAAGCGCCCATCGGAAATCGACATGCTGAAAGCGGGCGCCTACAACCTGGGGTTTATCGGCCTTGCGGCCGGCGCGGCGACGGACCGCTTTCTGGAATGGTGGAAGGACCGGCTGACGAAATATTGCTTCAATCAGGTCGACCGGGGATTGTTCGTCGACCAGAAGTGGATCGATCTGGTTCCCGGCATGTTCGAAGGGACGCACATCATCCGGGAGCCCCGGTACAATGCCGCTTACTGGAATTTGCATGAACGGCCGGTGACCCTTCAAGATGGTGTCTTTTATGCGGCCGATCAGCCGATCGCGTTCTACCATTTCAGCGGCTTCGGGATGGAGACCGGCGTCATCTCGAGGCACCAGAACCGCATCAACTGGGGCGACATGCCCGATTTGCGGCCTCTGTTCGACCGCTATAAGGAGATGGTGCTGGCAAACGGCGACCGGGAGGCGAAGGGCTGGACCTACTCCTTCGGCTATTTCGACAACGGGGCAGTCATTCCCGGTCTCGCCCGGCGCATCTACCACTCCCTGGGGAAGGAGGCCGCCGTCTTCGGGAATCCGTTTCAAACCGGGGGCGGCTCCTTCTTCGCCTGGGTCATGGCCCCGGCCCGCAAAAAAACAGCCGTTCCGCTGCTGGTATACGAGCTGTACCGGATCATGCCGCAGCTGCAGGCCCGATACCCCGATCCCTTCGGCAGGGATGAGCGGAGGCTGCTGCGCTGGGCCCGGGGATATCTGGCGGAGCGGTACGGCTTCTCCCCGGGCTGGATCCGCAAGCGAAGAAGGAAAGGGCGGAGGAGCGGACGCCGGAAGAGGGGGGGAAGCCGCTCCGGGCACAACGGGGCGGCCAGATCCGGAAATCCGGCCGCCGGCAAGGGGGGGAGGGCCCATGAGGGCAGTCATTTCCGCAAACAGGCGAATCGGGGCAAAACGGACAAATCGAAGATCCGGTAAGGTAAGGCAGGCAAGCCGGCGGAAACGAAGGGGCCGGAAGGGGATTCATCTGATCGGTTTTCCCCGCCTGGAGAACGGGGTCGGGGAATCGTGCCGGCTGGCGGCGCGGGCGGTCGAGGCCGCGGGGCTCCCGTTCGGCATTATGCATACCGAGCTCGGCAATCCCGGCCGGGCGGACGACCTGTCCTGGGCGCACAAGGAAATCAGGCGTCCGAAATTCGCTGTCAATATACTCCATGTCAATGCGGATTCCATGAAGACGGTGAGAAAGCATTACGGCCGGGAGCTGTTCAGGCATCGCTATAATATCGGGGTTTGGCACTGGGAGCTTCCCGTCTTCCCGGACGAATTTGTCCGCAGCTTCCAATATGTCGATGAGGTTTGGGCGCCGACCCGGTTCATTCTCGACAGTCTGGCTCCCAAATCGCCGGTGCCGCTTGTCCGGATCCCCCACGGAATCGAAGTCCGGGTCCCCACGGGAATGAGCCGTTCCGCCTTCGGATTGCCGGAAGACCGGTTCCTGTTTCTATCGATGTACGACACGTTAAGCTTTCAGGAACGGAAAAATCCGCTGGCGGCGATCGAAGCCTTCCAGCGGGCGTTCGGCCGGGAGGATGCGCGGGTCGGCCTTGTGGTGAAGGTGAGCAACAGCCGGGTGAACCCGGAGGAAATCGTCAAGCTTCAGGAAAAAATCGACGGTCATCCGGGAATTTACCTTCTGGACGCGATTTTCGACCGGCCCGCGGCCAACGCGCTCATGAATGCCGCCGACTGCTTCGTGTCGCTGCACCGTTCGGAGGGCTTCGGGCTGGGCCTGGCGGAGGCGATGTACCTGGGAAAACCGG
>Ga0310827_100558_pt1 | contig 27097 bp, 23 predicted proteins | sample WT_ome_2_FD_201309 | JGI IMG/M metagenome (GOLD analysis project Ga0310827, IMG submission 201309) | Sorghum-adapted microbial communities enriched on wild type (WT) sorghum from Joint BioEnergy Institute, Emeryville, California, United... ... | reverse complement strand
CATCTTGGCGCGGTAGGGTTGGGGACCACTGAGGAATTCAGGGTTCTTTCTTTTTATCGGGAATAATTATCCAGAACCTTTGGAAGCATAAAACATGTGCCGTTACGCAAATGGAAGGAATGGGGGCTATTTATGGAGTATCCTCGCCAGATTACGGTTATTCAGGCGGCAATAATCCTGTTCAGCAGTATTATCGGTGTCGGCGTGCTTCCCTTGCCTTTATTTGCGGTAAGGGGCGCGGATACCGGAGCCCCCTTGGTCACTTTGCTGGGAATTCTTCTTTCAACTGTCGGGTTGATTTTTCTTGCCCTGCTTGGAATGAAATATCCGGGCAGATCGATCGTGCAATATAGCGAAGAAATCATCGGAAAATGGCCGGCCCGGGTGATGAACTTATTTCTCGTTTTGTATGCGGCTCAGCTGACCGCGATCGGTTCCCGGGAATTCGGCGAGGTTGTCGTGACGTCGGTTCTGCAGAGAACCCCCATCGAAGTGACCGTCACTGTCATGCTGCTGCTGGCCGCGCTCTCTTCCCGCTGCGATCTTACGACCTTTGCCTATATTCATCATCTATATTTTCCCCTGATTATTTTTCCGGTTATTTTGATTGTTGCGCTCTCCCTTAAAAACTCTCACGTGCTGAACCTGATGCCAATCTGGGGAAACGAACCCGGCGGAATGCTTGCGGCAGGGGTGATCGTAGCCACTCTTTTTCAAGCGTATATCATCATTACGATTGTCATTCCGGGAATGCGCCGGCCGGATCGCGCCCTGTCGGCTTCTTTATGGGGAATGCTGATGGCCGGGGGGCTGTATCTGATGATCGTCATTGCCACGGTATCGGTTTTCGGGCCGGAGGAAATTAAAAATTTGCTCTGGCCCACTCTTGAGCTCGCCAAAACAACCTCGCTCCCGGCAAATGTGCTGGAGAGACTTGACGGCGCTTTTCTGGCGGTCTGGGTTACGGCCGTATTTACAAGCTTGTTTGCTTTTTACTATTTGACGATTCGTTTTCTCAGCCAAATGTTTGGATTAAGGGACCATAAGCTGTTTTCCATCATCATTCTGCCATATTTGTTTATCATCGCCATGGTGCCGTCAAGCATTGTGGACATGTATCAGAAAATCACACAGTTCGGCGCCTGGGGAATGCTGATTACGCTGGTGTACCCGATTCTGTTGTTTTTCATTTCCCTGTTCCGCCGGAAAAAGGGAAGAAAAGATAACCCGTCTCCGCTATAACATGCGGCCATACTGCGAATGTCCAAATCAAAATCCGGAGGGAATTTTCCATGGGTCAAGTGGTTCCCGCTTTTTTTCTTTCCTTTTTCGGAGCGTTTTGCGCTTTCGCGTGTATCCTTTTCTTCTTCAGACCCCTTGTCCGAATGTTGCTGTCTTACTTGATGGAATTGCTGATGTCCGAGAAGTATTCGGAAAATGTGTGGGAAACGGTAACGGCAACGACCCGGACAAGTCCCAACAAAATTATTGAAAACAGTTTGCGGGCGCAGTCGGGACAAGTCCTGGAACGGCCGTTTGGCAGTCCGCGAAAGTTTCTGCATTTTGACGTTGAGGCCGGATATTCCGTTGCTGATTGGGGCGATGGGGTATGGGGTGGCGGCCATCTGGGCCTCCTATCGGAAGCTGATCGGCATAGGCGGCGTCTTCCTGTTCGCCGGCGTGCTGTTGTTCCTTCCTGTTCATTGCGCTGTATCTATGGTTTTTCGCGCCGCGCATGGAGCAGCGGACGGATTTTCCGCCGGGGGAAGTCTTCGAAGCCGGACAACGGCCTCCGGCGTTATTGGAGCGGTGGAGCGTCTGGATCGGCCTGACCGTCGTCCTTACTTTGATTGCGTATACCGTTCCGGTCATGGACATGATTCGCCAGGCTCCCCCGGGTTCCATGGGAATTCGCAGCTGGTAATTGCCGTGCCGCTGCAGGGGTTTTTCCCGGGAAACATGGCGGAGGGAGCTCTGCCGTAAAAACGGCGGAACAGCCGGGTGAAATAGACCGGTTCCATCCCGACATGGGCGGCGGCCTGGCGAACCGTCATATGGGGGGTTCTCTCAAGCAGCAGGGCGGCGGTCCGGATGCGCAGCCGCTGCAAATATTGCAAAGGGGTCTCCCCCAGGCTCTCCCGGAACAGGCGATTCAGGTGCTTCGGCGAATAGCCGACGTGCGAAGCGAGCTCGGTCATCGTAAGCCGCCGCTGAAAGTGGTCGTGCAGGAAGCGGACGGCGTTCTCCACTACTTCGTCCCGGTAACGGGGAGTCCGGACCGGAGCGGCCGGCTCCGGGGTGTTCTTGCCGCCCGCCCGTTTCTTCAGCTCCAGACACAGTGAGAACAGGCCGGCGGACGACCGCCAGACGTCGAAGTTCGGCCCCGAATGCGACCAGATCCGCTCGATCCATTCGAACAACGGGGCAGGATCGCCAAGCGCAAGCCGGAACGGCACATTTCGAAATCCCAGGCCTTCCAGCGGTCCGCCCGGCCTCTCGACATACGTCACATAGCCGACAAACCATTCCGCGCCGCTCTGCGGCAAATATTCATGCGGAAAGTCCGGCGGAAGATACAGCAGGGTTCCCGGGTAAAGCGTGTCCCAATTCTTCTGTCCGAGCGGCCGGAAAATACCGGCGCCGGAGAAGGTCAAAAACAACTGCCTGGCGGAAAAACCGGCGATTCTTGTAATCGCTTTCTGACATTCCGTCCCGACAGTGTAGACGGTAAACGGAACTTCTCCGGCGGCGGGCGGGTGCAGATTCGTGCGCAACTGCAAAAGCTTCATGTCGTTTTCTCCCTCCTCGGCCGCAGGGATATTCGGCCGATGAAGAAGAATTCCCTGCGGAATGTCCGTTTTGTACGGTAAATTGTCCGTTCCGTTTTCTGGTTCCCCTATTATAGCACAACTATAATGAAAGAGGATGCAGACCGCAACTGCCAATTAATCAGACAAGGAGTGATAACTGTGATCCGGCTCGATCGTTATTGGGAGAACCCGGGGATTCTCCAGGTGAACCGGGAGGCGCCGAGAGCGTATTATATTCCTTACCGGGACGCCCTGTCCGCCAAATCGGGAAAGAGGGGGCGTTCTCCTTTCTACCAAACCTTGAATGGAACATGGAAATTCCGTTATGTCCCCAGTGTCAGGCTGGCGGACGACCGGTTTTACGAAGAGGGGGCGGATGCCTCCGGATGGGATGAACTGGTGGTGCCCTCGTGCTGGCAGACGAACGGGTACGACCAGATGCATTACACGAATGTGGATTACCCGATTCCCTGCGATCCGCCTTATGTGCCGGATAACAATCCGGCGGGGATGTATATCCGGGAATTCCACATTGACGAAGAATGGAAGGAGAAGGACAAATTCGTCGTCTTTGAGGGAGTCAACTCCTGCTTCTACTTGTGGGTAAACGGCGCCTTCGTCGGTTACAGCCAGGGAAGCCGGGTTCCGGCCGAATTTGACCTCACCGGGCATGTGCGGCCGGGCCGGAACCGGATGGCGGTGCTGGTGCTGAAATGGTGCGACGGCACGTATCTCGAGGACCAGGATTTATGGCGCTACTCCGGCATTTTCCGGGATGTCTATCTGCTGGCCCGCGACCGGAAGCGGATTCGCGACGTCTTCAACCGCCAGGAACTTTCGGCGGACGGAAGCCGGGCGTCGCTGCGAATTGAATTGGAAACCGTAGGAAATATCACGGTTCAGGCCGAGCTGCGCGATGCGGAGGACCGTCCGGTTGCCTCCGGAAGCGCTGAAATCCCGGGAAAGGGCGAAATCGGGCTGGCGTTGGAAAACCCGAGGCTGTGGAACGCGGAGAGCCCGTATTTGTACGAGCTGATTTTGCAGGCCGGCGAAGAGACGCTGCGGTTTGCGGTCGGGTTCCGCAGGATCGAGATCGCGGAAGGAGTGTTCCGGATCAACGGGCAGGCGGTGAAGCTGAAGGGCGTCAACCGCCACGATTCCCATCCGGTCCTCGGGCAGACGATTCCGCTCCAGCACATGATCCGGGATTTGCGGCTGATGAAGCAGCATAACGTCAACACGATCCGCACTTCGCATTATCCGAACGATCCGCGTTTTCTGGAGCTTTGCGACCGGTACGGCTTCTACGTGATCGACGAGGCGGACCTGGAATGCCACGGCATTGGCAGTGCGGATTTCTGGAAGGAAGGTGCGTTTCACAGGCTGTCGGCGAACCCCGAATGGCGCGATGCGTTCGTAGACCGCGCCGTGCGGATGGTCGAGCGCGACAAGAACCACCCCTCCGTCATTATCTGGTCGATGGGGAACGAGTCGGGCTACGACGTCAATCATATCGCCATGGCCGAATGGACGAAGGACCGGGATTCGTCCAGACCGGTCCATTATGAAGGGGCGGCACCGCGCTACAAAGGGAATGCGAAGACCGACTGCCTGGACATGGAAAGCCAAATGTATGCTTCCGTGGATTATTTGCGGGAGTATGCCGCCGACCCGAAGCGGACCCGGCCGCTATTTCTGTGTGAATACAGTCACGCGATGGGCAATGGCCCCGGCGATCTGAAGGACTACTGGGACGTCATCTACAGCTCGCCGAAGCTGATGGGCGGCTGCGTCTGGGAATGGTGCGACCATGGAATCCGCCGCGAGACGCCCGAAGGTATCCCATATTACGCTTACGGCGGAGATTTCGGCGACAAGCCCAACGACGGCAATTTCTGCATAGACGGGCTGGTCTACCCGGACCGCCGGCCGCATACGGGGCTGCTGGAGCTGAAGCAGGTGATCGCTCCTGTGCGGATCGAAGCGGAAGATCTGGAGGCGGGAACCGTCAAGGTGACCAATCTGTACGATTTTTCCGATCTTTCGCATGTCGGGCTGCACTGGAAGGTGGAGCGGGAAGGGGAGCTGCTGGAACAGGGCTGGCTGGAGCGGCTGGAAGCAGGACCCCGCGAGAGCCGAATCGTCACCCTGCCGTTCCGGCGGAAGCCGTCTTCGGCCGGGCGATTGCTGCTGACCTTGTCCTGCCGGCTGCGGCGCGAGACGGAATGGGCGGAATTCGGACATGAGCTCGCCTTTGCCCAGTTCGAGCTGCCCGCGGCAGCTTCGATCGCGACGCCTCCGGTCCGGTCCGGCCGGGCCGTTCAGGCCCGGGAAGAGGGCACGCGCCTCGTCGTCGAGGGCTTCGATTTCCGCCACGAGTTCGACCTGGCGGACGGAACGTTCGTCAGCGTGTCCCGCCGCGGAGTGGAAATGCTGGCCGCACCGGCCGCTTTCACGGTCTGGCGGGCTCCGACCGACAACGATATGCATGTGAAGCGGAAATGGATGAGCGAAGGCTTCGACAAGGCCCGCATGAAGGTATACGAATGCAGCTGGAGCCAGCCGGACCGCTCGGAGGTCGCGATTGGCGTCCGCTTCTCGCTCGGCGGCTATACCCGCTATCCGCTGCTTCACGGAGAAGCCGGCTGGCGGATCGACGGTTCCGGCCGGATTACGCTGCGCGCCGAGGTGCGGGTAAGGGAAAGCATCGAATATCTGCCCCGGTTCGGACTGCGGCTGACGATGCCGGAGGGCACCGAGGAGGTGGAATATTTCGGCAACGGGCCGCACGAGAGCTACATCGACAAGCGGCAGAGCGTGCGCAAGGGCAAGTATCTCTTTACGGTCGACGAGATGTTCGAGAATTACATCAAGCCGCAGGAGAACGGTTCCCGGTACGGAACGGAATGGGCGATCGTCTCCAACAGGCAGGGAATGGGGCTGAAGCTCGCAACGCCCGGCGGCGGGTTCTCCTTCAACGCTTCGCACTACGCTCCGGAGGATTTGGCCGCGGCTACGCACGCCCACAAGCTGGTCAAACGGCGGGAAACGATCGTCCATGCCGACTACAAGATGAGCGGGGTCGGCTCGGGGTCGTGCGGACCGCAGCTGATGAAGCCTTACCAGCTCAGCGAGAAGGAATTTGTCTTCGAATTGGAGATTCTCCCCCTGTTCAAAGAGGATGAGTAGAGGGAGGGTCACTGAAAACGCCGGGGGCTTACCCCGGTGTGCTTTTTGACGAACCGCGAGAACGAGTAAATATCGCTGAACCCGAGGTCAGCGGCCAGCTCGGGAATGGAAAATTCGCTGTAGCGCAGCATTTCCTGCACCTTTTCCATGCGGAGCTTGTCGATATACGTTTTCAAATTTTCACCGGTCAGCTGCTTGAATTTTTTGGACAGATGGCTGCGGGTGTACGACAAGGCTTCGGCCAGCTCGTTCACGGTAATCGCCCGGCCGTTTCGGGACCGGACCTTCTCCGTAATTTGATGAAGCAGCGGATGGGGAGGCTTTCCTGTTCCCCGGTAATCATCCGAATGAAGATAGTGAAATACCGTTTCCAAAAATCCGCAGACGTAAACGCTCTCGTAATCTTTGAGCGTTGAACTGCGGATTGCCGTTCTGAACGCTGCCACGAGCCTGTCGGTGAACGGGGTCCCGCCGATCCGCCCGCCCTGTCCGAAGCATTCGCCGTCCCGGCCGAACTTGAACGTGATCCAGGAGGCTCCGGGCTGATCATAGGTAAATTCATGCTCCCACCCCGGCGGAATCAGCAGCAGGTCGCCGGCCTCCAGGGTCAGCGCTTCGCCTCTCAGCAGGTTGCGGATCACACCTTTTGTGACAATTTCGAGCTGCCAGAAATCATGGGAATGAAGCTTCACAGTCCCCGAATTCCGGCTTCCAAAATGGAGATTATACAGCCATATGCCCACGGAGATCACCTCTGCCTTAAGCCTATCGCCAATCACACAAAATGACAAGGAATTCGCAGATTTCGCCATTCGCTTGCCGGAAACATCGTGATATGGTGGGGGGGGAATGACCCTGGAAAGGATGTGGGCAGCTTGATCAAAGTTGGCGTATTGATTCCGCGAAGCGCACAAAGCGAACTGTTTTCCGAAGAGAGCCGGAATCGGCTGGAAAGCATGGCGGATGTCGTCTGGAACGAAGAGGACCGTCAGCTCGGCGAAGAGGAGGCCGCCGGGCTGCTGCGGGACTGCGAGGTCTCCGTCGGTTCCTGGCGCACGGCGATTCCGACGAAGACGATTCTGGACCGATGCCCGGCGCTGAAGCTGTGGGAGCATGCGGCGGGATCCGTGAAGCATTTTTTTACCGAGGAGTTGCGGGGACGGCAGCTTGTCATCGCTTCCTGCGCCCCGGCGATCGCCAAGACGGTGGCGGAGATGGTGCTTGGGGAAATGATCATCGGTCTCCGGAGAATTCTTCCGAATGCACTGCTTAACCGTCACGAGCTCAAACCGAAAATTTCCAACAAACTGCATCTGGCCCAGGCTGTAGTCGGGGTGATCGGCGCCTCCCAGGTCGGCAGGCAGGTGCTGGGCGTACTTGCGCCGTTCCGGCCCCGGATTTTGCTCTACGATCCGTATATTACCCGGGAAGCAGCGGCAAGGCTGGGCGCCGAGAAGGTCGATTCCCTGACCGAACTGTGCGCGGCCTGCGATGTGATTACGCTGCATACACCCAAAACCGAAGAAACGTACCATCTGCTGGGGGAGAAGGAATTCCGGGCGATGAAGGACGATGCGGTGTTTATCAACACATCGAGAGGCGACTGCATCGACGAGCAGGCGCTGATCCGCGAACTGGAGAAAGGGAGGCTGTTCGCCTTTCTCGACGTTTCGAGCCCGGAGCCGGCTCTTTTGGACAATCCGATCCGCCATCTGCCCAATGCGGTCTATACCTCCCATCTGGCCGGCGGGCCGAGCCACCATATCGGGCGCCAGGTGGTCGAGGACATTGAGGCCTATCTCCGTGGAGAGAAGCCGAAAATGCCGGTCGATTGGGATATCCTCGCCAGGATGGCTTAGGAGGTGTGCGGCGTGAAACCGATGTACAGCCTGTTTCCCAAGCTGTTCCGCGGCCTGCCCGCGGAAGCGCTGGCCGGCGTTGCGCAGGAAGCCGGTTTCGACGGAGTCGATCTTGTTGTCCGGGAAGGCTTCATCGCTCCGGAACGGCTTCGCGAGGAAGGCGGGGAATTTGTCCGGTCCATGCGGCAGAGCGGGCTGCGGGTCGAGTTTGCGGTAACGCCCTATACGCCGGACCAGCTGATGAAGGATCCCGCTCCGCTGAACACCCTGGCCGAGCTTGGCGTGAAGGGGTTTAGAATGGGGTATTTTCCTTACGATGATACAGAGGGCCTCTTCTCCCAGCTCGAGAAAGCCCGTTTCCGGATGGCCGGGCTGGCGGAGCTGTGCTCCAGGCTCGGCCTGAAAGCTGTGTATCAGGTGCACCACGGGTACCATCAGCTGATCCAGCATTCGTTCGCCGCGCTTTATCTGGTGGAAGGCCTTCCCCCCGAACATGCCGGGATTATGCTGGATCCGGGCAACCAGTTTCACGAGGGCCGGGAAGATTTCCGCAGAGCCGTCCGGGTGCTGGGCAGGTATCTGGCCGGGATCGGAGTCAAGGATGTAGCGCCCCGGCAGGACGGAACCCGGCTTCATTTCCCCGCGAAAGGCTGGTCGGAGGCGTGGGCCACCTGCCTGGAAGGGATGACAAACTGGGAACAGCTGGGGATGGCCCTGCAGAAGCTGGAGCAGCCGGTCGTCGTCAATCTCCAGCCGTTTTACGAGCCGGACGATCACGCGAAACGCCAGGCTCTGCTGAAGGAGGAACTGGCGTATATCAAACGGGCGTTCGAAGGTAAGGGGGATCGCGTATGAAGCCTTATGACATTCGGGTGACGGGTTTGAAGCTGTATTTTCTTCCGGTTCAAACCCGCGTCCCGCTGAAATTCGGGGCCGAGACGCTGACGCGCGTGACCTGCGCGCGTGTTTGTCTGGAGGCGGAAAGCCGGGCCGGCGGCCGGGGAGAAGGCTGGGGGGAGACGCCCTTGAGCGTTCAGTGGGTATGGCCGGGCGATCTCACGTACGAAGTGCGGGAGCGTGCAATGATGCGCTTCTGCGAGACCATTGCCAATACGCTGGCGGATTGGGAGGAACAGGGCCATCCGTTCGAACTCGGTCACCGGTTTATGAAGGAGGTGCTGCCGGGGCTTGCGGAAAATTTTCGTCGCTCTTCCGGCCTCGACCTGCCCTATCTGGCCGCCCTGGTCTGCTTTTCGCTGTTTGACCTGGCGCTGCACGACGCGTATGGCCAGGCGAACGGGGTTCCCGTCTACGATACGTACCACGCCGGGTATATGAACCGGGACCTTTCCGCTTATCTGATCTCCTCCGAAGGCACAAGCGCCCTGTTCGCCGGAAAATATCCGGCGGATTTTCTGGTCCGGCCGAAGCATAAGGAACTGGTGGCCTGGCACCTGGTTGGAGGCAAGGACCTGCTGTACCGCCATGAGCATCCGCCCGATGCCGCGGACGACGGATATCCGTATACACTGGAAGACTGGATTCGGCGGGACGGCCTGACCTGTCTGAAGGTCAAGCTGACGGGCAGCGATCCGGAATGGGATTACGAGAGGCTGCGGCAGGTGGGAAGGATCGCCCTGGATCACGATGTGCAGTGGCTTTCCGCCGATTTTAACTGCCAGGTCACCGAATGCGGCTATGTCAACGGGATTCTGGACCGGCTGTTGGCCGGGGAGCCGGAGATTTACAAGCTGATTCTGTACATTGAGCAGCCGTTTCCCTACGATCTTGAGGCTAACCCGATCGACGTCCGCAGCGTGAGCGCGCGCAAGCCGCTGTTCATGGACGAGAGCGCCCACGACTGGGAGCTGGTGAAGCGGGGGCGGGAGCTCGGCTGGAGCGGAGTCGCCCTGAAAACGTGCAAAACCCAGACCGGCGCCCTGCTCAGCCTCTGCTGGGCGAAGGCCCACGGCATGACATTGATGGTCCAGGATTTGACCAACCCGATGCTGGCCCAGATTCCGCACGTCCTGCTGGCTTATCACGCGGGTACGATCATGGGGGTGGAGACGAACGGCATGCAGTTCTACCCCGAAGCCTCCCGCCCGGAAGCGGCCGTCCATCCCGGATTGTACGTCCGCCGCAGCGGAAAAATCCGCCTGGATACCCTGGGCGGAAGCGGGTTCGGGTACCGGGCGGAACGGATCGAACGGTTATTGCCGGAGCCGGCCTTTGTCTATTCCGGCCGGGGCGCCTGAAGAACCTCGCCGAAGAAACGCAGCGTTTCGGCAAAGGCATGCCGCGCGGCATCCGCCTGGTAGGACGAACGCGTATCGTTGAAGAAGGCGTGCTGCGCGCCGGGATAAATATGCGCGGTGAACGTTTTGCCCGCGGCTTTCATTTCCTGTTCGAAAGCGGGGACCTGTCCGGTGATCCGGGCGTCCTTCTCGCCGTAAAAGCCGATGACGGGGCAGCGGATCCGGCGGATGTGCCCGGAGTCCGGGGCACTGCCGTAAAAAATAACCGCGCCCTTCAGCTCCGGATCGGCGGCGGCCAGACGGGCCGACAGGGCCCCTCCCAGGCAGAAGCCGACGGAAGCGACGCCGCAGCCGCGGCTGGCTTCGCAGTCATTGCGGAGATAGGATGCCGCTTCGAAAAGCTGCTTCACATACCCGCCCGGATCGCGCCCGCCGAACAGGCTTTGCATCGTCAGGGAAATCCGCTCCTGCTCCGCTTGGGGCAGCCGGGCCAATGCGGCTTTCCGCTGTTCCGGATCGCCCCAGGCTCCCGGCGGCAGGCTGTCCATGAAATGCTTGGCTTCCCCGATACGCTCGGCCGTCAGCGCTTCCGGACGTTCTCCACGAACCGCGTAAAGATCGGGGGCTAGCGCCGCATATCCGGCCTGCGCAAACCGCCTTGTCACATCCTGGATATGCTCGTCCACCCCCCAGATTTCCTGGATGACGATGACCGCCGGCAGCGGTTTTCCGGCCCGTTCCATGACGGCCAAATAACCGGAGAAAGCCTGGTCCTCCCCATACCGGATCCACTGTTCGCTCACGCTCATGACGAATTCCTCCTTGTGACGGCGCGCCCGCCGTATTTTTTCCATGATCCCGGATATGTTTTTCCACAATCATCTGGCGAAAACCTTCTTCTTTCAGGGTTTTATTTTTTTGGGGCAGACAGGTACAATAAATGGAAACGCTTACCTAAACCCTGGGAGGTGCCGTTATTGAAATTGTGGACCCGGTCCCCGCTTTTTCGCAAATTTCTGATCTCCTATCTTCTTGTTCTGTTCATCCCCCTGATCACTGGCTTTGTTACATATGGAGTGTCTGTGAACACCATCAAGTCCAGCTCGGTGGAAGCCAGCACCATGCTGCTGAACCAGACCAAAGATATTCTGGACCGCCGGATCGAAGAGGTGGAAAGTTTCGCCAGACAGCTGGCCATGAACCCGGATTTGAATTATTTGCTAAGCGAAGTTCCGGAGAATGGGGACTACAGCGTGTATGCCCTGTGGCGGGCCTGGCGCAATACGGCCGCATTCGGTCTGACAAACAATTTTCTGCAGGATTTTTATGTGTACCTGAAAAATTCCGGCGTCATTCTTACCGCTTCCAGCGTATTTGTGAGGCCGGACGATTATTACGATCTGTCCCATTTTCGGGACATGGGCAAGAAGGAATGGCGGGAAGAGATCCTGGACAAGGTACACCAGCGAGAGATTCTGCCCTCGCGTCCTTTTGTGAAGAACGGCAGAAGCACTTCGGTAATCGCTTATATGCAATCCCTTCCCCTGGACAGCCTGCAGCATTCGCTTGGCACAGTGGTGATTCTCATCGACGAAAGCGAAATGGCCAAAATGCTGGAACGTGTTTCGAAGCAGTACGGCGGATGGTCTTATATTTCCGATCGGAACGGAAATGTGATAGCCCGGGTGGGGATCGATGAAACGCACATCCGCAGCCTGAACCGGTCGGGCTTGACGGATGTTTCGCAAGACCCGGTCTACAAGGGCAGGAACCTGCTGGTCTCCCTTGAATCAGAGAAGACCGGCTGGGTATATGTGGTCGGCCTGCCTGAACAAACCGTTTTCCGGAAAGCCGTTTTTATAGAAAGGGTGACGTGGACGATTACCGGTTTGACGCTGCTTTTCGGCATGCTGGCCGCGACGCTTATGGCCTACCGAAGCAGCCGTCCCATCGGCAGGCTGGTGGCGTTTTTTGGTGGCGATCTCCGCGCAAACGGCATACGGGGAAAGACGGAATATGATTTTTTGCAGGGGAATATATCCCGGATGATTGCCAAAAATCAGTCGCTGGAAGCTGAGAGGAAAAAGCAGCTGCCGTTGCTGAAAGACTCCTTCCTGAAGCGCCTGCTCCGTGGCGACTTCGGCTCTCCCGGGGAACAGAAGGCGATGAGGCTCATGCTTTCAGAGGAAGGGATTTCCGGCGAATTCGGACATGCCGCCATTATCCGGATCAACGGATACAGCGGGCTGATGGACGAAGGAATTCTGGATGAGTTGAATTCTGCCCGGCTGGTGGCAAGAAAAATCCTGCAAGAAGTTTGCCCGTATGAAATCCACACTACGGATCTGGATGCCGATAAGATGGCCGTTCTGTTTGTTTGCGGCAACGAAGCGGAAGCCGGGCTCTGCGGCCGGCTCAAGGATATTCTGGTCCGGCTGAGGGAAGAGGCAGCAGGCTATAAGATTCGTCTGACTGCGGCCATCGGCAACGCGTTTGATCGTCTGTCCGACGTCAGCCGTTCCTTCGACGAAGCCCGGCAGATGCTCGAATACGGCAGTCTTGAAAGGCAGGGCGGCATCGTCTGCTACCGGGACCGGGATGCGGCCTGGGAGTCTGACCTCTATTACTACCCGATTGACTGGGAGCTGCGCCTGATGAATGCGGTGAAAGCAGGCGAGCCGGACGAAGCGAAGCGGATCCTGGCCCAATTGTTCGAGCAGAATTTCCGCGCCAGAAGGCTTTTGCCGGAGATGATCCGGCAGTTGTTCCTCGAGCTGAAGGGAACGCTGCTTAAAATTTTGCAGCAAACCCGATTTCCCGACGCGGCTTTTTCCGAAGAGCTGCGGCAGCGGGTCGTGCAGCTGCCGCTGTCTGATGGGGCAGACCCGTTTCGCTTAGGCGTGGAAAACCTGATCGCCCGGCTCTGCAGCCGGGTCGAGCAGCAGAAGCAGGACGACGGCGGGGAATTGGCCGCCCGAATCAAGGCTTTTCTGGAAACCGCCTATACGGAGCCGGACCTGAATCTTTACCGGATTTCGGAGGCCGCCGGAGTACCCGGGCGTTATCTTTCCCAGCTATTCAAGGAGCATACCGGAGAACACATTTCCGAATATCTGGAGAAAATACGGATGAAGAAAGCGGCGGAGTTGCTTCTTGACAGCAACTGTACCATCGATGAAATTTCGCGGCGGGTTGGTTACAACAGCGCACATGCGTTCCGCCGGGCGTTTAAAAGGGTGTGCGGCGTTTCCCCCAGCAGCTATCGCCAAGCGGGTCATTGACAGGAAAACTGTGTGTTTGTGTCAGATGTACCCCAATGGCGGAAATGTACCCCTGCCGGATGCAATCGTGGTTCCCATCTTTCCCAAGTGTACCTTTACACTCCCGGGGAAGGTGTGGTTTTCTGGTTTTGGAAAACGCTATCAATTAGGAAAGGAGGGATTTTTCTGAAAGCAATGGTGATGCGGAAGCCGGCTTCGCAGGCTTCCGGCAGCAGGCGGCTGGCTCTGTGGAAGGAAGCGAAAAAAAGTCTCCGCAGGCATTGGCAGTTTTATGTCTTGATCTTTCCGGCCGTGCTTTATTTTCTTGTCTTCAAATATGTCCCCATGCTCAATGCCGTGATTGCCTTCAAAAACTACAGCGTGGTCAAAGGAATCTGGGGAAGCCCCTGGGCCGGATTCAAGCATTTTGAACTGTTCTTCCACAACCCGCAGTTTTGGACTCTGATCCAAAACACGCTTCTCCTCAGTCTTTATCAGATTGCCGTTGGGTTCCCGGTTCCCATCCTTCTTGCATTAGCCCTGAACGAGATCCGCGGCGGGTTCTTCAAGCGAACGGTTCAATTGGTCACCTACGCCCCCTACTTTATTTCTACTGTCGTCATGGTGTCCATGATTATGCTGCTTCTCTCTCCACGGCTTGGCATTGTCAACCTGGGGCTGAAGGCGCTTGGCTTCGAGCCGGTTGACTTTCTCGGCATCCCGGGCCTGTTCCGTACTGTCTACGTCCTTGCCGACGTCTGGCAGGGAGCCGGATATTCGGCCGTCATCTATCTGGCTGCGTTGGCGGGGATCGACCCTTCGCTGTATGAAGCGGCGAAAGTGGACGGGGCATCCCGGATTCAGAAAATTATCCATGTCGATCTGCCCGGACTCATGCCTGCGGCCGTCATCATTCTGATACTGAGTGTAGGCAGCATCATGTCTGTCGGCTTCGAAAAAATTTATCTGCTTCAAAACCCGCTCAATCTGGAAACCTCGGAAATCATTGCCACTTACGTGTATAAAATCGGCCTGCTCAACGCCAACTTCAGCTTCGCCACCGCCGTAGGCCTGTTCAATTCGGTGGTCAATCTGATTCTTCTCGTACTGGTGAATCTGCTGGCGCGGCGGATTTCCAGCACCAGCCTGTGGTAACCGTTCCCGCATTCTTCAGAAAATGATGAAATGGAGGTGTGTCATGCCAAACAAAAGAAGGGCGATCCGGGAATCCTTCGGCGATCGGCTGTTTCTGGCCGGAGTGTATGTGTTCCTGACGATTGTTCTGGCCGTTGTGCTCTACCCGCTGATTTACATTCTCAGTTCTTCGTTCAGCAATCCCCTGGCGGTTTCGGCCGGAAAAGTATGGCTTTGGCCTGTGGACGTTTCCCTGCTCGGATACCAGGTCGTCCTCAGCAACCCGCAGGTGCTGACCGGTTACGCGAATTCACTCTTCTATGCCGGTTTCGGCACCGTGATCAGCGTGACGCTGACAGTCGTGCTGGCTTATCCGCTGTCGCGGAAATCCTTCTTCGGACGGAACCTGCTGATGATGTTTATTACGTTTACTATGCTTTTTTCCGGTGGCCTGATTCCCACCTATTTTGTAGTGAAAAATCTCGGCATGCTTGATACGCGATGGGCGCTTCTGATTCCGCAGGCCGTCTGGGTATGGCAGGTCATCATCGCCAGAACTTTCTTCCAGTCTTCCATTCCGGACGAGCTCGCGGAAGCGAGCGAGATGGACGGCTGCAGCGACCTGCGCTTTCTCTGGAGTATCGTCATACCGCTCTCTAAGCCGATCATCGCGGTGCTATGCCTGATGTATGCCGTGGGTCAATGGAATGCTTACTTCGATGCCTTGATTTACCTCAAATCACAGCATTTGTTCCCGCTGCAGCTGATTTTGAGGAACATCCTGATCCTCAACACGACAGCCTCCAACATGGATGCATCGGAGCTGCTCAAGAGACAGCAGCTTGCCGATTTGACGAAATATTCCCTGATTGTAATCGCCAGTCTGCCTGTTCTGGTTATTTACCCGTTTGTTCAGCGCTATTTCGTCAAAGGGATGCTGATCGGCTCCGTAAAAGGGTAATCCTGCTCAGCATGTACCATATCAAAAAGGGAGATGGAGCATTTGAAAAAAACCATGTCGGTTTTGATTGCCATTCTGCTGGCTTTCAGCCTGGTTCTTGCGGCCTGCTCATCCAGCGAGCAGGCGACAACTTCCGGCGGATCAACAGACAGCGGCGGGGAGACAGGTCCGGTTACGATCAAAATTTTTGCGCAGCAGGATGCCAATATGGACCTTGCGACCAACAGCTTTACCAAGCTGGCCGAGGAAAAATTCAACATTCATTTCGAATGGCAGACCGTTCCCTATGACGGCGCGGCGGAAAAGCGGCAAATCTCGTTGGCGAGCGGGGATTACCCGGATCTGTATATGCTGATTCCATGGGTAGACAAATTTTCACAAACGGATATCCTCCGCTACGCACAGCAGGGCGTGATTCTTCCGCTTAACGATTTGATCGACAAGTATGCTCCCCATATCAAGCAGGCGTTGAACCAGTATCCGTACTTCAAAGCGATGAATACGGCGCCCGACGGCAAAATTTACGGCCTTACGCAGCTGATCGAATGCTACCACTGCTCCTACCCGAACAAGATGTGGATCAACAGCGCCTGGCTGAAAAAGCTGAACCTGCCGATGCCCAAGACGCTTGAAGATTTCAAGAGCGTGCTGGAGGCGTTCAAGACGAAGGATCCGAACGGCAACGGCAAGGCCGATGAGGTGCCTTTGAGCGGTTCCGTCGAAGATTTCGGCGTTCATATTATTCCGTATTTCATGAACGGGTTTATTTACGATGACGACAAGACTTACCTGCTGCTGCAGAACGGCCGGGTTGATATCGCCGCGAACAAGGGAGAGTGGAGGCAGGGCCTGCAATTTATCAAATCGCTGTATGATGAAGGGCTGATTGACAAAGGGGCGTTTACGCAGAATGCCACCGCCTTCAAAAAAATCGGCGACAACGCGGATGCTCAGATCCTGGGAGCCGGCGCCGCCATGCACCCGTACATTTTCGTCACGGGCGGAACGGACAATTCCAAAACCTACGATCCCGTCCCGCCGCTGGCCGGGCCGAAGGCCTCCTACGCCACCTACAATTACCCCAGCGATCCCGGAGCGGTCTTCGTCCTGACAAACAAAGCCGGCAAGGAGGCGCAGATCGCCGCGATCAAGCTCGTTGACTACCTGTTCACGCAGGAAGGGCAAATCCGCGCTTATTTTGGGGAGGAAGGGCTGGACTGGCGGAAGCCCGGCGAAGGGGATGTCCCCCTGGAAAAAGGCATCAAGCCGCTGGTGGCTACGATTCCGGGCAAATCGGGCGAGAAGCCGCATAACTCAGGGTGGGGAGCCATGGGGCAATATTTTCAGCCGAAAGCCTTCCGTGACGCCTGGGTAGCCAGCACGGACATCTATGATTCCGCCGGCTACGAGCGCCGGCTTCAGGAAGCGACCCACTTGTACGACGGCAAGCAGCCCAAGGAGGTTTTTCCGCATTGGGCGATCTGGATCGATCCCTCCGTCGCCGATGAAACCGCCATGCTGAAGACGAACATCAAAAACTATATCGACCAGAATGCGTTGCAGTTCGTTACCGGCGCCAAAGATTTGAACAAAGATTGGGATGCGTATGTCCAGGGGCTGGAGAAATTGAACCTCAAGAGATATCTGGAAATCATGCAGCAGTCCTATGACAAGTCCTTCAAAAAGTAAAGGGAGGAGACGGCGGCCTGATGGATCCGATCGGAAATTATAACGTCGTCTGGACCTCGCAAAGCCGTCATTCCGGCGAAAGCATGCCGGTTGGCGGATACGATATCGGCCTGAATGTCTGGGCGGAACAAGGGGAAGTGCTGTTCTACCTTGACCGCAGCGGCAGTTTTGACGAGAACAACCAAATGCTCAAGCTGGGGCGGGTACGGCTGTCGTTCGATCCGAACCCGTTCGCGGACGGTGCCGGGTTTCGCCAGGAGCTCAAGCTGCGGGAAGGCTGCGTGGAAATTCGCGGTACTCGCGGGGAACTGGAGGCAAGGGTGGATATATGGGTCGAAGTACATCGTCCGGCGGTGCATGCGGAGATCTTCGGCAGCCTCCCGTTCCGGGTGGAGGCAGCGTATGAAAACTGGCGTCTGCAGGAGCGGGAAATTCCCCGGGACAAACGAATGGCTTGCCTGAGCACGGTCGGGTACCCCGGGGTCGTAACTACGAAGCCGGATACAGTAGGATTTGATAATGACGGAATCTGCTTTTATCATCGCAATCGCAATGAAGAGCTCTTCTTCGACAAGGTTGTCAGGCAGCAAGGCCTTGACTCCTGGAAGGATCGGATGTGGAATCCGCAGAAAAACTTGACCTTTGGCGGTTTCATGGCAGGTGAAGGAATGATTCCCGCGGGAACAGAGGAGAGAAGTTACCTCGGGATCCCCTGCCGCGCTTGGAAGCTGCGCAGCGAAATGCCCGGAGAACGGCACCATCTACTGCTGTATTTGCATACGTCGGCTCCCGAATCCGCCGGGGAATGGTTCCGGGAACTTCGGAACGGGGTCGAGGAAACCTTCCGAGGCCTCGAGAAGTCAAGGGCGGAGGCCAGGGCCTGGTGGAACGAATTTTGGCAGCGCAGCTACATCGCCGTTCAGCCGGAAAATCCGGATCCCGCGAGCCGGCCGTGGCAGGCAGGAAGAAACTACCAATTGTTTCGTTATATGCTGGGGTGCAACGCTTACGGCTCGTATCCGACCAAATTCAATGGAGGGCTCTTCACCAGCGATCCGCGCTTTGTATCCGACGGCTACGAGACGGAATCGGCGGATTTCCGGCGGTGGGGAGGAGGCAGCTTTACTGCGCAAAATCAACGTCTGGTATACTGGCCGATGCTGAAAAGCGGCGATTTCGAAATGATGCGGCCGCAGTTCGAGTTTTACCGCCGGGCCCTGGCAAACGCCGAGCTGAGGACGAAGGTCTACTGGGGCCACAACGGCTGTTCGTTCACTGAGCAACTGGAAAATTTCGGTCTGCCGATCGGATGGGGCTGGGGCTGGAACGACAGCTATGACCGCATTCATCTGCGAACCCCTTTTTCCGACCCAACCGAGCAGATCGCCCCGTGGATCCGGTATCTCTATGTGAATCAGCTTGAATTTTCGTTTATGATTCTCCGCTATTTTCAATATTCCGGGCGGGAGATCGGCGAATATTTGCCTTTTATTGAAAGCGCCGTCGTTTTCGTAGATGAACATTACCAGTACCGGCATTTTCTTAACACTGCGCGCAGACTGGACGAGAACGGCCGTCTCGTTTTCTTTCCCTCGACGGCCTGCGAGACATACAAGAACGCGACGAATCCTGCCGACCTGATCTCCGCAATGGAGGCAACAGTAAGAGCGCTGCTCGAACTGCCGGAGGAACTGCTTCCCGGAGAGCGTCGGGAATATTACGAAAGTCTGCTTGCCCGCATCCCGCCGCTTTCCTTCCGCGAAAGGGAGGGGCGGCTGACGATCGCCCCGGCGCAGTTTTGGACAGAGATCATCAATGTGGAACTGCCGCAACTGTATCCCGTTTTCCCCTATGAGCTGTATGGAATCGGGAAAGCGGACCTGCAGACGGCTATCGATACGTGGCATTACGGGGCAGACCGGAAGGAGCAGAAGAACCATATCAGCTGGCATCAGGACCCGATCTTCTGCGCCAGGCTGGGATTGGCCGAAGAAGCCGCCGAGCTGACCCTGCGGAAGCTGGAAGATGGGCCGCAGCGGTTTCCGGCGTTCTGGGGGCCGGGGCACGACTGGCTGCCGGATCACAATTGGGGTGGCTCGGGAATGATTGCCCTGCAGGATATGCTCCTGCAGTGCAGCGGAAGGACGATTTATCTGCTGCCAGCCTGGCCGAAAGACTGGGACGCGGATTTCAAGCTGCATGCCCTGTACCAGACGACGGTTGAAGGAAAGGTACGTAACGGGAAGCTTGTGGAACTCAAGGTAACCCCGGAGTCGCGCCTTGGGGATGTGATAGACTGTACCCAAACCCGTTGACATTTTTTTCCGCGCATGATAAAACTAACTCATAAGTTATATAACTCATGAATTCGTTTTAATGCGGGGGGAGACCGGCCATGGGAATGCGTACGACGTCCAAAGGCGAAGCGAGCCGCGGCAGACTGCTGGCCGCGGCGGTGCAAATCTTCGCGGCCAAAGGGTACCATCAGGCGAAAATCAGCGAGATCGTCAAGGCCGCGGGATTGACACAAGCCGCCTTTTATTTGTATTTCTCCGGCAAGGAAGCCATTTACGAACAGCTGAAGCGGGAGTTTCGGGAACGGCTGCGCCGGATGACCCGGGAACTCGGCGCCAGTGTGACGCCGCTGCCGCCTGAAGAGGTGCCGGAGCAGATACGAAAGAATTTGCGGGAACTGTTTTCCTTTTTTGCGGAAAACCGCGAGTATGCCCTGTTTGCCTTCCGGGAAATGGAAGACTCCGGGGAGCTTTTGCAGGAACTGGCGCGCATTGTCGGACGGAATCTGGAGAATAACCGGCGGGCGGGTCACCTGCGCGGGGATCTTGCGGCGGATGTGGCAGCCGATTGTCTGGTCGGGGCCGTGGACCGGGTCGTCCGGCGCTGGCTGCTGACCAAGGAGAAGCCTCCCGAAGAACTCGCGGAGCTGACAGCCGATTTCGTCGCCGGCGGCATTCTGAAGCCGATTGGACCGCGGCAGGGGGGAGAGGCCTGATGGAACCCGCCACTCCGCTCTTTACCGCGCAGGCTGTCATTTGGCTGTTTCCGATCGCCTTCATGTTTCACGATCTGGAGGAAATCATTACGGTGGAGGCCTGGTTCCGGCGGAACCGCGCAGACTTGGGCCGAATGCTCCCGGCGCGTATCGCCGCTTCCCTGGAACGGAACTTCTCCCATTCCACGGCCGAATTTGCCGTCGCCGTCTGCTTCATGCTGGCAGGGATCGCTTTCTCCACGATATGGGCGGGACTTGAGCCGGGCCGCGGAGGAGGCATGCTTCTTTATGCCGGCGCTCTGGACGTGTTTTTTGTGCACGGGTTCTTCCACCTGGGCCAGGCGGCGATTCTCCGCCGGTACACGCCCGGCTCCGTCACCTCGGTGCTGCTGGTGCTGCCTTATTCGCTTTGGGCTTTTTCCCGTCTGCTGTCGGAAGGTCTGCTGGAATGGAAGACGATAGGGCTGGGCCTGCCGGTTGGCATTCTGATCGTCGTTCCCCTTCTTCTGGCAGGACACTGGGCGGGAAAAGCGGTCTTCCGGAGGACGCAGGGATCATCGCTTTCGACAAATTCCAGAATATGGGGTTGAGATTTGGCAGGAGATATGGGAAAATAACTGGACATAGAGAACGCGAAACCAGGGAAAAGGGGCCGGATGCCTCAAGTCTGCGGACTTGGGCGCCAGCCCCTTTTGCTTCCCGTCCGGAAAGAAGATCTCTATCGGAGGAGGAGAGTTCTTATGAAGACCGCTTTTCTGGAATCGGGGATGGTCGATCCCGCGTTTCCGATCCGGCTCCTGATGAACGGACCCAGCTTCGATTTCGGCTATCATTGGCACGAGGAGGTTGAGCTGGTTCTGGTGGAGAACGGAAAGGCCCCGATCGGGATCAACCATCAGATCTACGAGATGGAGGAAGGGGACCTGCTCGTCATCCGTCCCGGGGATATCCACTGTTTTCTTCCCGGAAGCGGAAGCGTATACATTGTGCAGTTCAAGTTCAGCGCGCTGGAGGGAAGCCTGGCGGAAGCGGAGGATCTTCGGGCGCTGAAGGGTCTCTTTTCCGCCTCGAGGATTGTTCGCCTAAGCGAAGTCCTGCCCGCGCGGGTGCGGATTCGCAGGGCGATCCGGGCGATGCTGGAGGAAGACCGGGCGCGCCGCCCGGGGTACCGCTGGGCGATCAAGGCCCGGCTTCTCGAACTGGCCGTTCGGCTGCTCCGGCTCCCCGCCACTGCCGCCGGGCCGCATCCCGGCTGTCTGCCGTGGACGAAGAAGCTGGAGGTGCTGGAGAAGGTCTTCCGTTATATCGAGGAGCATTACCATGAAAATATCCGGCTCGTGGATGCGGCGGAAGCGGTGAAGTTCAACAAGTATTATTTGTGCAAATGCTTCAAGGAAACGACCGGCATGACCTTCCTCGATTACTTGAACAACTACCGGATCATGAGAGCCGAATGGGCGCTCCTGCATACCCGCGATCCGATTTTGCAAATCGCCGTCAGGCACGGCTTCAATAACCTGAACACGTTCAACCGGGTGTTCAAAAAGTGCAAAGGCTGCACGCCCTCCGATTTTCGGAAAAAACACTCGCTGGAGGGAAGGTAGAGCGGGAACTCAACATTTGGCGAGAAGATGCCAATATTTGTGAAGCGGACTCGGAATCAAATCCGCAATAATGGGAACAGATCCGCTGCAAGCGCTTGCAGATTGAACGAACCGTATGCGAACCGATCTTATGGAGGAAGGGTGAGGTCATCATGCGCAGAGGAATTATGGCATCCGTGCTCGGTCTGTTGTCCCTGGCGCTTGCCTTGTCGGGCTGCGGGCAGTCCGGCTCGCAGGCCGCGAAAAAGCAGATTACGGTTTGGAGTTTTACGGACGAGGCCAAATATGCGATCGCCAAATTCGAGGCGAAGTATCCGGATATCCGGGTAAACTTCGTTCACATTCCCGGCAATTTTTATATCACCAAGTTGAAGTCGGCGCTGCAGACCGCTTCCAAAGCGCCTGATGTCTTCATGATCGAGAATTCGAACATTCGTGAGCTGATTGACGTGCCTTACCTGGAAAATTTGTCGGCGCCGCCATACAACGCCGGCCAGCTTCTCCCCGAGCAGTATGAATTTGTCCAGGCGAACGAGAAGGATACCGAAGGGAACGTGCGGGCGCTCGGCTACCAGGCGACTCCGGGAGGCTATTATTACCGCCGGGATCTGGCGAAGCAATATCTGGGCACCGACGACCCGGACAAGGTCAGCTCGATGATCGCCAGCTGGGATCAGGTCTTCGATATCGGCGAACGGGTGGAGAAGGAGAGCGGGGGGAAGGTTCATGCCCTGCCCAACTGGAACGCGATCGCGGTGGCGAACGACGGGATTCCCTGGGTGAAGGGCAACCGGCTGGTCATTGATCCCGCTTATCTGAAAGCGCTCGATCTGGTTCGCGAGGCCAGGCAGCGGCACGTGCTTGCTGAACTGGACAGCGGAAGCGCCGGTTACGCCGCTTCGATGCAGAAAGGGGAAGTCATGTTTTATCCGGGAGCGACCTGGGCGCTGCAGTACACCTTCAAGGCAAACGCGCCGGACACTTCCGGCAAGTGGGGATTGGCCCATGGACCGGCGTCTTTCAGCTCGGGGGGCACGTACCTCGCCATGTACAGCAAGAGCAGGCACAAGGAGGAAGCCTGGAAATTCATCAAGTTTTACAATTTTGACCACGAGTTTCTCGCCAACCTGGCCCGCGACCAGGATTACTTCACCAGCAACCGCATAGTGAATGACGAGATCGCCAGGACGGCTTCCTCTACCTATCTTGGGGGACAGAACCATTTCCGGTTCTTCTCCGAGGAAGCGAAGAAAGTGCCCAGCCGGCAACGGACCCAATTCGACAATACGATCAACAACGAAATTTACAACAACGTCCTGAAGCTTTACCTGGACGGCCGGATTCAGAGCAAGGACGAAGCGGTTGCCCGGATCAGGCATGATGTCAAGCTGAGGTTTCCGGAGCTGCAGGTGGATTAGGCGCTCCGCCGGGGCACGGCAAACCGATCCGGCAGGCTTTTCAAACGAAAATCATGCGGGGTGAAGCACGTGTTTTCCAATTCCATCCGGAAGGACCATTACGGATATTTCTTTATTGCTCCATTTTTCATCATCTTCGCGATATTCGGCCTGTATCCCATTCTTTACTCCTTATACATCAGCTTCACGAACTGGGACGGCATCCGCGATCCGGTATTCATCGGTCTAGGCAATTACCGGGCGGTCGTGCAGGATCCGCTGTTCTACAAAACGTTGTTCAACACTCTGTTCATCTGGGGAGTCTCGGTCATTCCCCAGCTGACCGTCTCTCTGGTGCTGGCCTTTATTCTGAATGAGACATGGATCAGGGGAAGAAACCTGTTCCGCGCTGTTTTTTTCTTCCCGCATATCGTGACGGCCGCCTCGTTCGGCCTGCTCGTCAGCCTGATCTTCGATTGGAAATCGGGCGGGTTCAATCATTTTCTGGTCAGCGCCGGCTGGATCGGCGACCCGATCAACTGGAAAGACAATCCGTGGTTTGTCCGGCTGATCATCTCGTCGATTCTGTTCTTCCAGTATTTCGGCTATTCGATGATTATTTATCTCGCCGGACTGCAGGGCATTGATCCGGTTCTGAACGAAGCGGCGCAAATCGACGGGGCCACACGCCGGCAGCGTTTTGTCAAAATCACGATCCCGCTGCTGAAGCCGGTCATTCTGTTTCAGGTCATCACCTCGATCATCGGCGGCATTCAAATCTTCGACCAGCCCTATACACTGACGAACGGAACAGGCGATCCGGACCGCAGCGCCATGACCAGCATTATGTATCTGTACAATGTAGCCTTTCAGAGCACGCGTTTCGGATACGGAGCCGCCATTGCCTTCTATCTGTTCCTGATCATCATTGTCTTTTCCATTACATCGTTTGTCCTGAGCAACCGCAAGACCGTTTAATCCGTGAAAGGAGGCCGTACCGCCATGCAAACCGCAGAGAGCGTAGAGCGCAGGCTTCGGGTATCGGAGAATGCGCGGCCCCGGTATTCGTTCGGAATGCTTCTGGTTTATGCGTTCCTGATCGTACTGGCCCTGTTCTGTGCCATTCCATTCTATCTGATGCTGATCTACTCCACCCACAGCAACGCGGAGATCGCATCGTCCTTTGTTTATTGGCCGGGCGGGGCCCTCTTGGAAAATTACCGGCATATGGCGGAGAAAATCAACATCTGGCGCGGCTTTTTGAACAGCCTGATCATTGCCGGCGGTTCAACGGCGCTGTCGCTCTATTTCGGAGCACTGACCGCTTACGGCTTCGCCAAGTTCCGGTTTGCCGGCAACAAGACGCTATTCTGGTTTCTTCTGGCGACCATGATGGTGCCGGGCCAGCTATCGCTGATCGGAGTGTACCGACTGTTCAGCGCACTGGGGCTGCTTGACAGCTATGCCGCTCTGATTGTACCGGCGGCGGCAAACGCTTTCAACGTTTTCTTCATCAAGCAGTTCATCGAAAGCAGTGTACCCGGCGAAATCATCGAATCGGCACGGGTCGACGGTTCCGGAGAATTCCGTACGTTCAATACGATTATACTTCCGATTCTGGCGCCGGCCGTGTCCGCGCTCGGCATTTTCGCTTTCATCGGCTCGTGGAACAATTTTCTCGGACCTTTGGTCCTGCTCTTTACCCAGCAGAAGTATCCGCTGCCTGTCGTGGTAGCGCTTGTCCAGGGATATTACGGTATGGACTACGGTCTCCTGTATCTGGGCGTCGCGCTTTCGATCCTGCCGATTATCATCGTTTTCTCCGTTTTTTCCAGGCAGATCATCGGCAGCGTGGCTCTGGGCGCCGTGAAAGGATGACGGTCTGCCGGAATAGTCGGAATCATCGGAAGGATTCCGGTATCGGGAGGGGCTGCCAATCGGCAGCCCTATTCCGCGTTCCATTTCCCGGGCGGGAACGACAAACCGGATGACCGCCAGGAACTGTTGGGTATCGAAGGAAAAGGAAGGGCGGATGTCGAACTAAACCGTGAAGAAGATGGGGAAGACCATTCCATGAGAAGGGGGAAATTTCAATGGGAAATTGGCCCGAATTGCCGCCGGAAACGAGAATCCGGCTTCTTGATCCGCCCTCCGGGAAAGTGAGGATAGTGCTGGACACCGACACCTTCAATGAAATCGACGACCAGTTTGCGGTTGTGTACGCGCTGTATTCACCGGAGAAGATTCAGGTGGAGGCTTTGTATGCGGCGCCGTTCTTTAATGAGCTTTCCACTGGTCCGAAAGACGGCATGGAAAAAAGCTACCATGAGCTGCTGAAAATTTTGGCTGTCCTGGGCCGGGAAGGGGAAATTCCGGTTCACAGGGGATCGGAATCGTATCTGTCCGCACCGGACGCGCCTGTGGAAAGCGCCGCGGCCCGGGATCTGGTTGCCCGGGCGATGGCCTCCCCGAAGGACGATCCGCTGTATGTTGTCGCAATCGGCGCGATTACCAATGTGGCCTCGGCCATTCTGATGGAACCTCGCATCATTGAAAAGATTGTCGTGGTATGGCTGGGCGGCCACGCGCTGCATTGGCCCGATACGAAGGAATTCAACCTGCACCAGGATCCGCACGCCTCGCGCCTGGTTCTGGACTGCGGCGTTCCGCTTGTCCTGATTCCCTGTATGGGAGTGGCTTCACATCTGCAGACCACCCTCCCGGAGATCCGCGATTATGTCAAGGAACAGGGCCGAATTGGCGAATACCTGTACAATACCTATTTGAATTGCGCCAGGGATCATTTCGGGTATTCCCGTGTCATTTGGGACATCTCGGCGATCGCCTATCTCAACAACAGCTCGTGGCTGCCCAGCGTGCTTGTGCACAGTCCGCTGCTTTCCGCCGATTTCCGCTGGAGCTTCGACGCTTCGAGGCATTGGATCCGCTATGTCCAGTTTGTTCGCCGCGATGCGGTATTCCGGGATCTGTTCCGGAAGCTGGACCGGGGTCTGCCGATCCGGGGAGAGGAGCCGAACGGATGAATGATTCCGCGAAAAGCAAGGTGCGGGAACAGTTTTCCAAAAACGCGGACAAATACGTCGCCAGTCCGCTGCATGCGGCCGGAGAGGATCTGGCCTGTCTTGTCTCTTCTTCCGGTGCGGAGAAGAACATGGACGTTTTGGATATTGCCACAGGGGGCGGGCATGTGGCCAATGCGCTGGCTCCGCTGGTCCGTCGTGTCACAGCCCTGGATCTGACCCGGGACATTCTGCAATCCGCCAGGAGGTTTATTCAAGGCAACGGACATGACGCTTCAATTATCGACGGCTGCCGGCTGTCGAAGGCGGCAGTTCTCCGTTACCGGCATTCGGATATGGACGATCTGCGCGGGAAAGCCAGGGAGGCCGGAAATTCCGGCAAGTACGGAAAGATCATGGTGATTACGGACGAGAAAGTCGAACGCGAGCTGAAGCTGATCGGATAACCGCTTCCCGGGCGGGAAGATACAGGAGGTATCCCATGAAGCGAATCATGGTTACCGGGGCGCTCGGACAAATCGGCTCGGAGTTGGTCGTCCGGCTGCGTCATCTCTGCGGGGAGAATGCCGTGCTGGCGACGGATATCCGACAGAGCCATAGCGAAGCTGCGCTTTCCCGGACTCGTATCCCATTCGTCGCCGCCCGGAGGCGGAACTACTGATTATGCCGTCGAGATGTACTTCGAAGCGGTCCGCTGCGGACGATACCGCTCCTACCTGGCCCGGGGGACGTTCCTGGATATGATGTATATGCCGGATGCGGTCGAAGCGGTCATCCGGCTGATGGAAGCGGATGCTTCCCGGCTTAAGCACCGCAATGCCTTCAACGTTGCCGCGATGAGCGTCGACCCGGAAATGATCGCCGCCAGCATTCGCAGGCATCGCC
>Ga0310827_100540_pt1 | contig 27891 bp, 21 predicted proteins | sample WT_ome_2_FD_201309 | JGI IMG/M metagenome (GOLD analysis project Ga0310827, IMG submission 201309) | Sorghum-adapted microbial communities enriched on wild type (WT) sorghum from Joint BioEnergy Institute, Emeryville, California, United... ... | reverse complement strand
GCGCGGCTGCCGAGCGGCACCCCGCCCCAGGGCAGAGCCAGCTTCGGGCGGCCCATGCGGCGGGAGGCCCCCGCCGCCAGGCAGATGCCGACGATGCGCGGCGGCCTCACGTCGCGTCCCCCGGCTGCCGGTAGGCGCGGATGAGCTCCGCCGCGATGCTGACGGCGATCTCCTCCGGTCCCTGGGCGCCGATCGGCAGGCCTGCCGGGCTGCGCAGCCGCTCCGGCGGCTCGGCTCCGCCCAGGAGGCGCACGGTGCGCCGCCGCGGGCCGACCGCTCCGAGATAGCGCCACGGCCGCCGCAGAAGCGCCTCCAGCAGCTCGCGGTCCCGCGCGAAGTCGTGCGAGAGAATGACCGCGGAATCTCCGGCGTCTGCGTCCAGCCGGGCGGCCAGCTCCGCGGGAAAGCCGACGGACAGGGCCGCGCCCGCCGGGAAATGCTCGCGGCTGCACAGTGCCGGCCTCCAGTCGCAGACGGCGACGGCGAAGCCGAGGCGGTCGGCGAGGGCCGCCAGCGGCCGGGCATCCGGGCCCGCCCCGAACAGGAACAGCCGCGGCTTCGGCCGGTAAATGCGGACGAAGACCGGACCCGAACCGTCCGGAAGCGGCACATGCCCGGCATCCCCGGGCAGCCGCTTCGCCTCCCCGGCAAGGGCGGCGGCCCATGAGGCGGGCGGGCGTTCGTCCCTCCATTCCCCGAAGACCGGTTTATTCGGACAAACCGGGAAAAACAGCGATCCGCCGGATGCTTCCTGCCGGATTTGCCGGACGTGCACGACGGGATGCCGGCGATCCAGACATTCCTTTACCTGCATGAAATGTTCATGCCGTTGATCATTTACCGGCTCAATCAGCACCTTGATCACTCCGCCGCACCCCGTTCCCCGGCCCCAGCCAAGGTCGTCTTCCGCCCGGAGGTCGTATTCGAGGATGCGGGTCTCGCCGCGGTCCCGGATTTCGCTGATTTTCCCGGGCAAATCGGATTCCAGACATCCGGGGCTGAGCATCCCCAGGAGCGGACCTTCCTCGGTAAACAGCATGGAAGTCCCCGCCTTGCGGTAGGCCGAACCGGTCACTTGAATGATCGTGGCCAGCACACCGCCCGGCTTCGTCTTCCGCATATGCTCCAGAATCTGGTGAAAATCGTCCATTGCCTGTTTCCTCCTCTTCGGATGCGGACCGGTCCAGTCCCGCTTCAGAAAAAACCGGTCGTCCTGATCATCCGGTTTCCCGGCCGTTGTCTGAATGAGGTTCCTAACGGAAACGATATGCAAAGCCGGGAATGTCCTATGACGCTCGGTGGGCCGGAGGAGGCGTTCGATCTGCCGTTTCGCAGGATTGAGATTGTCTCCTCCGATGGGATATAATGGTACAAACCCTAACAAAGGAGAGGATCAGGATGTACGATATCGCAATCATCGGGGCAGGGCCGGCCGGGGCCAGCGCAGCGCTGTTTTCCGCCAAAGCCGGCAAGAAGACGCTCGTCCTGGACAACGATAAAGGGATGACCCGCCGCGCCTGGGTGGAGAATCATTACGGGCTTCTGGAAATCAGCGGGCCGGATCTGGTGGATACCGGGCGGAAGCAGGCCGAGAAATTCGGCGCGGAATGGGTCGAGGATAAAGCGGTAAATGTAACTAAGCGCGAAGGAGGCTTTACAATCGAGGGCGAGAACGGTACGTACGAAGCGAAGCACATCATTCTGGCGACAGGCGCCACCGTTGAACTGGCCGAGGCGATCGGGCTGGAGACGAAGCCCGGTACCGAGCCGCGGATCAAGACGGTGCTGAACGTTACCCCGGAAGGGAGAACCGGCGTGGATGGCATTTGGGCTGCCGGAACATGCGCCGGGGTGAGCGTCCATACGATCATTACCGCGGGGGACGGAGCCAGGGTGGCCGTCAACGTCATCAGCGAGCTGAACGGTGAGCGGTATGTGGATCACGACGTGTTGAAAGCCTAAGGGTAGGCCTTCGCGGGGAAATCGTTATCGTATCCAACGTTGGGGATCGGCGATGGCGCGGCAAGTTCTTCAGGTGGCAGAGGCCTTTTCGACCGCCTGCAAAATTTCCTTCGTCGGCCGGTTCCCTTTGCGCGCATAGACGATCCGGCCGTCCTTGCCGATGACGAAGACGATGCGGTTTTGGCCGAGGAAGGGCAGGATCGGCATGCGGCCGACCCGGTAGAGCCGGTTGATCCGCCCGCCCTCATCCGAGATCAGCGGAAACCGGTAGCCGAATTTGCCGGCGAACTCCCGATGCTCTGCACAGGAGCCGGGGTTTATGCCGAGGACGAGGGCGTCGGATCGGGCATAGGCTTCGCTGGCATCGCGGACGGCGCACAGCTGCCGGGTACAGACCGGGGTATTGTCTTTGGGATAGAAAATCAGCACGATCGGGCGTTTGCCCAGGTGCTCGTCCAGATCCATGCGGCCCTGGGTGCTGTCCGCCCGGAACGAAGGGGCTTTTTCTCCTTCCTGCAGCATAATCATTCCCCGCTTTCCATCCGGAGGATCTTTCCACCCATTGTACGGGATGCCGGAAGGCTTTGTCCAACCCGGCCGTCGGGAAGTTTTCCATCGGAATCCGGTTGACACCGCATAGAAAACATTGTATAAAAGAAATAATTTGAAATATTCAATAAATTCGCCGAAGAGAAGGAGTACGCCGCGTCATTGTTCCCCAGAGAGTCGGCCTTGTGCTGAAAGCCGATGTTCAGGGCGCAGCGGAAAATCATCTCTGAGAAGTAAAGCCGAACCGTTCGCGCAAGTAAGCTTTACCGGGTGTCCGCCGTTACAAGGAACACGTATGATGGTACGTTGTGGAGTGCCGTTTTTCCCCTTGCCGCGGCCAGGGAAAACGGAACGAGGGTGGTAACGCGAGAATCGTCTCGTCCCTTGGGGGGGCGGGATTTTTTTATTGCCGATAATGATGCTGAAATAGGGAGAAGGAGTGGAATCGCATGAATCCCAAAGAGACCTTGAACGTGGGAACGGTTGGCGTGGAAGAGATTCTTCACGCGCATCATGTGCTTAGGGAAGTGATCGAGCGGACGCCGCTCATCAAAAATCCGATCCTGTCGGCCAAGTACGGAGCCAGTATCTACCTGAAGCGGGAGGACCAGCAGATCGTCCGGTCTTTCAAAATCCGCGGGGCCTACTATCTGATCCGACGTCTTCCGGCCTCGCAGGTGGAGAGAGGGATTGTCTGCGCAAGCGCCGGCAATCACGCCCAGGGTGTTGCCTATTCGTGCCGTGCGCTGGGGATCAAGGGGAAAATCTTCATGCCCAGCACAACGCCGCGGCAGAAGGTTGGCCAGGTAGCCATGTTCGGCGGGGAAGAGGTCGACATCGTGCTGACCGGCGATACGTTCGACGATGCCTTCGCGGAAGCGATGAGGGTTTGCGAGAAAGAAGGGATGACGTTCATCCATCCCTTTGACGACCCGCGGATTATTGCCGGCAACGGGACGATCGGCCTGGAAATTCTGGAAAGCCTCGATGTTCCCCCGGATTATTTGTTCGTGACGGTGGGCGGAGGCGGTCTCGCTTCGGGAGTGGGCACTTATGTCAAGACGATGAGTCCGGAAACCCGCATCGTCGGAGTCGAGCCGGAGGGAGCCCCTTCCCTGTCCAGGGCGCTGGAGCGGCGGGAAGTCGTCACCCTCGAGAACATCGACAAGTTTGTGGACGGTGCGGCGGTAAAGCGGGTAGGGGAATTAACCTATGCCCTCTGCAAAAAAGTGCTGGACGATGTCGTGCTCGTGCCGGAGGGGAAGGTCTGTTCCACAATCCTTGAGCTGTATAACCAGCATGCCATTGTCGCCGAACCGGCAGGGGCTTTGCCGATCGCCGCCCTGGACCGGTACCGGGAGGAAATCCGCGGCAAACATGTCGTCTGCATTGTGAGCGGGGGCAACAACGACATCGACCGGATGCAGGAGATCAAAGAGCGTTCGATGATTTATGAAGGGCTTAAGGCGTACTTTACGGTGAATTTCCCCCAGCGGGCCGGCGCACTTCGCGAATTTCTGGACGAGGTGCTCGGACCCACGGACGATATCATCCGGTTCGAATACACCAAAAAACACAATAAGGACAACGGCCCCGCATTGGTCGGAATCGAGTTGAAGAGCCCGGAAGATTACGCACCCCTGATCGAACGGATGAAGAAAAAAGGGTATCCATACATGGAACTGAACAAGGAACCGCTCCTGTTCAACCTGCTCATCTGACATGGAAATCCCCAATGGAAATCTTCTTGCTCCCCGGGGACCGGCGGACCGGGACGGGGAGACAAACCAGTGAACCTCCAAAACCACGGAAATCGTGGGGTTGGAGGTTCTTTTCCATTCAGATTCACATCCGGGGCAGGGGATTCGCCATCCAACACGGGGCCCCGGATTTTCGCCCGCGATCATTTCGGTTTGTTTTCTTCAATGTATTGATTAATCGCTGCTTCCGCATCGCGGAGGGCGGTATTGATATCCTTCTCTCCCTTGACAACCGGGCCGATGGCGCCGGTCATCAGCGGCTCGGCGTAAGAGTCATAGCGGCTTACCGGAAGCGCCGGAGCGGGGTTGCTGAGAAAAACCGCCTGCAGGTGCTTTCCCTGCAAATACGGCAGGTTGGCGCCGAAGCTTTCCTGTATGCTTTTGCCGGTCAGCACCGGCAGCCGGGCATTCTTGGCCACGGCGGTCTGCACCTCGTCGGATAGAATGGTGGAGATCACCTGAAAGGCCTGATCCTTGTATTTGCTCTGTGCCGTCACATGCAGGATCCATTCATCGACCTGCATGCCGGTGTTGGGCTTTTCCGGAAACTGCGGATATTGGGCGAGATCCCAGTTCAGATCCTGCACGCCCTTCAAATTGGGCAAAAAATTGTTGGACGCAAACATGGCCAGGGTGCGGTCCTTCATAAACTGGTTCATACCGTCGCCGGCCAGCTTGAGGGTGCCGTTGCCGGGGATTCCGTAAATGCTCTTCAGCAGCTCGAAAACTTTCTTCCAGCCGTCATTATTGACCGTCGCTTTTTCCGTCTTCGGGTCGACGAAGCCGTAAGACAGCACCGAAGCCACCCGGGTGGATTTGTCCGGCTCGAGACCGCGGTATTGTACGCCGTCTTCGTTTCTTGTCAATTTGACGGCCAGTTCCCTTGCCTGATCCCAGGTCATTCCGTCCTTCGGATAGCTGACGCCGAATTTGTCAAAGATGTCCTTGTTGTAATACAGCGCGCTGAAATGCAGGGTCCAGGGCAATCCGATCAAATACGGCAATCCGCTTGCGGTTTTGACCGATTCAACCGCCACCTGATTGAGCCGGGAAAGATCGAAGTTGAATTTCTTGATCAGCGGCTCCATATTTTCCTCGAGTCCGGTTCCCGTATAGCGGTAAATAATCGGGGAAGCGGTCATGACGATATCCGGCAGGTTGCCTGCGGCGATCAGTTTGTCGAGCCCGAATTCCGGTTTGGACATGTCCAGGATTTCGAACGAAATATACGGATAGCGTTTTTTGACCGGTTCTTCGACATACTGCTGGAACTCGTCCGGCCCAAGCCACCCCATGCTGATCGCGAATTTCAGAGTGACCGGATCGGTCGGAACCTGCGGCGGACCGGCTTTGGCTTCCGGGCCCGGGGTGTTGTTTGTTGCGGCTTCGTTGCCTCCGCAGGCGGAAGCGGCTAACAGCAGCAAACACCCGGCAAATGTCGTCATCCGGCGGATCGTTTTCATCGGTCTCATGGATATCCCCCCATTTTGTTAGTGGAAATTTTGAGGAAGCTGGGAAAACCGCAGACTGTACAATACCAAAATTATGATAAAATGTTGAATAACAAGAAATGTATCCGCTTTCCCCAAATCAGTATACCGGAGGATTGCCGCCCGTGCGGGACACGAATTCGGGATTCTGCCCATATTTTCGTAAGGAGTGAAATTCCACGTGACGTTTATGATCAACAAGCGGTTATCGGATTATCCCGTCTCCTGGTCCTTCCCGTTTCATTTGTCCATCAACAAGGTTTACCGCCATTTCCCGGCCCATCGTCATGACTTTCTGGAATTGTCTCTGGTCATTGAAGGGAACGGGTACGAGCGGATCAACGGAAAGAAACATCCTATGCAGCCGGGCACCTTCACCTTTCTTCTGCCTCACCAGGTACATGAAATTTTCGTCACATCTTCCCAGCCGCTTCGCCTGTACAACTGCATGTTTGACTTTCATTTGCTGCAGTCTCCGCTGGAGGGCCTGGACTTGCGGGAGCTTCTGTTTACGCAGGATTCGCTGCCGTCATTCGTCCATCTGTCCGGCCGGGATTACGAGAAAATGCGGGGGAGACTCGAGGAGATGCTTGAGGAATTCAGCGGAACGGAATTGTGGAGAAACCGTCTGCTGCAGGCCAGGCTGGCGGAAGTGCTGATTCACTTCGACCGCGAACGAAGAAGGCAGGTGAGGGCTGGGAGGGAAGTGCGGGGGATGAATACGAAGTCGGTCTGGCCGATTGTCCAATACATCTATTTCAACTACCGCGAGCCGATCACTCTTTCCGGTTTGGCGGACAAGTACGGAATGAGCAGTTCCTATTTAAGCGAGGAATTCAAGAAACATGTCGGCATGAATTTTGTCCGCTTTCTGCACGAGGTAAGGGTTCGCCATGCGTGCGGACTGCTGGCTACCACCAATATGAGCGGGTGCGATATCGCCATGGAATCCGGTTTCGGTTCATTCAAATCGTTCTCGCGCATTTTCCGCGAGTTGAAGGGAATGGCTCCCGGAGAATTCCGCAAGCGCTGTCATGGTTTGAAAACGGAAGAAAGGGAGGCATTCCCGTAAAGATTTTGCGGGATCCCGGCGGCAGTCATTGCCGCGGCTTCTTCTCCACTGATACGATGGGGCATCGTCTGACAGGGACGATGTTTCTTTTTTTTCGGGTATAGACTTTCTCTTAACCGGATATCCTGATTAGTAGATTTCAAAGGGATTTGCGAGAGTTCGGGAGAGGGTGGGAGCATGAAGCGGCTGGCAGCGTTGACGGGGATTGGGATTCTTATGCTGATCTGGCTCGGCGGATGGATGGCGGATGCGGAAACTTCGTCACGCGGGGCATCGGATCTGCGGAAGGTTTGGGGTCTTGCGGAGCAGACCATGAGGGGGGAAAAAATGCTGCTTGTCAAGGAAAGCAGCGTCTACCGGACCTACCGGACTCTGGAGGAATTCGGGGCGGCTGCCGATGAACTGAGCCGCAAGCTGGATTTTCCCGTGCGGCCTGCCGGCACGCGCGAGGGGCTTCCCGTCTATGAATCGACGGTCCGGGGAGCTGACGGGGCAGCCTTATCCCTCATTGCTTTCGGAAACGAAGACCGGCAAATGTATGTCATCGTATCAAGGAGAACGACCGGCGAAACCACAGCGGATCAGGCGGAAGCGTGGCAGAAGCGGATGGACGGCGCGTTGAAGGCGGCCGGTATCGTCCCGGACTGGAATGTGACGGTTCAGGGCGGGCTTGGCAGCCCTGCCGCCGACCGCGAACAGGCTGCCGGGGAATTTTATCGCGTAATTGAGAAGGAGACGGATGCCAGGCAGGCCGAGACTTACCGGGATAACCGGACCCGGAGTGTAACGTATTACGCCCCGGAGATTCACACCGGGGTCCAGAGCGGAAGCCATCGGGTCAATCTGCAGGCGGCCGTACATCTGCCCACGGACAGCAATGAGTGGCGGGCGACAATCGGAACGCCGCTGATCACGATTGAATATTAGAATGAATGCCGATTCCCTTTTCCGGGTCCAGGCGTTCAGAGCGCGGACCCGATTCATGACAGGCTTTGTTTCCATCGGACGGGTCGGAAGCAGGGTTCCCCATAAGAAAAGGGAGCAGCCCCAATTGGCTGCTCCCTTTTCAGAACAGGTTAGATGGCCCAATAGCGGGAAACGATGACGAGCAGGATGAACAGAACCAGAATGACTCCGATCGTCGTATACCCAAATCCGGCAGTATATGACATGTTGAACCCTCCCCTCTGTCCTTTTGTTATATGTTATGAACCCTGATTGCATTTGGTCTGGGTTGTACGGATAAACACGGTGAAAATGGGGATGTGCCCGGTAACGGAAATGAACCGGTTTTGGAGGGGGGTTGCAGGAACATCCGCAACCGCGGGAGAATCGTCCCCGCCGCAATTTCCCCGTCCCCGGCAACCGCCGCCGGATCGCATCCCGAAGTCGGGAAGAAAGTCCCCGCCTTTGCGTTGGTTCGTCTGTTTTCGGGAAAAGAGGCTATCCGGTCGCCTTTGCCGCCGGAACGGACTGAGCCGGGCGTCGTTCCAAATTTCGACAAAATGAAACAAATACCAACAGAGCGAGAGTTTAACCCCCCAATTCTGCGTCAATGCCCCCCTAAATTTGCCGGTGTTTCTGGTACACTTTCTTAGGTGTATATTCACAAGGGGAGGATGAAACACTCATGATTCGCAGAAAGCAAGGAAGTCTGCTGCTCGCTTCATTTCTTCTGGGGTCGGCCATGCTAACGGCTTGCGGCGGGGGGAAATCCGGGGATGGCACGAAGGCGGAAGGAACGGATGCCGGACAGGACGATCCGAACGGTACCGCCAATCTCGTTGTCTATTCCAACAGCGGCGATTCGGAGGACAGCTGGAACGAGCGTTTCGGAAACGCGATAAAGAAAAAGTTTCCGAATTACAACATCAAATACATCCAGAAGACGAAAGAATTCGGGATGAAGGAACTGATTACCTCCGGGGAAACCATCGATATTTATTGGGACTCCATCGGCGGGTTTGCCTCGGGCCTGCTTGATAACGGACTGCAATACGACATGACGGAACTGGCCAAGAAGCATAAAGTGGATCTGTCCAAAGTGGAAAAAACGGTGGCGGATTCGGTCAAGCTGATCGACAAAGACAAACTGTACGGAATTCCGGTCTTCAATAACAACATGGTTATGTATTATAACAAGGATATCTTCGATAAATTCGGAGAGCCTTATCCGAAGGACGGCATGACCTGGTCGGAGGCGACCGAGCTGGCCAGAAAGCTGACCCGTTTCGATACGAAACAATATATCGGTTACTCCAGCTCGGAGACGCACATGCTGATGATGAACCAGCTTTCCATCCCGTTCGTGGACCAGGCGACGCAGAAGGCCAACATCGCTTCCAATCCGGCCTGGAAAACGTTCTTCGATACGGTCTTCGCAGGCCCTGCCAAGGCCCAGGGCTACGATGAATACATGAAGGCGCACGGCAACAAGCTTCCTTACCGGAACGAGTTCCTGAAGGACCGGGAGGTGGCCATGTTCTCCTGGCTGTCGTCCATTACCTTCGTCTTCCCGGACGACTTCAAGAGCATGAACTGGGATGAAGTGGCGCTGCCCACGTTCGACGACAAGCCGGGAATCGGCTCGCAGGCCTACCCGACCTATTTCGCGGTAACTTCCCAGTCCAAGCAGAAGGATCAGGCGATGAACGTCATTGCCTATCTGCTTTCCGACGAAGTGCAGACCGGCCTGTCCAAAATGGGGGTCATGCCCGTACTCGACAACGATGCGATCAAGAAGGTATTCGGCCAGGACAGCGCGTTCAAGGATAAAAACCTGAAAGCGGCCTTCTACAACAAATTCGCTCCCATTCCGTACAAATCGCGTTACGACAGCATGCTTCTGACCCCGTATGCGAAGGCGGCGCCGCAGGTTGTCCTGACCGGAGATTATAATACGATCTTCCGCTCGACGGAAGAGGATACGAACAAAAAGATCGAGGAAGCGAAAGCCGCCGGCAATTAACCGCCGCCCCAAAAAAAGGCTGCCGCCGCATCTCGCGATATGCTCCCCTTAGGGTAGACGGATTAAAAAAAGAAAACCGGCTACGGGCTACGTCGAGGGAGTTTTTTACGTTGAGGAAGACGGATTCCGCGCGGCCAAGACCTTGATTCGTTCCCCGTGCGGATCAGCGGAACGGAAGGCGGAGCGCAGTACGGGAAAGGGGAAACAGCCATTTCACCCCCTGCGGTGTCAGCGTATCTGCCGCAAGGTGCGAGAAGTAGCCGCCGGCCGCCGCGGCGGCAATGCCCGGAATCTGCAGCTGCCGTTCGAGTCCCCAGCCGATCGCGCTCCAATACAGCAGCGCCCAGACGGTATGGGTCAATCCGCGATGTTTGAGCCAGGGCGCCGCTCCAACGAAGAGCCCGAGGCCCGCGAGCCAGACCATGCCGCCGAGCCAGCCCCAGCCGGCCAGAGACGCGCCGATCAGGCTGAGCAGAATGTTGCGGATCAGGCCGACGCGGGCGGCAAATCCCAGCAGAATGACCGAACCCCCCGATCCGGCAAGCTCCGGGGGAATCCGGCCGGCAACGGCATAACGAAGGCCGGCCCACCCCAGCAGGACGATGCCGAGGGCGAAGATGCTGTCACGGATAAAGCGGGATGTCCGGCTCAGCTTGCCGCTCAGCAAGCTCTGGCCGTCCAAATCCGCGCCCAGCGCGGAAAAGGTTGCCACGGAGACGGTTAAGGCGCCGGCGGCAAAATCCATGCGGTGGTACACGGCGAAAGCGGCGCCGATCAGGGCGCCGATGGCGAGATGCGTCGATCCTTTCATGCGGGCCTCCGGTGTCGTTTCTGATAATATCGAAACATATGTTCGCCATCATTATACAACTTTGGCGAATACCCGGCAAGTCTCATCCGGAGGTTTCGTCGATCCCGCGAACGGAACGGATGGTTCTGAACTGTACCAGAAGCATGACAAAATGCAGGAAGAAAACGCCTGAGATCATATAAAACACGCAAGGCATGCCGAAATGGTTGGCCGCCATTCCGCCGAACAGGGCGCCGCTTACGTTGCCGAGGGAAGTGGCGCTGGAGTTGAACCCGAACACGCTGCCCTGGATGTCCCGCGGAGTCAGCCTTCGCAGAAGCGAGCTGATCGAGGGCATCAATCCGCCGACGCACAGTCCGGTCAGAAAGCGGACGGCGAGCAGGACCCACGCATTGTGAATCGTCGCCTGGGGGATGTAGAGGATCGACATGGCCGCAAGCGAGGCGAGCAGTATGGGCGGCTGCCCCCATTTGTCCCCCAGTCTCCCGAGATAAGGCGCCGCCACAATCGTTCCGAGCGCGCTTGCGGCAAAGATGAGGCCGCCCATCAGCTCAACGTGGCTGCGCACGTGCATGCTCTGAACATACAGGGTGAGGATGGGATCGATGCTTTGAAAGCTGCCGGCGATTAAATAGGAAGAAAGAAATAGGGTGATTACCACCGGATACTGTCTGATCGCCTGCAGCAGCGTACTTTTCGCTTTTCCGTCTTCCTCCGGCGCCGGGAACGCCTCCGCCCGCGGATGCCTGCGAAACCCCCCCAGCCGCACATGCGGCCGCGATTCCCTGACTCCGGCAATGACCAGGATCGTCGAGCCCAGGATCAGAATGCCTGTCAGGTAGAAGGCGTTGCGCATACCCGCGCTTTCCGCCATCAGGCCTCCAAGCAGCGGACCGAACAGCTGTCCGCATACATTGCCTGTCTGCAGCGTTCCGAGCGCGCGTCCCGCATGCTCCTTGGGGGTTTCTACCGCCAGCAGCGCCGATGCGGAAGTGCTGAAGCCGGCAACCGTGCCGAATACAATGCGGAGGAGCAGAAGCTGCAGCGGGCTGTGCGCCAGTCCCATGACGGCGATGACCAATCCCATCCCGATGCCGGAGCGGACCATCATCATCTTCTGACCGTAACGGTCCGAGAGGCGGCCCCAGAACGGAGAGACCAAAGTGATGACCGCATGGTTCACGGAAAAAATACAGGCGGACCAGAGGGCCGCCTTTTTCACGTCATGAACGCCCAGTTCCTGTACGTACAGCGGCAGAAACGGGATGATCATGCTGATTCCGACGGAGCAGAGGAAACTGCCCAGCCACAGAATGTACAAATTGCGTTTCCATGAGTTCATAAGAGATGCCTTTCCTGGTGATTGTTTCGTTGACAGGCTTGTTATTCAATGTATCGGCAAATGGCCGGACCGTCAAGGACCCGGGCGCCGTCTCCATGCTCCACCGGAATGCCGGTCTTCGGCAAAGCCTTGCCGCAACGGGAAGAAAGGGATCGGGGCGGGCCGGTTCCGGTTCTTTGGGCCGATGCGGTAGGAAAACGGACCCGGGACGTCGAATACTAACCAATATACAATTTCCAGACATCAGGTGCTCCATGGAAACCAAAATCAAGCTTCCTTTTCAGAGTTTTATTGTCCGTCTGCTGCTCTGCCTTGTGCTGGTGGGAGCGGTACCGTTCGCCGCAGCCATGTACGTATTCTACCGGGAATCCTCCGTATATGCCGAATCGGAGCTGTCCCGTTATGCCCGGCAAACCCACGACCAGACCCTGCAGCAGCTGGAATTCCGCCTCAGGGAGATGGAGAATCTCACCCGGACGATCGGAACCGATTATGCCGTTCAGCGGTACATCACGGGCAGTCCGGATGATTCCGGCGGTTCCGGAAATCCGGACGGCGGCAATGAGGCGGCGGACCGTTCCTTTAAGGACTATATCGAGTACCGTCTGCGTGAAGAAGCCGGACGCAACCGCTTCCTGAGCCAAATCTGCGTATCGGTGGAGGATACGAGCCGTTCCATCTGCATCAACTCCTCCGAGGAGACGGCTTCCGCGGAGCCCTCTCCAGGGGAAGACGGCGCACCCTATCATCCGGTCAGGCTGCAGGACGAGACCCGCAGCTACTACGGGCTGCGCTACAGTACGCCATTGACCGATACGCGGACGCATATGATCAAGGGACAAATTTCCGTCACCCTGAATGTCAGCCGGGCGATGGACGAGATTCTGGCGCGCTATCCGGTCGCCGGGCATGAGATATACGATCAGAGCGGCCGGATTTTATACCGCAAGGGCTTTTCATCCGGCGGAACCCGGCGGGAGGGGAAGCCGCCGGAAGACCCGGGGCCCCGTACGGCCGGAGGGTCGATCGTCACCGAGCAGAATGTGCGGATTGGAGGGGAGCCCTGGATTTCCCGGATGGAGGTGCAAAGCCCGTTTCACGCTTCCATGGTCCGCAGCCTGCGGCTTACGCTTCTGCTGTTTTTGGGATTGCTGATCGTTCTCTCCTTCGTGACCGCTTTCATCTTTGCACGGTACATTACGTCGCCTCTAAACAAGCTGCGCGGATTGATGAAGCGGGCCGAACGGGGAGACCTGAAGGCTTACTGGGTAACCGAGAGCGCCCGGGAAATCAACGAGCTCGGGCAAAGCTACAACCAGATGCTCAACCGGCTGGAGGATCTGATCAAACAGGTCAAGCAGGAGGAAGCGCTCAAGAAGGAGGCGGAGATCGCCGCGCTGCAGTACCAGCTGAACCCGCATTTTCTCTACAATACCCTGAATACGATCAAATGGGTGGCCAAATTGCACAAAACCCCGCAGATCTCGGAGGTCGTAAGCGCTCTGGTCCGCCTGCTGCAGGCAAGCCTGGGCAAAAAAGGCGATTTCATCACACTCCGGGAGGAGATCGGGCTGATTCGCGACTACATGGAAATTCAGCGGTTCCGTTACGGCGACCGCGTACAGGTCCATTATGAACTGGATCCGGTCGCCTCGCTCTGCCTCGTCCCCCGGATGCTGCTGCAGCCGCTGGTGGAGAACGCCTGTATTCACGGCATTGAGCCCGGCAACCGGGACGGACGGATTACAGTTCGGGCCTGGATCGACCGCGATCTTCTGTACTGTCAGGTGGAGGACAACGGAGTGGGCATGCGCATAGACCCGAAGACCGGCGAACCCGCGCACGGGGAAGATGGGCTCAAGGAACGGATGAGCGGCATCGGCCTCCGCCATATCCGCGAGAAGATCAAGCTGTATTACGGTCCGGATTACAAAATGCACATCATGAGCAAGGAACCGAAAGGGACGGCGGTGCGGCTGTCTCTTCCGGTGCATCAAAGCGAGGTGTAACCGTCATGAATATCTTCATTGTCGACGATGAACCGATTGTGCGCGAAGGGCTGCGCAAGCTGGTCGATTGGGAGGCCCATGGCTTCCGCTGGGTGGGGGAAGCGGGCGACGGCGCCGAAGCGCTGGAGAAAATGCGGGAACAAAAGGTGGATATCCTCGTCACCGACATTCTCATGCCCCGCATGGACGGGCTCGAGCTGATCCGCAGGCTCGATCCGCCTTCCGCCGATCTGGGCGTGCTTGTCCTCAGCTGCCTGGACGATTTCGCCTATGTCAAGGAGGCGATGAAGCTGGGGGCGCGGGATTACGTGCTGAAACCGACCATGGAGCCGGAGGAGCTGGTGGCCAACCTTGCGGAGATCCGCGCGGAGCTGGAACGGCAGCGCGAGAATGCCCGGCAGGTCCGGCAGTGGCAGAGGCAGATCGAGGAAACGAAGCCGATGCAGCTGGCGCTGCGGCTGCGTTCGTTTCTCGATTTCGGCCGGGCCGACGAGCGGCTGGAGGCTGAGCTGTTCGCGCAGGGCGGCGTATTCACGCTGATGGTCTGCGGTCTGCCCGCCGCGCCGCTGGCCTACATGGAGCGGCCTCTCGGGGAAGCGCTCGCCGCCGTGCCTTGGCAGGACCGGAGGCTCCTGCTCGTCTTCCCGGCGGAGCGGTCCGGTTCCCGTCAGGAGCAATATCGGGCGGCCTTCGCCAAAGCGTCCGCCGTGGCCGCCCGCCTCGAAAACGGCGGCGCCGACTTCTTCGTCGGGCTCGGCCCGGTGATCGCCGATCTGGGCGGCTTCGCCGAGGCGTTCGCGCTGCACGAGCGGCAGGTGGACGCCCGCTTCTATGGCGGGGGCGGCCGCGTGGTCGGCGACGTGCCGCCGCAGCCGGAGGCCGCCCTGCCTTACGAATGCCGCGGCGATCTCCTGCGCGCCGTCGACCGCGGCAACATGGCGGCCGCCCTGCACCAAGCGGAGCTGCTCTGCCGCCGCATCCGCGGGCAGCGTCCGCCCGTCCAGCGGCTGCTGCCGTTCCTGCACGAGCTGCTCGCGCAGGCGGCGGCCCACCTCCGCTCGACCGGAAGCCGCGGAGCGGAGGCGTACGAGCAGCGTTACGCTTCGCCGGAGGCCGTGCAGGGCTTCATCAGCGCCGATGCCCTGTGCGCGTGGCTGCTGCAGGCGGTCCGTGAACTGTTCGACAGCGGAATCGGCGGTGTCCTGTCCTTGTCCGCCAATCCGTTCGTCCGCAAGGCCCAGCAGTTCATGCTGGACAATTTCCGTCGGAATCTGAGCATGGTGGATATTGCCGATCACGTCAAGCTGAGCCGCAGCTACTTGAGCGATTTGTACAGCCGGGAAACCGGCGAGCCCTTGAGCGAGACGCTGGCCAGGATCCGGATCAACGAAGCCAAGCGGCTGCTCCGCGCCGGGGAGATGAAAATCTATGAGATTGCCGAGGCGGTCGGCTTCGCCGACCCGAAGTCGTTCGCCAAAACATTCAAAAAAATCGTCGGCTGCACGCCGAAGGAATACGAGGCGCGGGGGGAGGAGGTCTTCCGTTGATGGGGGGGCCTCCTTTGATGTTTCGCCGCTGCGGCCGCCCCGAGGTTTTCCCGGCATTTCCCGGCAGAATCGAACAAAATCCCCCCCGAATCCAACAAACGGGATCTTTTTTTCGCCGTTGTAAAGGGTTACATTTAAGCGTGGAGGGGTATCGATATACAAGGAAACGGTGGGGTGTCGAATGAATGTAGCGGAACAGACGAAGGCTCCGGGACCGTTGATTCAGGCGGTCGGGGTTACCCGGACGTTCGGCCGGGGAGCAGGAGCGGTACACGCCCTGAAGGGGGCGGATTTGTCCATCCCGCCGAGAAGGCTGGTGGCCTTGCGGGGAAGATCGGGCTCCGGCAAAACGACGCTGATCAACCTGCTGGGCTCCCTGGATCGCCCGACGGAAGGGGCAATCTATTTTCAGGGGCAGGAAATCAGCAGCATGCCCGAGAAGAAGCGCAACGAGCTGCGGCGCCGGAGTATCGGCCTGATCTTCCAGTCGTATGCCCTGGTGCCTCTGATGTCCGCCTACGAGAACGTGGAGTTCGGGCTGCGCATTGCCGGGGTGCCCTCCGGGAAATACCGCGAGTATGCGGAGCAGGCGCTCGATTTCGTCGGCCTGAAGGCCCGCATGAAGCATCGTCCGTTCGAGATGTCGGGGGGCGAGCAGCAGCGCGTGGCCATCGCCCGGGCTATTGCCCACAAGCCGACGCTGATTTTGGCCGACGAGCCGACAGCGGAGTTGGACAGCAAGATGGGGCTGCAGGTCATGAAGGTGTTCAAGGATCTGGTGCAGTACGAGGGGATGACGATTATATTGACCACGCATGATCCGGCCATCATGGAAATTGTCGATCAAGTCTACGCATTGGAGGATGGAAGAATTGTCGATGAAGGGTAAAGCGGGATGGAAGCTGATATTGGCCGGCTGTCTAGCCGCAAGCCTGACGGGCTGTTCACTGCTGCCGAAGGAGGAGGAAGCGCTTGCGCCTCCGCTGGTCAAGCCCGCCAAGGAAAATTTCGAGCTGTACGAGGTAAAGCGCGGCAACATTGCCAAGCAAATTACCGGAGTTGCGTCGTTTGCCTCTGACAAGATCCAATACTTGTATTTCACCGAATCGGGCGGACGTTTCAAATCGATGAACGTGCAGCTGGGAGATACCGTGAAAAAAGGGGATGTTGTCGCGACCGTGGATTCGGGGGATCTGGAGGTCAAGATCAAGCAGCAGCAGCTGGCGCTGCAGAAGTCGCAGATTTTGCTGGAGCAGGCCAAGGAGGAAAATCGCGGAGATGTCCGGGCCCTGCAGCTGAAGATGCTGGACGTGCAAAGCGTTGAACTGCAGCTGGATCTACTGAAAAGCCAATTGGCCGAAACCAAGCTTGTCTCCGATATCGACGGGGTGGTGTCCTATATCGACCCGATCAAGGAGGGCGATCAGGTAAGCGCTTATAAATCGCTGGTGACGATTTCCGATCCCCATTCCGTCCAGCTTGTCTATACGGCGGGCAGCGCCGGGGACATTGTCGGCGTCGAACTGGGCATGGATGTCCAGGTCAAGATCAAGGACAAGATCTATCAGGGCAAGGTGGTTCAGATTCCATCCACGGCTCCGGCCAGCGACAACAAATCGGTGCAGGATAAAAACTCGAAATCCGTGATCATCAAGGTGGACGGTCTTCCGGACGGCATAAAACTCGGGTCCCAGGCCGACATTACGATCGTCACCGAGAAGCGGGATAACGTGCTCATCATTCCCCGTGTCGGCTTGAGGTCCTACATGGGCCGCGATTATGTGCAGGTGCTGGATGGAGAAAGCCGCAAGGAAGTCGATGTGGAGAAAGGAATCGTGTCCGCGACCGAAGTCGAAATCCGCAAAGGACTGCAGGAGGGACAGAAGGTCATCCTCAATAATTGATAGGTTGCTTCCCCTGGGGAAGCCCATGCTTGCGAAGCTTCGCTGTTTCCTTCGGAAACAGCTCTGTAGGAGGGTACGAATTGGCCTTATTCGTAATGATTTTACGCAAAATGATCAAAAACAAATGGCTGCAGCTCAGCCTGCTGCTGGGGCTGGTGCTCTCCGTCGCCCTCATGAGCAGTATGCCGATCTATACTTCCGCCATTCTTCAGCGGCTGCTTCTCAAGGATATGGAGAACATGCAGAAGGAGAATGGAGAGTATCCCGGCATTTATTGGGCTTCGGGAACTGTCCCGGGAGAGACTCCGGCGGACCAGAAAGGAGCCGTCTTCCATCAGGCGGACGATTTTTTGACGAACAGGGCCTCGAACGCATTCGGCCTTCCGCTCCAATATTTCGTGCGCGAACGGGCGACGGACAAATATACATTCGTTCCGGCCGACCCGACGAAGGTGGATCCCACGCAGCAGAGGGTGGCCGACTTCACCGGGATTAGCAATATGACCGACCATATCAAGCTGACGGACGGCCGCATGCCTTCTCCGGAGCCCGTAGACGGGGTGTACGAAGCGCTCGTCGTACCGGAAGCGCTGTCCAGCCTGCATATGGTGCTCGGCAACGAATTTGTGGTGCAGGATGACGACGTAAAGGAGCCCATCCGCGTCAGGCCCGTAGGGGTCATCGACCGCAAGGATTACAGCGACGTGTTCTGGTACAACAACCTCAGCAGCTACAGCAACAGCTTCCTGATTGATTTCCGGCTGTTTGAGAAAGATTTCACCGATGCCCAGAAGCTGAGCGTCAACACGACCTACTGGTATTTCGCTCTCGACTACACCAAAATCAAGCTGGGCAGTGTGCCGAAATTTATCGGAACGTCGGGAATGATCGAGGACTACCTTGTCGCCCACTTCTCGCCTTACGGAACGAAGGCTCCGGCCCTGTCTACGTTCGGAAGCTATTACGAGAAGGAAGCGAAGCTGCGGACCATGCTCTGGTCGCTGAACGTTCCCGTGATGATTATGCTTGGATTTTACCTGTATATGGTGGCCAATCTGATCACGGAACGGCAGAAGACGGAGATCGCGGTTTTGCGCAGCCGCGGAGCGAGCCGCCTGCAGATTGTCATGAGCTACGTAATCGAAGGGGCTGTCATGGGGGCGATCGCTTTCTTTGTCGGGCCCTGGTTCGGAATGGTGCTGACCAAGGTCCTGGGTGCCTCCAACGGCTTCCTCGAATTCGTCCAGCGGGCCAGGCTGGACGTCGGCCTGAACCGCGAGGCGTTTCAGTATGCCCTGATCGCGGTCGCCAGTTCCGTGTTCATGACGCTGATCCCGGCATTTCTGGCAACCCGGGTGACCATCGTCGGGCATAAGCAGCAGATGGCCCGGATGGCCAAGGTTTCCTTCTGGCACAAGTTCGGCATCGATATCATTCTGATCGCCGTTTCCCTGTATGGGCTGTACACGTTCCACAACCGCCTGAAGGATCTGGTGAACCTTGGACTGAACTCGACAGACCTCAAGGTTGATCCGCTTCTGTTTCTGATTCCGGCTCTGTTCATCCTGGGCATGGGTCTGGTCATCCTGCGCGTCTATCCCTGGTTCATCCGCCTGGTCTACTGGATCGGACGCAAGTGGTGGCCCCCCTCCCTGTACTCGACCCTGATTCAGGTTGGACGCTCGGCCGGCCAATACCAGTTCATCATGGTCTTTCTGATCATCACCATCGCCACCGGCCTGTTCAGCGCCAGCGCCGCCCGGACGATCAACAGGAACGCGGCCGACAAGATCATGTACAAAGACGGGGCGGACATTGTCATGTCGGTCAAATGGGAAAATGACGCTCCACCGCCCGTGCTGGGCGATTCGGAAGAAGGCGCGGACGATTCGGAGAGTTCGGACTCCGATTCCCCAGGCTCCGCCGCGGCCGCGGCGATACCGGTGAAGACGAAGGTACAGTTCACCGAGCCGCCGTTTCTTCCGTTCACGCAGCTGCCCGGAGTGGAGCACGCGGCCAAGGTGTTCAACAAGCAGGAAGCCTCGTTCACTATGGGCAAGGAAAAAGATACCGTCCGGCTGATGGGGATTGATACGGACGATTTCGGTAAGACCGCCTGGATGCGCGACCATCTTCTGGATCATCATTTCTACGAGTATTTGAATCTGATCGCCCCCGATCCGTCGGCCGTGCTGATTTCCCGCTCCATGGCGGAAGCGCATAATATCAAACCCGGCGATCAGATCTATATCGGCTGGCAGGGGGTGGACAGCGCCCAGTTTACCGTTTACGGAATCATTGATTTCTGGCCGACCTGGAATCCCAATCCCGCCCCCGATGCGAAGCCGGTCAAGACCAAGGACGGCAAGGAGATCAAACCGAAGGCTCCGATGCTGGTCGTCGGCCATTTGCCGTATATCCAGAACAACCTGGCCCTGGAGCCCTACGATGTCTGGCTGAAGCTCAAGCCGGACGCTTCCACGCAAGAATTGTACAAAGCGATCGAGGACCATAACTTCCCGATCGAAAACTTTACCGATGCCAGACAGGAACTGATCAAGTCCAAGAACGATCCGTTCCAGCTGGCCATCAACGGGGTCATGACCCTCGGTTTTCTGATTTCGATCGCCATCAGCTTCTTCGGCTTCCTCCTCTATTGGGTGCTTTCGCTGATGGGGCGCATGCTCCAGTTCGGGATTTTGCGGGCGATGGGGATTTCCTTTTTGCAGCTTGTCGGAATGCTCGTCGGGGAGCAGATTCTGACCTCCGGCGCAGCCGTAGCCATCGGGATCGTGACGGGCAATGTCACAAGCCGGCTGTTCGTTCCAATGTTTCAAATGTCGTTCGACCCCCGGACCCAGGTCCCTCCGTTCCAGGTCACGTTCGATCCGCATGATCAGACCCAGCTTTACATCATCGTTACCATCATGATCGTGATGGGCCTGGCCATTCTCGGCTATATGCTGTCCCGGATTAAAATCCATCAGGCTGTGAAGCTGGGGGAGGATTAGGATGATTCAATGCGATAATCTGGTGAAAATTTACAAGGTGGCCGATCTTGAAGTGGTGGCGCTGCAGGGACTCGATCTCAAGGTGGAAACCGGGGAACTGATGGCCATTATCGGCAACAGCGGCAGCGGCAAATCGACCCTGCTGAACATGCTGGGAGGGCTGGACCGCCCGTCGGCGGGCAATTTGTGGGTAGACGGACAGGATCTGCTGAAATTCAGCGAAAAGGATCTGGTCCGCTACAAGCGCGAGACGGTCGGCTTTGTGTGGCAGAACAATGCCCGCAACCTGATTCCGTATTTGACCGCGCTGGAAAATGTGGAGCTGCCGATTCTGCTGAAGGGACGGCGCAAACGAGAACGGGCGCTCGAACTGCTGGAGGCGGTGGGGTTGAGCCACCGCATCAAAAACCGGCTGAACCAGCTCTCCGGCGGTGAGCAGCAGCGCGTAGCGATCGCCATCGCCCTGGCCAACCGGCCGAAACTGCTGCTGGCCGACGAACCGACCGGCTCGGTCGATACCAGGATGGCGAACCAGATTCTCGATTTGTTCCGGGAGCTGAACCGGAGCATGGGATTGACCGTGGTCATCGTTACCCACGATCCCCAGCTGGCCAAGAAAGTGGACCGGGTTGTGGCGATCCGCGACGGCAAGACCTCGTCCGAGATTATCCGCCGGAAATCGTACGCCGAGGAAATGGCGGAGCTGGAAGAAGGCCGCGAATCTTCTGCGGAAGAGGAGTCGCATGTAGAGTACGCCGTGGTGGACAAAGCAGGAAGGCTGCAGATTCCGTCGGGCTACCTGGAGTCGATTGGGGCGGCGCATACGAACAAGGTCCGGGTTACGCTCGAAGACGGCCGGATTGTATTGCTTCCTCCGGAAGGAAGCCGGGAGTAATTACGTCAAGGGAGAGGATTGTATGGATAAACGATTGGCGGCGGCCGTACTGTTGATCGCTGCTCTTACCGCAAGCACCGCGCTGCCCGGACAGGCGCTCCGGACGGCGGGCGCTGCCGGGAAAGCCGGCACCGCAGGCATTCCGAAAACACCGCAGGCGGATACGTCCGTAAAGGCCGCATCGGCGGGTTCCCCCGCAACCGGGGAAGTCCGGATTGCAGCGGCAGACGGGGGATCCGGCGAAAACGCCGCGGATGCGGCGAGCGTAACGGAAAGCGGGGCAGCCGCCCCGGTCTTGCCGGAAGCCGCGGAGAAGAACGCGGAAGCGGAAGCTTCCGTTCTGGAGCTGGCCTCCGACCCGCAGCTGGATCCGGTGTCACTCCCCGGCGGGGGGACTGTGGCGCTGAAGCGGGCCTTTTTGTCTGAAACCGGGGAAGGAAATACCGCCTGGCTGACGTTAACGGTACATAACGGAGGAAGCCGGGAGCTGAAATTTACCGATTATTGGATCCGGCTGACCAACCGCGACGGGGATGAATTTACCGTCAAGCTGATCGGACCGGATGAGAAGAAATTTTCCGTGGCGCCGAAGGGCGACCTGGATTTTACGTTCTTCGCCCCGGTAGGCGAAGGTACCGGCCTGCAAGATTTGGTCGTTACCGTTTTCGAATGGGATTTCAGTGCGCCCCGGTTTGAGAAGGATTTGGGTTCAATTGTCCTGCCGGACGACTACAGCAGCGCTACCCCCGCAAAGACGGCCCGCATCGTGGAAATGGGCGGGCAGCCGGTCAAGACATACGCCGATCGGCTTCTTGTGCTCAAGGGAGCGAAGGACCAACTGGCCACCGCGGTCTTCCACCTGGAAAATACGGGGACCCGGAAAATTTCCGTTCCGGCCTATCGCTTTACGCTGAAAACCGCAGATGGCAGCTCCTACTCTCTGGGGGTTGACGGTCTTGGCGGTCTGCAGATCCAGCCCAAAGATACCCGTACGGTAGTCGTCAGCGGAAATCTTCCGATGGCGGCCGATCTAGCCGGATGCCGCCTCACGGTGACACTGAACGACAGCGACAACGGATTTGATTATCCGGTTGCGGAATTTGTTCTGCCTGAAGCCGCCGCGGCCGATCAAGTCAAAACCCCGGCCGGTCAAACGTTTATGGCGGATATGGAAGGCTTCACCATGAAAACGTGGGTGGACAAAGTAACCCGTTCCAAGTATACCGCACAGCAGAAAATCGGGATGGCTTATCATCTCGAGAACGAATCCAACCAGACGGCGAAGCTGTCGGGGTATGGTTTCATGCTGCTGACGAAGGACGGTTCCACTTACCCGCTGGCGGCGGATGATATGAAGGAACTCGACGTACAGGCCAAAGAGGAGAAAGAGATTGCGCTGTCCGCGGAAATTCCTTCTTCCGTAGATTTGGAGGATACCATGCTGGTGGTCTACAAGACCCATGCGGATGGAAACGATCCCAATCTGATTTTCCCTGTCGGTTGGTATGGTGTCGGCTTTACACAGGGGCAGGCGGTGACCGGGACGGCTGAAATCCGCACGGCCGACGGCATTTACAAGGCGAGAGTCGAAAGTCTGCAGCGGCTGCCCTGGATGGACAAGGACCAGATGGCCGTGGAGCTGAGTCTGGCCAACGATGGCGATACATCGCTTCCGGTTCCGAAGCTCGGAGCTTATTTCCAGCTTGACGACGCGGCCAAGCTGAATGCGCGGGTGATCCGAACCGACGAACTGGCGCTGCTTGAGGCCCATTCCAGCATGACGGTTACGGTCGTGACCGATGTGGCTTACCGTGCTCCGTTTCAGAGAGCCCGCCTCGTCTTGCAGGAAACAAACGATTCGGGAACGAATGATTTGTGCGAATTCGCCCTGCCGCCGGAAAGGGATCTTACCGCCCTGCCGGTTGTAGGACCGGGGCTGGTTCACAGCTTTGCCGCCGGAACGCAAAGCGCCGATCTGCGCATTCACGGAATCCGTTCCTACAATTCGGACAGCTCCAGCAAAGATCTGTATTACGTGGAGCTGGAAGTGGAGAACACCGGCAGCCGCTTCGGCAATTTGGCAAAATGGGCCGGCTTCTTCCGGACGAAGGACGGCCAGCTGTATCCGGCAATTGTCTCCGATTACAAGGAGAGCGTGGCCCCGGGGGGCAAGGTGCTTCTGGCCTTTTGGAGCCAGCTGCCGAAGGGCAGGACCTGGGCGGACCTGCAGCTTCTGGTCGGCCAGGGCATTACCGGCAGTCAATTAACCCCGTTGGACAAAGAACCCGATGGTTTGATCCGTCCAGTTCTGTTCAATGTGCCCGGCGAAGGAGAACCGAAGAAAGATTATACCGATCTTTCGATTACCCCGTATCTTTTGTCGCTGTCGAATATCAGCACGTCGTTATCAAATTCGACACAGGTCCGGTTTGCCTTCGATTACGATCTGCGCAAGGATACGTCCATCGACGCCGCAAGCCTGGGAGACCACCGGCTGGTAGTGGAGTTCAAGAGCCGGCAGATGGATTTTACCGAAAAGCTGGACCTGGAAAAAGGCTCGGACGACAATGTGCTCAATCTGGGCAAAGGCACCTACGAGTATACCAAAAAGCTTCCGAGCGGTTTTTATCAAAGCTATATGGATGGCGAGTACAAGCTGAATCTTTACGATGAATTCCAGGGGCAGCGCCGTCTGCTGTTCAGCAAAGATTTCGACTGGATGACGAATATGGAGTAAGCTCGGGGAGGTACATGAACTCGAGGTTTATCTTTCCCGCAGGCGGCCCGCAGGGCCGCTTTTGGCGTTTTTCGGGGAAGAGCGGAAGGGGGGCGGCTCGCCGTTGGACATTGCCCGGCCAATACGGCAGAATAAAGAGAAATGGATCTTGGGCAAGGATGGCCCGGAATGCGAAGAAGGATGATTTTTCATACGGGAAACCGGCGCTCCGGCTTCTGCCAATTCTTGTGCCGCAGCAGGGGGGATGAGTAAGTGAAGTATACGAATATGGATTCTGTCTCGAATCGGAAAACCTTTCGGGATTTGCGGCGCTGGCGCAAAGAACGCCGTCTGAAGGTGAAGGATTTTTCCTGGACCGTGCCCCAATATCCCGATAAAGACCCGGATTTTTTGCGCCGCAACCGGCAGTTTGCCACGGTGACCTGGATTGGGCATTCGACGTTTTTGCTGCAGTGGTGCGGTCTCAATATCGTCACCGACCCGGTGTGGGCGGGCCGGATGGGATGGGAACGTCGGCTTGCGTCTCCCGGTCTGGCGCTTCCGGAGCTGCCCCCGGTCGATGCCGTGCTCCTCTCACACGGGCATTACGATCATCTGCATTTCGGTTCCCTGCGCCGTCTGCCCGGCCATCCCCTGTACCTCGTCCCGGCGGGTCTGGCCGGCAAATTCCGCCGCAAAGGCCTGACTTCCGTGGAAGAATTGGATTGGTGGGAGTCCTTCCGGTTTCAAGGAGTGCAGTTTCATTTCGTGCCGGCCCAGCACTGGACGCGCCGGACGCCTTTTGACATGAACCGTTCCCATTGGGGCGGATGGGTTCTCGAGGAGGAAGCGGCTTTGGACGGGCGGCGCGCGGAGGATCGCCGGGCGCTTTATTTTGCCGGGGATACCGGTTATTTTCGGGGGTTTCGGGATATCGGGGAGCGGTTCCGCATTGGTGCGGCGCTCCTGCCGATCGGAGCCTACGAGCCGGAATGGTTTATGGGGCCCCAGCACGTGACGCCGGAAGAGGCGGTGCGCGCTTTCCTTGATGCCGGGGCGGAGGATTTCATTCCGATGCATTATGGCGCCTTCCGTCTCGCGGACGATACCCCGCGGGAGGCGCTGGACCGGCTGCTGGCCGAGTGGCACCGGCTGGGACTTCCGCCGGAGCGTCTGCACGTGCTGCAGCACGGCCAGACGCTGCGCCTCGGCGGAGACTGAGCCGGCTCGCCTTCGGCAATAGCGGCACGCTTCCGGCGCAGCGCCTGCACGCCCCCTGCCGCCTGCCGCCGCATGCGGCAAGCCGCTGCCGGCAGCCGGCATGCCAGGCAGCATCTGCAGCGCGGCGGTGCGTTGTTCGCCGGCGTTCCCGTTCGCCGGCTTCAGCGGTTGCGCCGCGTCATCTGCTGCCAGACGGTGCCCGCGGCCTCATGACCGCCTTCGATCCGTTCCAGCGCGAGCCGGATCTGCATGTCCACTTCGAATTCGGGATCTCCCTGGGCTTTCCGCAGAGCGGGGAGGGCCGATTCGTCACCCACTTCATATAGGAAGCGGGCTGCCCGCCAGCGCACCAGCTTGTTCGGATCGCCCAGTGCTTGCGTCATCGGTCCGATAGCTGCGGGATCACCAAGATCGGATAAGGTATCCCCGACGGTGCGGCGCACCGAAGCGGAGGGATCCTTCAGCGCTTCAAACAGGTAGGGCAACACTTCAGCCTCCTTCACCTCGGCGAGATAAACGGCGGCAAGGCGGCGGATCGACGAATTTTCATCTTTCAGGGCCTTGACAAGAAGAGGCAGGGTTTCAGAGGACGGTTCGATTTGCTCGAGTGCGGCGTACCGTTTTTTCCAGTCTGCATCGTCCAACTGCCGCCTGATTTGCTCCCCGGTAAGCTTGCGCGGCCGGGCGGGCTCCGTTTCGCCTGTTTGTTGCTTGGCCTGATCGACAAGTCCCGCCAGCCGCTCGTCATCATAAGCGGCGTCGACTTCCTGGACCACCTGTTCCAGCACCTCATCCAGTTCCCCGTATCTTACTCCAAGCTCTTCCAGTTTGCGTTCCTTCAACAGAAAAGGATTATCCGTTGTAGCGGCCATAATGGCCGCATGAAATCGTTCGGGAAGCCCCTTCCGCTTTTCCTCGGTTCCGTTGTTTGCCCTGACCTGGATCGGAATCCCGCGAAAATGCTGCAGCATAACCTTAACTTCGCCATAAGGATCTGTCCCTGCCGCGGAAACGGAATCCGCATTCACTTCGCCTCCGCCGAGAATCTCCCGGACTTCGGCAAGAATGGCCTGCCAATTGAATTTCGGGAAACGGTCTATGGCGATAAAATCGGCGGTATGGAAAACACTGCGCACGCCTTCGACCGCCAGCAATTTGCGCGCATACGCGGGAGCGTTCGCCTCGTTTTCTCTGGTATAGGTGAATTTGACGCCTTTGGGCAGAGATTCGTCCAGATTCAGCTTCATCGAATTGGGACTGGGCGTCGGTTCAATCGATACGATTTTCATGACAGAAGCCTCCCTGCATGAATGATAGCTACAGCTCCAGTGTACCACAATCCTCCCGTTTGCTTGCAAGTGAAGGAACCGGAATGGCCGGCACGCCGAAAAGACCGGGGATTCCACCGGTCTTTTCGGCGTTTAGACGGTTAATCCAGCTCCAGCAGGTTCCGTTCCAGATAGCGGTCAAGAATTTTGGTCAAATCAAAAACGGTATGCGCGATGTCATAGTTTTCAAACGCATATTCGCAATCAGGCCGGTAAGCCATTTCCGCTTCATAATCGGCCATTGATTGAGCCGTTTCCGCGGCAGAGAGTCCGGCCTCCCGCTGCCTTGCCCGAAGGGTGTCCGGATCGGCGGAAATGAAGATGCGGATCACCTGGTCGCCGTAGAGTTCTTTTAACCGGGCGGCGCCGCGGCGGTTCAGTACCAGATAGAGGGCCCGGTGCTTCGGCAGCATGGTTTCAATATCCCTGTGCTTGACGCCGTACCAGTATCCGTTGATCCGGTCCGTTTCGATAAATTCGCCGCGCTTCAGCGCCCGGAGAAAGTCCGCTTCCGGAACGAAAAAATAATCCCGCCCGTGGGCTTCATTCGGACGAGGATTGCGGGTCGTGTAAGACAGAACGGGCTTCATCCCCAGGGTCGTTCCGGCCATATCGGCCACCGTCCGGCGACCGGCTCCTTTTGGACCGGTAAAAACAAAGAGAAGTTCTTTCCTGATTGGCGGCTCCATCGCATCCCTCCCTGCAGGGGTTTGAAAAATTTCTTCATTATATATATGCAATTATATGCAGCAGGGAAAGCGGTGATGATTGATGAACCGCATCATGACAAAAGAGCCGCCCATCAGTAAAATCGGCGGCTTGGCAGGCAGTTACCGGTTGGCGTTCCAGGGGACATGAACCGGGCCGGTACCGAACTCATCGGTCACCAATTGATTGAACTCCGCCACATAAGGCTGAAGCGAATGGCCCTTCCAGCTTTCCTGGGCATATACGTTCATCCTGTTAACAAAATCGCGGTTGGCGGAAATGAAAACATCATGCACATTCGGCTGGGCCATCCGGATCGTTTCGGCGATTCTTTGTTTGAAAGCATGGGATAAATCCTCGTGATTTTGAACCGTCTCGTAGTTGTTGAAGCCGGTAGCCAACTCCCTTGGATCCGCCGTCTGGTTATTGTCGAACGGATTGTACCGGCCTAGAGAGGTCCCTTTATTGTTCACTTCCCGTCTGGCCCGGGCGCCTTTGGTTCCGGTTGCCGTATTATCCAGCGTGATCGCAGTGTACGCATACCGGTCCGTCAAAATCACGATCGCGCTGTTCACCCCTTCCACATTCTGAACTTCCT
>Ga0310827_100526_pt1 | contig 28429 bp, 27 predicted proteins | sample WT_ome_2_FD_201309 | JGI IMG/M metagenome (GOLD analysis project Ga0310827, IMG submission 201309) | Sorghum-adapted microbial communities enriched on wild type (WT) sorghum from Joint BioEnergy Institute, Emeryville, California, United... ... | reverse complement strand
ACCGTGCTGTTCGTTACCTTGGGATATATGAACTTGTCCGAACGAACCTATGTATTTTTGTTCTGGGGATACATGGTGGCGTCCTTTTTGGGAATTACATACTGGTCCTTCTTCCAGATGAAGCCATTGCTCGGATAGAAGGCATGGGGACAGGCGGTGCCGCAGGCTGCGGGGCCGCCTGTCTTTCATTTTCGCTGAATCAGCACTTTGAACAGCTCGCTCATCTGATCGCTGAGAAGCAGCTGGCGGATGGCCCGGTTTCTGCGAGCCTCGGCACTGAAAGGATCATGGGCCGCATGGTCGCGCAATTCCTCGAGAATCCCCTGTTCGACCAGAAACCGCTTCTGTGTTTCCAGGGACCATTCGCGGATTCCTCCCAGCTTTCCCGCCTCGATACATGCCGAGAAATTCACGTGGGAAGTGATATCCTGCTCACCGGGAAAACAGTAAGGATCGCCGCTCGCCCGATGCTGCCGGTAACAAAGCAGCGTTCCTTCCATCCGGTGCGGAGCGTACAGCTCCTCTTCCGGACCGCCGTAATCAATCGTGATGACCAGACCGTTGCGGATCCGGGAAGCCACAGTCCGGATCCAGTCGTACGCCTGCAGATTGACCTCGATTACCTGCCGTTCCATTGGCCGAATGCTCCGGCTGCGCAAATATTCCAATACCCGGGGTTCGTCCAGCGGGACTTTGATGGAGACAAATTTACTCTTATCCGGCGAACAGGAGACCCGTTCCTCCATCCAGCCGTTTGTAGTATAGATCACCCGATATACGGGAAAGGCATCCAGAAGCTCGTTGGACAGAACGATCGTAAAATCCTCCGGTTCCGCTTGGAGCCAGGCATCCGCTTCCATAAAACGGATAATGCCTTCATGATCGGCAAGCTGCCTCTTCTGCAGACTCCGGTGAAACGGACTGGCTTCAATCAGGACATAGGTCAGTCCGGCATAGCAGTTCGGGTCGCGAGCAAGGATTTCATCAAGAATTTGCCTGGCCAGAAGGCCGTTTCCCGCCCCCCATTCCACCAACGCAGCTCGGGGAATACCAGCCATTTCCTTCAGAATGAAGCGTGCAAGCATTTCTCCCATCAGCGTGCCGACTTGGGAACTGGTATAGAAATCGCCGTTTTTTCCGATTTTCTCCACCGGCTTGACATAATAACCGTATTCCGGCTCATAAAGGCATAGCTCCATGTAGTCGCGGAACGATATGCCGCGGCTTCCGGCCTCTTCGATCCTGCGGCGGATGATTTCGGCCAGCGCGGAATGTCCGGATGTTGTCATGTAATCCCTCCTGCTGCCGTTCTCCCGGCGGCCGGGCGAATTCGGGCTTTCTTTCGCTTCCAGAATAACAAATTTTCTTAGCGCTTGTCATCCGGCAGTCCCCGATCCCGCTCCCCTGCCCATTCCGGCGGCAGAGATTTTCCTGTCATGTTTCCCGCCGCTCTCTGATAAGGTAAAGGTAGAAGACAAGCATTGCCGAAGAGGAGGTTTGCGCCATGAATACGGGGTTCCCTTCCATCCGCTTCCGGAAAAACCGGATTCGCCCCTCTGCACGCCGGGCGGCTGTTTGGCTGGGCTGCTGTTTGCTGCTTTTTCCTCCGGCACATTCGTTCGGTGAAGACTCTTCCCGGGATTCCAGGCAAAGCCTGCTTGAACAAAGTCTGTCCATCCATGAAATCGATGAGGAATTGCAGCGGCTTAAGCAGCAGGAACTGGAAATCAGCCGCCAGTTGGAAGACATCGAGCGGCAGATTGCGTTTCAGGAGCAGCAGGTTGGGGCTTCGCGCAGCCACGCGGGGCAGACCCTTCGCGCTTACTATACGGGCGAACGGGATGCGGTATGGCTGCTTCTGTTGTCGATGAAATCGCTTCCGGATGCTTTGTCCGCACTGGAATATTTGACGATGATTCTGGACAACGACCGGCGCAGCCTGAATGCCTATTTGGCCGGTTACAAACAGCTGCAGCAATCGAAAGCCGAGCTGCAGGAGATGCAAAGCAATCTGCAGAAGGTAAAAAGCAATTATCTGTTTCAAAAGGCCCGGGTCATCGCGCTGCAGAAGGCGCGGGACGAGCAGTTGGCCAGGGAAAAGGATGCCGAAGGCATCCGGCGGCAAAGCGAACAGCTGATCCGGGATTGGTCGGTCCGCGGATTGCCCCTGTTTCGCAGTTATCTCGACGCTACCGCCAGGGCCATGAACCATCTTCCGGAAATTTTGCAGCACGATCGGGGCGGATCCCTGTCGCTGTCCGGGCTCAGCGCCGTATTTACCATTACGGACCGGGAATTGAACGATTTTCTCCGGTCGCAGGATCCGCTGCTCGGACATGTGAACTTTACCTTCGGGGATCATGCCATGACGGTCACCGGGAAGGACCAGGATCTGGAAATCACCATGAAAGGGAACTATCAGCTGGAAGAGAAAGACGGGAAAAATTACATTACCTTTCACATCGACTACTTGAATTACAACGGCTTTAAGCTGCCCGATACGACCGGGAAGGCCCTGGAACGGGATTTCGATCTGGGCTTTTCCCCGGACAGCTTTTCCGGATTCCTGGAGGCTACCGGCTTGATCATGGAAAAAGGCCGGCTTACCGTCAATCTGAAAATAAAATTTTAAGGGAAGTGATCCGATGCTGAAGTATGGAATTCTCATGCATTTGCCGGAAGGAAAGCGGCCGGGCTTCTATGCCCAATTGATTAAAGGAATGGCGGGAAGGGTCCCGTTGTTTGACCGTGACAGGGAATTGCTGATTGTCAGCGGCGAGGAAGAAGCAGCGGCTCTGCTGGAGCTGCTCGGCCGGTATGAGGTGGAGGCGGAAACGTTGAACCTGCTGCTGCTTCCGTCCGGCGCGCTCCGGTTTGACCCGTTTCCCGACTGTGGTTTTTCAACCCGGGAAGGAAGGTTTTATGTCTACGCCGATCAGGTAAAAGTATTCCGGATTCAGGAAGAGGGACCCGACAGCGAGCCCGGCCCCGCACTTGCGCAAATGCGGGAGCATCTGGTCGCCGAATTCGGCGAAGCCGGCGCCAGACGATATGTCGTGGAAGAGCCTTACGATGACTTGATTCGCGGGATTGCCTCGGCCTATCGCTGCACAGCCGTATTTGAACCGGTCCTCTGAGAGCGCGGCTTGCGCCAAACGGATCAAGGCCGGGAATGACACCGGCCTTGACTTTCGCGGTTTAGCATTACGCCGACCATGCCATGGCTCTCCGTCGCTAACGTGCGCCCGCAAACCTGACGCCGCCGGACGGATCGACCGCCTCCGTCACAGAAGGTCGGCCGCCAATTGCGCCAGATGCGATCGTTCCCCCTTCTCCAGCGTGACCTGGCCGCTGACCGCTTCCTGCTTGAACCGTTCCACCACATAGGTCAGGCCGTTGCTTGAAGCATCCAGATAGGGATGGTCGATCTGTCCCGGATCGCCCAGAAGGACGATCTTGCTCCCTTCCCCAACCCGGGAAACGATCGTTTTGACTTCATGTTTGGATAAATTTTGCGCCTCGTCGATGATGATAAATTGTCCCGGAATCGATCTTCCGCGAATGTAAGTGAGCGCCTCCACCTGTATGCTCCCGAGTCCGGCGAGGATCTTGTCGATGTCCCCGGTTTTTTTGGTATTGAACAGAAATTCGAGATTATCGTAGATCGGCTGCATCCACGGCCGCAGCTTCTCGTCTTTCTCCCCCGGAAGATACCCGATATCCTTCCCCATCGGAACCACCGGACGGGCAATCAGCAGCTTTTTGTATTTATGTTCATCCTCCACCTTCATCAATCCCGCCGCCAAAGTCAGAAGCGTTTTCCCTGTACCCGCTTTTCCGGTTAGCGTAACCAGCGGAATTTCGTCGTTCAGCAGCAATTCCAGGGCCATGCGCTGCTGCGCATTGCGGGCGGCGATGCCCCAAACGGGATCATTGCTGAGATGGAGCGGTTCCAGTTTCTTGCCTTCCGCATTGACCTTCAGCAGGGCCGACTTCGATGTCCCCATCTGGTCCTTCAGGATCACAAATTCGTGCGGATATAACGAATAGCCGAGCTGGAGCGAATTGATGCTCAGGAACCGGTAGGAGTAAAATTCATCAATGATGGCGGGATGCACTTTCAGGGTCGTATAGCCTGTATACAATTCGCTGTCTGATATGAACCGGTCGTTCAAATAATCTTCCGTCATCAGTCCCAATACATCCGCTTTGATCCGGACCAGCGTATCTTTGCTTACGAGAATGACCGGAGCCGGATTCTCCTTCTGCTGTTCCTCCGCATGATAATTCAGGGCGACCGCGAGGATGCGGTTGTCATTCGTAATTTCCCCGAAAACGTCCTGCATTTTGGCAAAGCTCCGATGATTGAGCTCCACTTTGACGGTCCCCCCGCTATCCAGTGTGACCCCGTCATGCAACCTCCCCCGCCCGCGGAGGCCGTCAAGCAGGCGGGAAACATAGCGGGCGTTGCGTCCCAATTCGTCAGCGTTCCTCTTCTTCGAATCGATTTCCTCCAGGACTACCGCCGGGATGATTACCTCGTTATCCTCAAAAGCAAAAACCGCATTGGGATCCTGCAAAAGCACATTCGTATCCAATACATAAATTTTTTTCATTTGAGTCCCCCCCAGGTTCGGTAAGTCGATGAAGCCCACATAAGAACGGGAAATCAGGACAAACTAACCAAAATTGTTCTGTGAAAGAGAGGATGAGTTCCATGAAGTCCTTGGTCATTGCTGTTTTCATCGCATTGCTTGCCGCAGGCTGCGGCAAAACCTCCAACCAGGGAGCGGCTCCGGCCCCAAATGCCGGTTCGGACAGACAGCTCAAGGCACAGCAAACAATCCCTCCCAAACCAAACATCACCAATCCGCAGGAAGTTGCGGCCCATCTGGAATCGATTGCCGAACGGATTCCCCGGGTCAACGACGCCCACTGTGTCGTCTTCGGAAATACGGCCGTTGTGGGAATCAATGTCGACAAAAATCTGGATCAGGCTACGGTCGGCACCGTCAAATACTCCGTCGCCGAAGCTTTGCGCAAGGATCCTTACGGAATTCATGCGATTGTCACGGCCGACATGGATTTGGACCAGCGATTGCGGGAAATCCGCGACGAAATCATTAACGGCCGGCCAATCGCCGGATTCGCCCAGGAAATGGCGGATATTATCGGGCGCATCATGCCCCAGCTTCCGCAAGATGTGCGGCCGGCCAACCCTTCTCCGGATCATCCGCGGGACCAGGTGCCCAAAGGCAATCTTTAGCCAAATATCCGCAAAATTCGCAAAAAAAGCCTAGCACATGGCTAGGCTTTTTTCATTGCGGCAAATACTTGTCCGTCGAGCTTTTCAGCTGCGCGTTTGTCATACGTTTTTTCGTATTCGGGGTCTACCGTAATCCTGGCGCCGTAGAACATGGCGTCCCTTACGGCGTCAATCGCCAAATCAAAGCAGGCCAGCTTGAAGGGGACTCCCTCCAATGCTTCGGCGACGGTTTCGACCGTTCCGTAAATGGCATGAACGCTGCCGTTTCCGATGTAAGTCAGTATGGCCGAGGCGTTGGCCTTCAGGTTGCGCACGATTCTTGAACGCTGGTCGAGAGCGAAACGGATCCGTTCCGGAGTTACGGCATACACCCACGAGATCGCATTGATGTTCGGAGCTCCGGTTTCCGCATCGTTGGTGCTCAGCAGGACGAAAGATTCTTTTTGCAGTTTGGAAAACAAAGCATCGGATAATGCCTTGATCGTTTCGGCCATGCAATCAACCTCCTCTGTCATGCCACCAGTATATCACATCGATTTCCCGGCTTCTACTTGCGGCTGGCCTGCTGAGGATCCGGGTGTTGCCCGGACAATTCCAGCTGGAGTGCCTGCTGGGCTCTCTTCAGTTCGGCTGACGGTATTTGGACGTAAGGGCTTCTCCATTCGCCTTCCAGATGGATATATGTTATTTTATCGCTGTCCATGCCGAGATATGTCCCAATCAGCGCTTTGATTTCATCTTTCGGAATATCGGCGGTCAGATTGTTGCCGACCGCCTGGATTATGCCGTTGATTTTGGTCAGTCCATCAAACGATTTCAGCTTCTCCAAGATCGCGCGAATGACTTGCTGCTGCCGTTCGTTCCGCTGAAAATCGCTGGATTCTCCGACTCCGGGAACATTGGAATGCCGATAGCGGACGAAATCGAGCGCCTGCTTGCCGTTCAATGTCTGGATTCCCTGGCGAAGATGAATGGAAGTTCCGTCCGCCCGGTCCGTATAATCCATGTCCATGTCCACATTCACCTTAACGCCGCCGACGGCATCCACCACATCCTCGAAACCCTGGAAATTGACCGTTGCCAAATAATCAACCGGAATTTTCAAATAATCGCCGAACACCTTTTTGATTTCCTGATCGGCCGTTTTGCGGTCTTCGCTTCGCAAATCCGCGTAGAACGAATTGGCTTTGCCACCCCGGAACCCGCCCGGCTTCATGTAAGTATCCCTGGGAATGGAAACAACGGTCGCCGTTTTGGTCTGCGGATTCAAAACCGCCACCATAATGACATCGGTGTTCAGGCTGCCCGTGGCCTTTCTCGTATCCATGCCGAGCAGCAAAAAAGCGGCCGGCTTGCTTTTGACCGATTGAGCCGGCGGCACGGATGCAGGGTTCGCACCGGAACTGATCCTGCCCAGCATGTCGTCGAACCGGGTGTACAACGAGAGGCCGCCGTAGGCCAGTGCGCCGAGCAGCAGCAGAACGAACACCCAGAACCCCGCCTTCAGCGCCCGGCGTTTCGGTTTTGCATTCTTGTGTTTCCGTCTTCTCGGAGGAAGACCGGAAGAGGAAGTCGGTTCCATGGGGCCACCTGTTTTCATTGATTGTATTTGGGATTGGAATTGATATCTTCAAGAAGCTTTTCGGCAAGCTCCCGGTCGAACCGCTGCCCATTTTCCTTGCCGCCCACGGTGTATTGCACATGAATTGCCGTATCGTCTTTCCCGGCCACCTCAAACGAGGTTAAATGATGATCCTCGCGCAGAATTTGCTCGAAGAAATCGAGCGTATCCCGAGCGGCCCGGTCATCCGGGCGGGCGGTACAGACAATTTTCATCTGAAGCCAGTTGAACAGGGCATCGCGCAGCGTCATTCCGTTTCCCTCCCCCCGGATTTCAGGATTTCCGTCCGTTTCGCGCCTGAAGCCAGTAACGGACGCGGACGATCAGCATAAGAAGCAGCGCAATCGCCAGGCTTGGAACGATCGGAAGCCCGACATCCACCTGAAACAGCAGCAGTATGAAGGCCCCGGCGGCAAGCAGAAGGTAGATGACCGCGGCTTTCAGAACAGGCAGCCTCCGGGTGCGGAATACTTTGTTGTAAACATAGCTGATCAGGATGAAAATGAGCAAATACGTGATCCAGAGATGTTCCCTGAACCATTCGGTCATGCTTGCCACCCCCGAACGTCAAATGTGCGATTCCGCCATCTTCCGATGCTTCTCGGCCCGTTCCCGTTCGTTCTTGTTCAAAATTTTCTTCCGCAATCGGACCGATTTCGGCGTAATTTCGCAGTATTCATCGTCGTTCAAATATTCCAGAGCCTGCTCCAGGGTAAACAGTCTCGGCGTTTTCATCTTCACGGTTTCTTCCTTGGTAGCCGACCGGACGTTGGTCAGCTGCTTCTCCTTGCAAATGTTGACGACGATGTCGTTTTCGCGGGAATGCTCCCCGACGATCATGCCTTCGTAAACTTCCGTTCCCGGCTGCACAAACAGGATGCCGCGGTCTTCCACGGAAAGAATGCCGTAAAGTGTCGATACTCCGTTCTCCATGGAAACCAGGACTCCCTGATGCCGTCCGCCGACCTGTCCCCCAAGGTAAGGGCCGTAGCTGTCAAATGCATGATTCATCACGCCGTAGCCGCGAGTCAAAGTAAGAAAATGGGTCCGGTAACCGATCAGGCCGCGGGCGGGAATGAGGAACTCCAAACGAACCTGTCCGCTTCCGTTATTTACCATATTCACCATTTCAGCTTTACGGGTTCCCAGGCTTTCCATGACAGCCCCCATGCTTTCCTCCGGTACATCGATCACAAGGCGTTCGATCGGCTCCATCTTTTTGCCGTCGATTTCCTTGACGATAACCTCCGGTTTGGATACCTGCAATTCATAGCCTTCGCGGCGCATATTCTCGATCAGGATTCCAAGGTGCAGTTCCCCCCGCCCGGAAACGATGAAAGCGTCCGGGCTGTCCGTTTCCTCTACCCGAAGGCTGACATCCGTCTCCAGTTCGTTCATCAGCCGCTCCCTCAGCTTGCGGGAGGTTACCCATTTGCCTTCCTTGCCGGCAAACGGGCTGTTGTTGACGAGGAAGGTCATCTGCAGCGTCGGCTCATCGATCTTCAGTACCGGCAATGCCTCCGGATTTGCAGGATCGGCGATCGTTTCTCCAATATTGATATCCTTAATGCCGGCGATGGCAATAATATCTCCTGCGGCCGCTTCTTCGATTTCAATCCGCTTCAGTCCCTGGAATCCGAACAGCTTCTCAACGCGTGCCTGCTTCATCCCTCCGTCCCGGGTCATCACGGCAACCGTCTGGCCCTGACGAAGTTTGCCCCGGTTTACACGGCCGATGGCAATCCGCCCCATATATTCGTTATAATCCATCAGGGTGACAAGAAATTGCAGCGGCTCCTCCGGATTCTCGCCCGGGGCAGGAATATGATCGACAATGGTTTCGTACAGCGGCAGCATGCTGTCCTGCAGATCGTCCGGGGACAGGCCGGAAATTCCCTGCAAACCCGATGCATATACCACCGGAAAGTCCAGCTGCTGGTCGTTTGCCTCCAGTTCGATAAAAAGTTCGAGCACCTCATCCACCACTTCCTCCGGACGGGCGTTCGGACGGTCGATCTTATTGACGACGACGATGGGGGTCAGCTGCGATTCCAATGCCTTGCGCAGCACGAATTTGGTTTGCGGCATGCAGCCCTCGAAGGCATCGACTACGAGAAGCACGCCGTCTACCATCTTCATGATCCGTTCGACTTCCCCGCCGAAATCGGCATGCCCGGGGGTATCGACAATATTGATCAGATAATCCTTGTACGTAATCGCCGTATTTTTGGCCAATATGGTAATTCCGCGCTCCCGCTCCAGATCGTTCGAATCCAGCGCTCTTTCCATAACCGCCTCGTGTTCCCGGAACGCGCCGGATTGCTGCAGCAGTTTATCAACCAACGTCGTTTTGCCGTGGTCAACGTGAGCGATAATCGCGATATTCCGGATCTTGTCTCTTGATCGCATACTTTCCAATCCTCTCACTGAATTAATCGCGGGTATTCACAAAAGAAGCGCCGGACAAAAGCGCCGACGCTTGACAACAGATAATTATACGCGAAAATTCGCCAAAATGCAACAACAGCCGAAAAGGGATTTACCATATTCTGGAGCGCTGCGCCACCAGCACCACGCCAGCCACAATCAAGACAATGATGATGAAATAAAGGCTGATATGGATCAGAAGCATGATTGCAAACAATATGGCGGCAGTCAAGGCGAGAATCCAGGCCGCGTTCTGCATCATTCGGGGCGCCCCGCGTTCGAACAGGGTATATTCGTAAAGCCCGACCGCGGCACCAAAAATAAACCCGGGCCATAAATATTTCATAAAGCCCCACCCGAACCAGTTGCAAAACAGAAAGATCAGGGAATATGTCAACAAGATACCCGCGGGAACCAGGATTCCCGCAGGAAACGAGCGGCTGAAGTACAACAAGTGGAGAAGCAGGGCCAAAGCCAGAATCAGCAGCGGCCAAAACATTCGTCCCAGAAAAGCGAACACCCCAAGCTTGCCGAGTAAAAGCACAATCGCGATTGCGATCAGAAGAATACCGGCGGAATAACGGTTAGTCCCCATGTTATCCTCTCCTTCCCGGAAGGATGAAATCCGTCATTATTCTACAGCCTTAGTTTAGCGGAAGACGGGGTAAAAATCCACCGGTTTCCTAACGGTCGTTATTCTGCGGATTCGGCTTTTGCGCGTAATTTTTGACCAGCCCTACAACAATAACCAGGATGGTCGTGCACAAGGGAATAATCCAGTGAGGAATGCCGTGAAGAATATACTCCTCCATCTTTTCGTCCTTGACGAACATCTCCCCTGCGGTATAACCCAGAATACCGGCGCCAAGATAGACGAGAATCGGAAATTTGTGCAGCAGCTTCATGACCATGGTCGACCCCCAGATGATAATCGGAATGCTGAGGCCGATTCCCAGGATGATGACAAGCAGATCGTTATCCGCCTTCGCGGCTATCGCCAGCACATTGTCCAGACTCATGACGAAATCGGCAACAATGATGGTCCAAACCGCTTTCCCCAAGGTGGATGCCTCCCTGACATTGGAATGGCCGTCATCGTCGATCAGGAGCTTGACCGCAATCCACAGCAGCAGGATGGAGCCGAGCGCCTGAATATAAGGAACGCTGAGAACGGATACGGCAATGATCGTCAGAACGAGCCGCAGGGCGATAGCGCCGCAAGCTCCCCACCATACGGCCTTTTTCCGCTGGTCGATGGGAAGATTTTTGCTGGCCATGGCAATCACGACCGCATTATCCCCGCTAAGGACGATGTTAATCAGCACAATCTGCAGAAACAATAAAAACCATTCCAATCCAAGGACCTCCCGGCATTTTCAGAAATTTCGAACGTCTGCATCTGCGTTCCCGCAGTTGACGAGGACATTACGCATGAATGGGAAGAAGGTTTCATTTTTCTCAAAAATATTTTTCCATCTCTTCATTCTTCTCCAGTCGGCCGGGGATCGTCACCGTCTCCACCCGATCTGCGGTCTGCTTCATAAGCTCGTCCATCCAATCCATCCGGCTTTCAAGATACTCGACCATCGCGGGGTTCGGATTGGTTGCCGGATGTTTGGGAACAAACAAAGTGCAGCAATCCTCGTACGGAAGGATAGAGGTTTCGAACGTTCCGATCGCTTCGGCAATTTTGATGATCTCGTTTTTATCCATCATGATCAGAGGCTGAAGAATCGGCAGCGCGATGGGCTCCCCAATCACCTTGAGGCTCGGCAGCGTTTGGCTGGCTACCTGTCCGAGACTTTCCCCGGTCACCAGGGCCTGCGCTTTATGACGGAGCGCCAGGCGCTCGGTGATCCGGAACATCATTCTGCGCATCAGCGTCATCTCCAGGTTGCCCTGATAAGCCTGGTGCAGGCGGGTCTGCAGCTCCGTGAACGGAACCAGATGCAGCTTCATGGGGCCCGCATAGTCGGCAAGCTTCCGCGTGAGTTCAATCACCTTCTCCTTGGCCCGTTCGCTCGTGAAGGGATAGCTGTGAAAGTGAACCGCCTCCAGCTTGAGCCCCCGTTTGAGCGCGAGGAACCCGGCCACAGGGCTGTCGATTCCCCCGGAAAGCATGAGCATGGCCTTGCCGTTGCTCCCGAACGGAAACCCGCCCATGGCTTCCTCCACATGCGAGAAAATATATGCGCCGTTTTGCCGGATTTCCACCCTGAGATCGAGATCGGGGTGATGCACGTCCACTTTCAAACCGGTCGTCCCCCTGAGAATGTGCCTGCCGATAATGGGATTCATTTCCTGGGATCCGTACGGGAAATTTTTGTTCGTGCGGCGGACAGTGACTTTGAAGGTCCGCGGCGGCTTCGGAGCGGACAAGACCGCTTCCAGGGCGGCCCGGCAAATCGCTTCGACGTCAAGCGGCACCCGGCGGACCGGACTGAAGGAGGAGAGGCCGAAAACCTTTTTCAGCTCTGCGGCGACCGGTTCGTAAGGATTGCCGCCCAGTTCCAGGTAAATTCGGCCGAACTCGTAGGAAATGCGAATTCCGGAAAAATCTTTGAGACGATCCCGGATTTGCTGCAGGACCGCCTTCTCAAAACGCGAGCGGTTTCGCCCTTTCAGCGTTAATTCTCCCAGGCGAAGCATGATATAGTCAGCAGTCATGATTCGAAAGCAGCTCCTTCCCCGAACGAGGAAACAAGTTCGCGCAGCACTTGCTTCAGCTTCGCGGCAAAAAATATCATCTCTTCCATCGTATTGTCGGCGGAGAAGCTGACCCGGAGACCGCTTGCGGCAACCCGGTCAGGCAGACCCATAGCCTGCAGCACGCGGCTCGGCTTCTCTTCGCCCGACGAGCAGGCGGATCGGGTGGAAATATAAATTTGTTCCTTCTCGAGCGCGTGCACGACAACTTCCGGCTTAACCCCCGGCACGGAAAAATTGACAATATGCGGGGCCATATCTTCCGGACGGCTGGACCCGTTCACAACAATGCCGGGAATCGCGTCCATTTCCCGAAGGAGGCGTTCCCGGAGCTTCCGCAAATGCCCGACGGAGCGGGCCCGGCTATCCATTGTCATACGCAGCGCCTTGGCGGCGCCGACGATCAGCGGTACGTTCTCGGTGCCGGAACGGAGGCCGTTCTCCTGACCTCCGCCGGGAAGCAGCGGATCCAGCTGCACTCCGCTTCTCCGGTAAAGAAACCCGACTCCCTTGGGCCCGCGGATTTTGTGGGCGGAGACGCTGAACAGGTCGACCCCCGCTTCGGCCGGATTCAGCTCGAGCTTGCCGATGCTTTGCACGGCATCCACATGGAAGAGCACGCGCGGGTATTCCTTCAGCAGACTGCCGATCTCCCCGACCGGCTGGATTCTCCCTACTTCGTTATTTACATGCATAATGGAAACGGCAATCGTTTCGTCGGTGAGGGCCTTCCTGACCGCCTCAGGGTCTACCGCTCCGGTCGAATCGACAGGCAGATAGGTTACCCGAAAGCCGCGGCTTTCCAGTTGCCGGAAACATTCATAAACCGAGGCGTGTTCCACCTGCGAGGTGATCAAATGCCGCCCTCTGCGCCGGTACTGGTAGGCGATTCCTTTGATCGCCAGATTATTGCTTTCCGTCCCGCCGGAAGTGAATACAATCTCTTCCGGGCGGACGTTCAGGGATCCGGCGACCACTTCGCGGGCCCTGGAGACAAGCTTGTCCGCCTCGACCCCGAGATGATGAAGCGAGGAAGGGTTGCCGAAATGCCGCTTCATCACCTGGGCAACCGTATCCACTACTTCGTCGTAGGGCGGTGTCGTAGCACTGTGGTCGAGATACAGCATGGGTTTCACCCCTTTAAAAAATCCATCTGGTGTTCAGGCACGAAAAAAGATCATAGCTTAAGCTTTTATTATTAAAGCTTAATTATGATCTTGCATCAAGTATTCCGCTTTACCCCTGAACGGTATACCGGCTTTGCAGGGAAAGCACCTTCCGGACGTAGCTCTGCGTTTCTTTCGGCAGCCGCTGGTAGCTGCCCCGCAAATCCGCATCGGTACGGATCCCCAGACGGTCGATGGTTCCCGGACCCGCATTGTAAGCGGCAAGAGCCACGCCTGTCTCGCCTTGATATTTCTGCAAAAGTCCGGCCAAATACCGGGCGCCTCCATTGATATTCTGTTCCGGATCGAACGGGTCGGTTACCCCCATGTCCAGACTGGTGCTGTCCATCAGCTGCATTAACCCTTTGGCTCCGGATGGGGATACGGCATCCGGACGAAAAGAGGACTCCGCCGCGATCACGGCCTTAATCAGGCTCGGCTCGACCTGGTGCCGGACGGCGGCACTGCGGATGAGCTGATCGTAATCCCCCGCATTCGCGCCTGCCGCATTCGGGAGAACGGAAGGCGGCCAAACGGGCGAAGATGAATGCCGGACCTGTATAGCTCCGGCAGGAACGGAAGCTTCGGCCAGCAGGGCGGAAAGCAAAGCCGCAAAACCGTCTGCGCCGCCCGCAGTCCCGGGGCTGTCGTCAGAAAAAAAATCAAGTTGCTTCAGCGTCTGCACCTGAAGCAGCTGTTTTACAATCAACGGGTTCACGCTCACGTACTCTTCACCTGTCCCGGTAATATTACCCTTTATTTTATACTTCTTTGTCCGCCGGGAAAAGTCCTAATTCTTCGTACAGAAAAAAAAGAGGAGGCCGCCCCTTGTTGTCTCGCGCAAAAAAAGCCCCGAAGGGCTTGGGCGGGAAAATCATATCCCGTTTCTTTACGAATAATAAGGCAGGACGATGAAATAAACGACCAGAGATATCAATCCCAGAACCATCGACCACAGACCAAGCGCCCGGCTTCCTCCGCGGTATGCGACGAATCCGACTACAGCGCCAATCGGACCGAGGATCGAGGGCCAGAAGAACCACGAGAGGATGGAAATCGCCAGGGCCACCCATCCGATCATCCGCACGTTGGCCGCGTCATGTTCCCGATCCGATTCCGTCCGGTTCGGCCGTTCTGCCGAAGGAACGAATCTGCGTCCCACGGGCGCCGTCTCTTCGGCAAACTCTTCCCTATGCCGTTCAACGCCGGTTTCTTTCTCCAGCTGTTCTTCGGAGTAATCGCGATGCTTGTCTGTCATGTTGCTTCCTCCCCTTTGGAGAAACGCAGATTAGGCTTCTTTCGGCTTAAACGTCTGGCAGCAGGTAGCTCGGGAATCGGGGGCCGCATCCGTGTGCCGGGCTCCCAGGTTCTCTCCGGCGAATTCCTCATTCAGGCCCGCACGGGCATGCTTATCGATTTCGATTAAAATCGAATTGGCGGCACATTTGTTCCCCTGAGCCCAAAAATAACAGTTCGATACACTGCACTTTACGCCATCCGGCATAGTGATCACCTCCCACCTTCAACTTGCCCGTCGGGGGGCGATTCTACTCTGCCACTTCCTGCAAAACGCTGCTGAGAATAACAAACATGGCGTGGGACCAAAGCAGGGGGTTGGCCGGAGTTCCCCAACGTTTCATCCATCCGCCGCGCGCATCCGCATGCAGCAGGGAGCCCGATACCTGCTCCGGCAGCCGGCCGTGTTCATCCGCCTGCGCCGCGATCCACTCCAGACAGCGCCGCGCTTCTTCCTTCCTTCCGGTCTCCGCATAAACCCAGCCCAGCCAGGCTGTAAGAAGAATCCACTGCCCTCCGCCGTAATAATGGTCTTCCGGATAACGGTGAACCCCTCCTTCGCGGAGCAGCGTCTTTTCGATGGCTTCGATCGTCGTATGCATAACCGGATCATCCGGAGCAAATACGGCAAAGGGAACCGTCAGCCAGAGAAGGCTCGCATCCACATCCGGACAACCGATGCTGGCATCCCCGTTTACATACTTGACAAATCTTCCCGAAGCTGTCGCGTTCTCCAACAGAAACGTACGGATTTCGCGCGAAGCTTCCTGCACATCGGAGCGTCGGAGATAAGGCGCTATGCTGTTCAGACCTCCATAAATGCAGGCCAGGGTGGACGGATGAATCTTGTCCCCGTTCTCCTCCCAGCAATCATGGTTCGGCTCCCGCCAGAAGGCCAGCAAATAGTCGACCGCCGTATCGACGGCCTCTCGATAGCGCCCGGTCAAGCCGGTTTCGCCGGTACGTTTCAGGTGCTGCACAAGTCCCCACAGCCAGGTTCCATACCCGTCCAGCTGAAAATGACCCCACTCGGCATCATCGTCGTGCCCGTTTAAATGGAAACGGGCGTTCAGGAACTCATTCTGGCCGATCGGCTCGCCCCGCCGTTTTTTGGCGAGCAGCTGTTCAACCTGCGGTTTTTTGCGGAGCAGAACACGGCTTCCCCATTGGTAAAACCGGTCGGCACTTTTGGTTTCGCCGGCCAAATCCATGGCGTAAGCCGTAAACGTTCCATCCCGAAACCAGCAGTAGGCATAATTTGAAAACAAGGGCGAAGCCACATAAGCACCCTCGGAATGCTGGTTCCAAAGAATGAGGGTGGTGCTGATTCGAACCAAATCCTCCTGCCGCAAACACTTCGACCTCCCTTCCCTTCTTATCCCCATTTTACCCGCGGCGAATCGGGGGCATGCACCTTTGCCAAACAAAAAAGAGATGCGTATTCGCATCTCCGGTTGGATCATATTCACGAGGTTGGTGTTATACTTTTTCCCCTTGCAGCCGTTTCTGGGTAATATAATCCGTTTCGTAATAACCGAGTTCGTCGCGCAGCTCTTCGAAAATTTTGGAAAGTTCGATGGTCAGATCGCGGACTTCGCGTGCCGGTTTTTTGCGGAAACGAATGGCGTCCTGGCCGGTGTAGGCGTAGCGTCCGTCCTCGGAATAGCACTCGTTCTTCGGATAAAAGAAATTGTTGATACAGTTGTGATAAACGTCATAAAGCACCTTCTCGCCGTACTCCACATTAAAATTCGGTCGGCGCAGCGCAATCCCCAGTTTTTCGTACCCTACCTCGCAGAACACGAGAAGATGCCGGGTATCGGACAGGTATCCCCGATAAAATTCGTCCATGGCCGGGTCATTTTCCACATTCAGCTGGGCCAGCGAATGGGTATTCAGGAACAGCTCCATTTTCGCGATCGCTTCTTTTAATTTGGTTCTCGTTGATTCGCACAAATTTTTCACGTTGTACACAGCCATTTCAACCGAAGACCTCCTTCATGTTTTCGGGAAACATGAATCGTTATGATAAATCAATGACTCTCTTCACCTAATGTACCACATTTTCACCGCAAAAGGTATCAGGTCAAACGCCATGGCACGGCAGTTTTCCATGTCTTTCATGCGAGGAAAGCGGATTATCCCGGGAATGCGGCTGCTTTTCCCGCTTTCGGAAAACCACTGTTTGCCTGACGGCGCATGGGCATAAAAGGGGCTTCTTTATCCCACGCTAAACTTAATCCTTCGGGTCCGGCCGCCCGTGCCGAAATTTTACCGGAAGCTAGGAGGTTACATGATGAAGCGCCGCTATATTCTTCCCTTCCTGGCCGTACTGGCTGCGGGGTTGTTTCTTTTTCCGCGCAGTTCCCATCGCGTACCGCAGGAGCAGCTGCCTCCGCAGAGGGAGCTCGCATTGAAACAAACCCTTCTGCAGCAGGATGTCCGCAGGACGGACGAACTGTGCCGCAGCCAATGCGCCCTTGATTTCCATGAATCGCTAAGCCGTCTCCAAGGCGGAGCGCAATCCATTCCATCCGCTCTGGACATCATGCGAAAAGAACACCCGCACATGCTCCAATTAATTTGGCATCCGCTGAACAAACAGGATCCGGACATTGTCTCGGGAAACGCGTCATCCGTCGTGAAGGACGGGGTTCAATCCGCCTTGAGCGAAGCGCGCCGGGCGACGGAAGCAGGCCGGGAATACCAATCCCGCCCGCTGTCCATCCAGGGGGAGACCTATTTTGTTCTCGGGGTGCCGTCCTCCGATCAGAGACATTCTCTACTGGGCATTATTCATCAGCGCATTTTGAACAAGGTGGCTTCCCATCAGCAGAAAAATTTGCGGATTGTCCCTTATCCGGGTGATCATAACTGGAAGATCGAATCGGTGGATTCAAATACGCTGCAGGATGTCAAGGTCGATCATCCCGAACAAAACGAGGGCACAAGCCATTATCACAAGAACGAAGTCGTCGTCAAATTCAAACAGCCGCCCTCCGGGGCCGAGCTCAGGCAGATTCAAAAAGAAATCGGAGCCGATTCCGTCCGGAAGGTTGGATATACCTACGTGTTCACTTCAAAGCAGATGGAAGCCAAGCAACTGATGAGTTATTTCCGGCAAAAACATGTCGTCGAATACGCCGAGCCTCACTTTCTGTATTTGACCAATACGATCGTGCCGCCCGTTCCCCGGGCGGATACGGGAACGGTACGTTCTTCGTCGGAGCAGGCCAGTATTACTCCAAACGACAAGCTCTATGCGAAATATCAATGGAATCTGCCGATGATCGATACCAACCTGGGATGGACAATCAGCAAAGGAGCCAAAGATGTGATCGTCGGCATTGTCGACACCGGTGTGGATCTGACCCATCCGGACTTGAGCGACCATCTGATTCCAGGCTACAATATTGTCGACGACAATACACGGCCCCAGGATGATGTCGGACATGGAACCCACGTGGCCGGAGTGATTTCCGCCATTGTCAATAACAACCGCGGAGTCGCCGGCATGACCTGGATGAATCCGGTTATGCCCGTGAAGGTTCTTGATTCCAGCGGGGCCGGCAGTACCTATGCCGTCGCCCGCGGCATTATCTGGGCGACAGACCACGGCGCGAAGGTCATCAACATGAGCCTGGGAAATTACGCTGATGCCAATTTCCTGCACGATGCCATTAAATATGCTTTCGACCATGATGTCGTATTGATTGCAGCCAGCGGGAATGACAATACGGACAAGCCCGGATATCCCGCCGCTTATCCGGAAGTGCTGGCGGTGGCAGCGACGGATGCGAACAAGAACAAAGCGCCTTTCTCGAATTACGGCGACTATATCGACGTAGCCGCCCCCGGCGTGAACATTGCCAGCACCTTCCCGGACAACCAGTACGCGGCTCTTTCCGGGACCTCGATGGCCAGCCCCCATGTGACGGCCCTGGCCGCCCTGATCCGGTCGGCCAACCCGTCGCTGAAAAATACCGAGGTTATGGATATTATTCGCCAAAGTGCGCAAGATCTCGGGCCGAACGGCAAGGACCCCTACTACGGCTACGGGCAAATCGATGTCGAGAACGCGCTGCGCCTCGCCCTTGGCCAGCATATCGAAAAAGCCTCTCCCGGTTCCTTCTGGAGCCAATGGCTGGCAAGGCTCGGTCTCCGCTGAAACGGAGCGGGCAAGCAGAGTGGATGAAGCAAACCGCCGCGCAGGTACGCGGCGGTTTGCTCATGTCTATGTAGGCGGTCTGCGGGAAGTTTGCCTTAAGCCGGGTTCTGTACTTCCAGTGGTCATAGCGGGGACCAACCCTCCCACCATTGAAGCGACAATCATCTATCTAGGCCGTACATTGCTGCACGGCTCAAGCGACCAACCCGAACGCACCCCGGGCCGGGGCTGTGATCCGAAATCACGGCGTTCCTCTTCGGTCTTGCTCCAGATGGGGTTTACCAGGAAATATGTCGCCATATCTCCTCGTGGTCTCTTACACCACGGTTCCACCCTTGCCTGTGCGCGGAATGCGCCATCGGCGGTCCATTTCTGTGGCACTATCCTTCAGCTCGCGCTGACTGGACGTTATCCAGCATCCTGCCCTACGGAGCCCGGACTTTCCTCTCGCGCCCAATGCGCCAGCGATTGTCTGTCAAACTTCCCAATCCATGAGCTAGTATACTAGCTTCCGGCGACAAATACAACCCGTCAATATCTGGTGCTTTTACCGGAATTGAAAAGGTTCGGTATTTACCTGGGAGGCGACCGCCGTCGTTTCATAACCCCCTTCCCTCAGCGCCGTGTTCAAATAATCGGCGACTCCCGCTTTCATCACCTTTTCCACATTATGGCCGGGGTCGATCAGCGCAATTCCCGCAGCCAGGGCATCGTGGGCGGTATGGTAATCAATATCGCCGGTAATCAGCACATCGGCTCCGGCATGTAACGCCCGGCTAACGTAGCGGCTTCCCGAGCCTCCCAAAACCGCTACCTTGCGAACAGGACGCTGCAAATCACCAACCACCCGGACCATCGGTACATCATAAGCCGCTTTCGTCCGCCGGACCAACTCATCCAGCGTGACTGCCTCCGCAAGCGTGCCGACGCGGCCGAGTCCGATGCGTTTGCCGGGAAGATCGAGCGGATACAAATCGTAGGCGGCTTCCTCGTAAGGGTGAGCCTTAAGCATCGCCTGAACGACCTTACGCTCCAGGCTGCCCGGAACAATCGTCTCAATGCGGACCTCCCGCACGCGCTCCAGGCGTCCGGGACTGCCGATGAACGGGGTCGTCCCTTCCTGCGGCAAGAAGGTGCCCGTACCTGCAATGTTGAAGCTGCAGCTGGAATATTGCCCAATATGGCCGGCACCGGCGGCAAACATAGCCTGCCGGACCTGGTCTTCGTGCCCCTCCGGCACGAAGACCACCAATTTTTTCAGCGCGTCTTCATGGAGTTCGTCAAGAATCTGCAGCTTTTCCAGGCCAAGAGGGGCCGCCAGCCAATCGTTGACTCCGCCTTCCGCCGTATCCAGATTGGTATGGGCGATATAGACAGCGATATCTTCCTTGATCAGCTTCTCATACAGCCTTCCCGCCGGCGTATCCGTCCGCAAATGGGCAAGCGGACGGTAAATAATGGCGTGGTGCGCTACAATCAATCCGGCCTGTTCGCGAACGGCTTCCTGAACGACCTCTTCCGTGACATCCAGGGCGACCAGCACTTTGCCCACATCCTTCTGCAAAGATCCTAGCTGCAGCCCGATTTTATCGTCCGGCACCGCATAAGCTTTCGGGGCAAACCGCTCGAGGAATTGAATTATGGTTTGGCCTTTTGCAAACATTCCAGCACCTCCAGCAATTGGTCATAACGCATTTGCAGCTGCTGCCTTTTCCTTGCGGCAGCGTCGGAAGTAGAACGCGCCATTTCCCGGATCATCCGATCCATCTTGACGCATTCTTCCCGCCATTTCCTGAACCAGACAGCGGAAGGCTCGCGGATTAGGTGCGGTCCCAACAAAAGGAGAAGGCCGCGGTCTGCGGTAAGGCCGCAGCCGATCGCCCTTTCCGCATACAGTTCTTCGTTGAGACGCCGCGCCGCCGGGTGCCGCTCTGCCGTTAAAATCTCATAAAATTTGCCGCCCTCTTCGATCAAGTCTTCTGCTGTAAGCAGCCAGCCGTTCTCCCCCAGCCAAAATCTGACCCGGTCTTCCCCGACGTTAGGCTGCAAAACAAGCCTGGCTACCCCGTCCAGCTTGTCTTTTCCCCGTTCCAGAATATGAACGATCAGGCTGCCTCCCATCCCGGCAATGGTAATGCAATCCACCTCACCCGGCGAGATCACGTCAAGCCCGTCGCCCTTCCTGACGGAAATCGCATGCGCCAGATGATGTTCCCCTACCTGCCGGGCGGCCGCTTCAAGCGGCCCGTCGTGAATCTCGCCCGCTACAGCAAAGCGGACCTTCGACTGTTGAACCAAAAATACCGGAAGCAGCGCATGGTCTGAGCCGATGTCGGCCAGACGGGCGCCATCCTGGACGCGTCCGGCAATATTCAGCAAACGTTTCGACAGATTGATCATTCAGCCATTCACTCAATTCCGTGCCAAGTTTTCCCGGGTCCTTGCCCGTCTTTAACCATTTTACCCGATTCTGTCCGCCAAAGCACACCTCACCCGTCAGGGGGCTGCATCAGGAGGATTGGAAGTCATTTGCATCGAAGAACGAAAAGAGGTAAAATCAGGTTGTTGAAACAAAAAATTGCCAATCGCCGCCGCTGTAAGCCGCTGTAAAGTATCGTTGAATCCCCGATCCGCCACCCAGGCAAAAAAATAGACCTTACTGCAAGCAGAAAGGTCCTCACCTTTTATTCCAGAAAATCCTTCAGGCGTTTGCTCCGGCTGGGGTGTCTCAGTTTGCGAAGCGCCTTGGCCTCGATCTGGCGAATCCGTTCGCGGGTTACGCCAAACACCTTGCCTACCTCTTCCAGCGTACGGGTTCTTCCATCGTCCAATCCGAAGCGCAAACGCAGAACATTCTCTTCCCTTTCCGTCAGGGTATCGAGCACATCCTCCAGCTGTTCCTTCAGCAATTCATATGCTGCCGCATCCGCGGGCGCAAGCGCCTCCTGATCCTCGATAAAGTCTCCCAGGTGGGAATCGTCTTCTTCCCCGATCGGTGTTTCCAGCGAGACCGGTTCCTGGGCAATCTTCATGATTTCTCTGACTTTATCCGTACTCAGATCCATCTCGCTTGCGATTTCTTCCGGCGTAGGTTCCCGCCCCAGTTCCTGCAGGAGCTGTCGGGAGACGCGGATCAGCTTGTTGATCGTCTCCACCATATGCACGGGAATCCGGATCGTTCTCGCCTGGTCGGCAATCGCCCGGGTGATGGCCTGGCGGATCCACCAGGTGGCGTAGGTGCTGAATTTATACCCCTTGGTATGGTCAAACTTCTCGACAGCCTTGATTAGACCCATATTCCCCTCTTGAATCAGATCCAAAAAGAGCATGCCCCGGCCGACATAACGTTTGGCTATGCTGACGACAAGCCGAAGGTTGGCTTCGGCCAAACGCCGCTTCGCTTCTTCGTCGCCCTGCTCGATCCGCTTGGCCAGATCTACTTCGTCTTCTGCAGAAAGCAGCGGAACGCGGCCGATTTCTTTCAAATACATCCGCACCGGATCGTTGATTTTAATTCCTGGAGGAAGTGCCAGATCATCTTCAAAGTTGAATTCGTCATGGTCATGATCGTCGGGATGAAGCTCGATATCCTCTTCCGATTCATTCCCGACGTCGATGCCCAATTCCGAAAGCTGTTCAAAAAACTCGTCAATCTGCTCCGCATCCTGTTCAAAAGGAGCCAAACGTTCCATAATGTCTTTGTAGGTCAGCGAAGAACGTTTTTTGCCCAGCTCAATCAACTGCTCTTTGACTTGCTCCAAAGTCAATTCGGTTTCCAACTCCGTATGCTGATCATTCGCCATAATCCAAACTCCCTCCTCCTAGAGTCCCGATGCCGCCCTTACATAGCCTTTAACTGTTTCTCTAGGGTGATAATCTCAATAGCAATTTGTGCCGCAAGCAATACATTTCCCGAGCGCTCCGCGCGAACCATTTCTTCTCTTTTTCGCTCGACGGTCAATTGCTGCGGGTGTTTCTTTATCTCTCTAATGTAATCGTCAATGACCCGCCCGTTCAATCCGCGATAAAAATCGGTCATCGAAATCTCGCTTGCCAGACTTTCCAGCTTCTCATCCTGCAGCATGCTGATATACTTGGCAATATCCGGTTCATTGCCGGAAGCATAATAAGAATATAAATAAGCGGCGAGGGCCGCATGGGCCTCGACATTGAACTGGTCGCCAAGGTGCTGCTCTACGTACTCCGCAACCTCCCGGTCATGCATCATCGCTTCAAGAAGCTTGCGTTCCGCGTTATGGTAAGCCGGGAGCAGCGACGGAACACGCTCCGATGCACTGCTGTCATTCATAACATTATTCCACGGAATATCGTTATTATCCCTTCGCGGGTTCATTTTTTGCAATTCCTGCAGAGCCTGGAACATTTCCTGCTTTATCGTTTCGTATGAATAATCGAATTCGGAGGATAATTCCTTCAGGTAATGTTCGCGCTCCACGGGCAAAGGGATGGCGGCGATCAGCCTGACGGCAGCATGAATATAGCGCACCTTGCCTTCAGGCTCCTGCAAGCGGAAGTTTTTGCGCAGGTAGAGAAGCTTGTATTTCATGGATGATACCGAGGCCTCGATAACCTCCCGTCTAAACCGTTCGGAACCATACCGGCCAATATATTCATCGGGGTCGGCACCGTTGGGAATCATGGCCACCCGCACCTCGCATCCCGCTTTTTCCAGAACCGGTATGCTCTTGTAGGCCGCGGACTGGCCGGCGGAATCCCCGTCATAACAAACAACGACCTGATCCGCCATTCGCTTCAGCAGCAGGGCGTGCTCCTCGGTCAAGGCCGTTCCCATGGCGGCCACTCCGTTGAGGACTCCGGCTTCCCAAGCCTTGATGACGTCCGCATATCCCTCGAACAGCACCGCCGTCCGCAGCTTGCGGATTTCCGCCTTCGCGCGATGAAGATTATACAGACAACGGCTTTTGCGGAAAAGCGGCGATTCCGGGCTGTTCAAATATTTGGGCTGGGCGTCGCCCAAGGTTCTCCCGGCAAAGCCGATTGGCTTGCCGCTGCCGTCCCGGATCGGAAAGATTACGCGGTCCCGGAAACGGTCGACATAATTGCCCCCTTCCTGCCGCAGCAGAAGCAAACCGCCTTTTTCCATTAACGGCAGCGCATACCCCCGGCTTTCCAGCAGCTGGGCCAGCTTATCCGGCCAAGCCGGGGCGTAACCGATCTGAAACTCGTCGATCACCTTGTCGGAAAAACCGCGGTTTCGCAGGTAGTCCAGGGCTTCCCGACCTTGCTCGGTATTCTTCAGGATGTGATGATACAGCTTCGCGGCAAACTCGTGCGCATCATGAAGAACGCTGCGTTCCATCTGCTGTTCCGTCTGCTCTGGACTGATCTCTCCCCAGCTGAAAGGAATGTTCGCTTCCTCCGCCAATTCCCGGACGGCCTCGACGTAGGACAAGCCTTCGATTTCCATGACGAATTGGATCACGCCACCGCCCGCGCCGCATCCGAAACATTTGTAAATCTGTTTCTCCGGAGTGACGGTGAAAGAAGGAGTTTTCTCTGAATGAAAGGGGCATAGTCCTTTAAGATAGTGGCCCTGCTTCGTCAAATGAACGTGTTTGCCGACCACTTCTACAATATCGTGGTGCTTTAGGACAGCATCGATGACTTCCTGAGGAATTCGTCCGTTACTCATCCTATCCACCTTCACTCAAATTAAACACGTATTCTATTTCGCTATGTTATGAAATTTTCCTGCAATCTTTTCAAAACTTTTGTCAAAGTTTGTTGAAACCGCAGACGGTCCGCCGCCGCTATCGGCTTCGGTCCCCTGGTACGGCTTCCCCCGCGCCTTCGCCTGGCCTGCTCATGACGGTGTTCCAGCAAAAAGTCGATGGTTTCCGCAGTATATACCTGCCCCCGGTTCGACAGCACAACCGCCTGCTTCGCCAGGCCAACCGCAGCCAGGCCGTAATCCTGCGTTACCAGAATGTCGCCGGCGGCCAGCTGGTTGGCAATATACAGATCGGCGGACTGGTCCGAAGGATCTACCTGCACGACCCGCACTCCTTCCTCCGGTTCCAGCCTGTGCGCATAAGAAGCAACCAGCACGACCTCGGCACCGAACTGTCTGGCGGCGGCGGCAATTTCCCGCTTGACCGGGCAGGCATCCGCATCCACCATGATTTTTGCGGTCATCCGTTCCCCACTCCATGCAAGGGTAAAATCTCACCGTAATATTATATACGATGAATTTTGAAAAAATCCTGCTTTACCCGCGAAAATGCTATTTTCGCCTCTGCAGCCAATCCATGATCATGCTGGCGGTTTCTTCCACCGCCTTGTTGGAAACATCGATCACTTTGCAGCCGAGGGTATCGAAAATGCGGCCGGCATATTCCAGTTCCATACGGATTCGTTCCGGATTGGCATAACTGGCGTTGGAGGCAAGTCCAAGCGTGCGGAGCCTTTCCTTGCGAATGACATTGAGCTTGTCGGGGTCAATGCTCAGGCCAATGATTTTCCGTCTGGGCACCGTAAACAGTTCTTGCGGCGCCTTGATTTCCGGAACCAGCGGGACATTGGCCACCTTATATTTTTTATGGGCCAGATACATCGACAGCGGCGTCTTGGAGGTTCGCGAAACGCCGAGCAGGACGATGTCCGCCTTCAGCAGCCCGCCGGGATCCCGGCCATCGTCGTATTTCACGGCGAATTCAACAGCTTCCACCTTCCTGAAATAATCGGCGTTCAGCTGATGAATCAAGCCGGGCTCATGCTTTGCTTCCTGCTGCAGGCTTTGTTCCAGCAGTCCCATGATCGGCCCGAGCAGATCAATGTGCATCACCCCGCTTGCCGCCGCCTGTTCAATGAGATAGTCCCTCAGTTCAGGAATGACGAGCGTGAAAACGACCACCGCGTTCTCAACCGCGGCTGCGCGAATCACCTTGTCGATCCCGCTTTTGTCGCTGACAAACGGGACAAGCCGGATGTCAACACGCAGCGGGGAAAATTGCACTGCCGCTGCTTTGACTACGGATTCTCCCGTCTCCCCGGCGGAATCGGAGACGACATAAACGGTCGGCGGTTTTTTGCGGACGGTCAAGACGGACACTCCTTTTTCCTTGATCCGGCGGGGTCAAGCCCAAACCAGTTTTTGAAAATCGGCGAACTTCTTCAGGTCAGCGGCGATAACCGAGAGCAGACCAAGCCGGTTGCGGCGGATTTTGTCATCTTCAACCATAACCATGACGGCATCGAAATAGGCGTTGATCGGCTCCCTCAGGCCGCCGAGAACAGCCAGCGCTTCGCCGGTCCGGCCCGCCTGCATATGCGCCTCGTAAACGGCATGGTTTGCTTTCCAGGCCTCCTCCAGTGCCTGCTCCGCCGGATCGGTGAACAGCCGGGCGTCGTAACGGTTTGACTCCGCCTTGCCTGCCAGATTGCCCACCCGGTTGAAGGATTCCACAACCGGCTTGAACCCGGCCTGCCCTACGGCTTCCATCAGGGAATCCCCGCGGGCGACGACCGAACGAATGTGATCGAAGCCGGCCGCCATAACCGCATCCGCCACATCGTAACGAATCTGGCGCTCGGACAGAACATTGCGCACACGCAAGGCGAAGAAATCGAAGGCGTCGCCGCGGACGGCTTCCCCGCCCCGTTTCATCAGGCCTGCTTCCTCGTGCACGCGGATCGCGGTATTGAATAGCTCTGTCAGCGTAAACGGCAGCGCGTGATCCAGCATGATCTGCACGATTCCGGCCGCCTGGCGGCGCAGAGCGTACGGATCCTGCGAACCGGTCGGGATGATGCCGATCGAGAAGCAGCCGATAATCGTATCGATCTTGTCGGCAATGCTGACGAGCGCCCCTACCAGTGATTTCGGGCTTTCCTCTCCGGAATAGCGCGGCTGGTAATGCTCGAATACGGCCCGTGCAACCTCTTCCTTCTCCCCGGCCTTGCGGGCGTAATCCTCGCCCATGACCCCTTGAAGCTCCGGAAACTCGTAAACCATCTGCGTGACAAGATCAAATTTGCAAATGTGCGCGGCCCTCTCCACATTCGCCGTAGTGACGGGGTCGGTATCCGCCAGCTCCGCCAGCTGCAAGGCAATGCGGCCGATGCGGCGGACTTTGTCGCCAACCGTTCCAAGCTCCTCGTGGAAAACGATACTTTCCAGCCGGCTGAGCGCGCTCTCGATCGATTGCTTCTGATCCTCGCGGTAAAAAAATCTCGCATCGGACAGTCTTGCCCGGAGCACTTTCTCGTTCCCCCTGGCCACCAGCTCCAGAGCACGCGAATCGCCGTTGCGGATGGTCACGAAATGCGGCAGCAGCTTGCCGGCTGCATCGAGAACGGGAAAATAACGCTGATGCTCCCGCATGGACGTGATCAGCACTTCCTTCGGAATTTCCAGAAAATCCGGGTCAAAGCTGCCGTAAAGGGCTGTCGGATATTCCACCAGGAAAGTCACTTCCTCGAGCAGGTCTTCCTTGATCTGGATCGTCCAGCCGTTGGCCCCTGCCAGCTCGTCCAGCTGCTTCAGAATCAGCTGCTGCCGCTCCCCGATATCCGCCAGGACATATTGCTCCCGCAGGACAGTGACATATTCGGCCGGGCTGGCCAATTCCGCTTCCCCTCCGAGAAAACGGTGGCCGCGGGTAATCCTGCCCGCTGTCACTCCGGCGATTTCCAACGGCACAACCTCGTTACCGAACAGCAAAACCAGCCAGCGGATCGGACGGACAAAGCGCATGTCCTGCGATCCCCAGCGCATGTTCTTCGGAAAATTCAGGGAGTGGATTATTTGCCTGACGCCTTCCTGCAGCACCCGGGCCGTTTCCACCCCGACGCGGCTTTTGACGGCATAAACGTATTCAACACCGTTCAATTCCTTGAAAAACAGGCTGTCCGGGTCGACTCCCTGGCTCCGGGCAAAGCCCAGTGCGGCCTTGCTCCAACTCCCGTCGGCGTCTACGGCGATTTTGCGCGAAGGTCCCTTGACCTCCTCCCGTACGTCTTCCTGCTTTTCCGCGACTTGTGTCGCCAGAACGGCCAAACGCCGCGGCGTGGCGTAAACCCGGCATTCCGAGCAGCTTATCCGTTGTTCCTCCAGCCATTTGACCGTTTTGTCGCGGAGCTGGTTCGCCGCATCCCGGATAAACCGTGCGGGTACTTCCTCCATTCCGATCTCCAGAAGCAAATCTTTAGCCATGATTGACCGCACCTTCCTTCACATTCTTCAACAGGGGGAAGCCGAGCCGTTCCCTCTCCTCCAGGTAAGTGGCCGCGCACTGCCGGGCCAGATTCCGTACCCGGGTGATATAGCCTGTCCGTTCGGTAACGCTGATCGCTCCGCGGGCGTCCAGCAGATTGAACGCATGCGAGCATTTCAGCACATAATCGTACCCCGGAAAGACCAGGTTTTGTTCCAGCGCTTTTCTGGCTTCTTCCTCGTACATGTTGAACAGGGTGAAGAGCATTTTCGCGTCCGAAACCTCGAACGTATATTTGGAATGTTCAAATTCCGGCTGGCGAAATACATCCCCGTAGGTCACGCCGTCCACCCATTCCAGCTCGAAAACATTCTCCTTCTCCTGGATGTAGGAGGCGAGGCGTTCCAGACCGTACGTAATCTCGACGGAGACCGGGCTGGCGTCCAGACCGCCAACCTGCTGAAAATACGTAAACTGCGTAACTTCCATGCCGTCCAGCCATACCTCCCAGCCGAGTCCCCAGGCGCCCAGCGTCGGAGCCTCCCAGTTGTCCTCAACGAAACGGATGTCGTGCAGAAGCGG
>Ga0310827_100519_pt1 | contig 28660 bp, 25 predicted proteins | sample WT_ome_2_FD_201309 | JGI IMG/M metagenome (GOLD analysis project Ga0310827, IMG submission 201309) | Sorghum-adapted microbial communities enriched on wild type (WT) sorghum from Joint BioEnergy Institute, Emeryville, California, United... ... | reverse complement strand
TGCTTTAAAAATAATTGATTGATTTCTTTTAACCTGTATTTTGAATATCCACTTTCGCTGAGTAAGGATCATTATTAACCAAAAATTCATATACCATGCCATCACGATAACAATTATTTTCCAGCAAATTTGCATTTTCTCCCTCGAATAGATTTTCATGAACAAGACATGATATAGACGAGAACCAGAGAAGGAGTGAATAAGATGAAAATGAAATGGTTCATAACAGGTGTTGCAGTTGCTTCTTTATGTCTTACAGGGTGTACAAATAATGACAATGCCGGCGACAAAAATGATAATGGTACTAGATTTACCCAAAATACACGCAATAACAATAATGCAAGACCAATGAATGTGAAAAATAATACCCGTAACAATCAAAATGTAAAGACTTCAAGAGCTGCCGAACGTGAAGTGGAGAAGTTGAAAGAAGTGGAAGATGCGCATGTTCTCATTACCAACAATAATGCTTATGTTGCGGTTAGACTTTCCAAAAATAATCGAGGAAATACGAATAATCAAGGAACAACAAATGTAAATTATGACAATAATGGAAACGCAACTCGCAATGGGGCATTAGATGGTGATGGAAATACATTTATGGAAAACGGGAGAGTAAACCCGGACAACAATAACAATAATACAGATGATGGCACCATTAATGGAAATGATGATGCGGGAAATAAAAATGCCAGAACCCGCACCGGACGAAATACCGGTACATTTGACGGTGACAATAGACAAAATACCGGTATCGGCTTAAATGGAAATAGAACAAGTCAAAATTTAGGTACAGGAACCGGTGGGAATTCTACCGGACAAGATGTAGGTCCGGGGAATAACAATGGTGGTACAGGAATCGTTGGAAATAGAACCGGTCAAAATGGTGGTATAGGAACCGGTGGAAATACGACTGGTCAAAATGTAGGAACAGGTATCGGTGGAAATACGACCGGTCAAAATATGGGCACACAAAATGGGGGAACAACGAATCAAAATGGAACAAATAATAATGCAAACAATACAGCTCAATATAGTCCGGTATCTAATGCATTTGAACAAAGAATAGCCGATGCTGTTCGCCGGGCAGATAATCGAATTTCCCGTGTGTATGTTTCCGCTAACCCTGATTTCTATGATCGTGTAAACACATTTGCAAATGATATGCGTACAAATAATAATAATGATGGTTTGTTTGACAGATTTAACGATATTGTCGATGACTTCTTCGGAAAGGCCAATAATCGGACAAATACTCGCTAAAGCAAAGAATGAGGGAATGAAATATGCGAAAAAAAGAACAATTCTTAGCCGGAAATAAAATTACGAAAGACAATCAAATTTTTGGTACACCGAATAGTAAAGCAAAAGACGGCACAGGAAACTCACCTAATGATGATATCGGTCAGAAAAAAGGCCAACGATTGTAAATTTAAACGAAAAGAGCTTAGGAACTATCTATCCTAAGCTCTTCATGTTAACTACAAGAACAATTCATCCGTTAAAATCGGTTTTTATCAAAAAATGTAGAAAAGAAAAATATTGAAAGCGCTTTATTTTTGAAAGTTATATGATATAATATTCCTAAAAATCGAGTAATTTTATTGTTTGGGAATTAAAAAAAAGATGGAAAACAACCGGTAATCTTTCTTTCAATTACCAACGTTGAAAGGTTTGTTTGCTATCATCACGGAAAAATGAGGAATTCACATTTGCCGAATTATTAACAAATAACAATCAGGCAAATAGAATGGAAAACATTGTAGTAATCACCACCTTTTGTAAATAGATTTCGGAAAATAGGGAGGGGTACGATGCTATTAACCGAATTATTAAGTGAAAATATAAAAAAGTATGGGGAGTATAATCTTTTATATTATGGTGAGAAAAGTTATACGAATATAGAAACAGATATTATTGCAAAGAAGTTTTATCAGCTGATACGTTCATACGGTATAGAAAAAGGGGATCGGGTCCTTGTTTGTATGCCGAACTGTCCGGAAGTAATTTTTTCGTATCAAGGAATTTTAAAAGCCGGTGCCATTGTCGTTCCAGTAATGTATTTATTGCATGAAAATGAAATTCACTTTATCTTAAAAAATTCGGAAGCAAAAGCGGTGGTTACTTCATCTTTTCAGTTAAATAAAGTTATTCGAGCAATAGACGGTTTACCGAAAAAACCAAAAATTATTTGTATTGATAAGCCAAATGTCAGCGATCGAAATATAAGTGATATTGAGATTATTCAATGGGAGTCGGCATTGGCAAGTATAGTGTTAGCGGATGGAGATCCAGTCAAAATGGATGAAACGGATGTAGCTGTGATTATGTATACGTCGGGAACAACCGGAGCACCAAAAGGGGTTATGTTAACTCATAAAAATTTATATGCAAATACGGTATCAGGTACGTCAATAAATCAAAACGAGGATAGAGATACAACGATTGGCATCCTCCCGCTTGCACATATTTACGGGTTTGGGATTATGAACGGGGTTATCATGCTAGGAAATTCGATTGTTATATTTTCTAAATTTGATACAGAAGAAGTTTTTAAGGTGATTGAAAAATTTAAAGTGAAATCTTTTGCTGCCGTGCCTGCTATGATTCATGCGATGGTGTACCATCCCAATGCAAATAAATATGATTTATCGAGTTTGGAAATAGTTGGGTCAGGATCGGCAACTCTTCCAATCAGTCTCCGCCTTAAATTCCGGGAAAAATTTGGTGCCGAAATTCTGGATGCGTACGGACTATCAGAGGCATCACCCGGAGTGGCGTCACAAAGGAAAAATATGCCGATAAAAGAAGGATCGGTAGGGGTTCCAATGCCTGGTGTAAAAATAAAAATCATTGATGAAAAGGGAGATGAAGTACCGGTTGGGCAAGTTGGGGAATTATTAGTTCAAGGTGAAAATGTCACACCCGGGTACTATCGAAATGAGGAAGCGACAAAACAAGTATTAATTGATGGTTGGCTTCATACAGGAGATTTGGCAAAAGTAGATGAAGACGGATATCTCTATATTATTGATCGGAAGAAGGATTTAATTATTCGGGGCGGTTTCAATATTTATCCTCGTGATCTGGAAGAACTGCTTTCAAAACATGATGCTGTTTCAGAAGTTGCAGTCATTGGTATTCCATCGGAGAGAATGGGTGAAGAAGTCATTGCTTGTGTTGTTAAAAAGCCGGGTGCCAAGATAACGGAATTTGAATTAATTGATTATTGTCAAAAGCACCTTGCAAAATATAAAACACCGGAACGTATTTTGTTTTTTAACGAGCTGCCGCGAAATGGAGTCGGGAAAATATTAAAAACGAAACTTAAAGAATATGTTTGCAAGAGTTGATGAACGGCATAATTGTCTACCATTTCAAAAACCAAGGAAAAATATTATATTTCTATAACCTACTTCTTATTATGTATACTTTTTTAAAATAATAAAAATCAGCATATACAGACTTTAGAAAGTTTCTTTCAAAAAACTGTTGACAATGTTCTAAAGATTACCTATGATAATTATAAATTTAATAGTTATAAAAATTCAAAAAGTACTTATCTTATTTTTTTTAGAATTAACTTACCGAACGGTTAGTAAGTATAAATTTGAAAGTGTGGTGATGTAAAAATTGGTATTATTTGAAATTACAAAAAGAGGAGGTGAGGAAACAAATTTCTATTTACCTCCCGAAAGTGGCGTAAGCAGGTAGTTCGTATTCTAATTTTTCAAGTTTGCAGTGAAAAGAGGTACATCTGTATGGATATGTTCAGATTGGATGGGAAAGTAGCCATCGTTACTGGGGCAAACCAAGGGATAGGTGCTGCTGTAGCGGAAGGGTTTGCGGAGGCTGGATCTCGTGTTGTTTTAGCAGATATTCAGAATTCAGAAGAAACAGCACGACGTATATCCGAATCCACGGGTCAAGAAGTCATTGCAGTCAAAACTGATGTTACAAGTGAATCAGATGTTCAGCACCTAGTGCAAGAGGCAGATAGAAAATACGGACAAATTGATATTTTAGTTAATAATGCCGGGATATCCATACATCAACCAAATCCAACGGCAGATATGGATATTGAGAAAGAATGGTGGCCGGTTATAGATGTCAATCTTACTGGCGCAGTAATTTGCACACGTGAAATTGTTCGTTACATGAAAGATAAAGAAATTAAAGGAACGATTATTAATACTGCTTCTACAGCTGGGATACATCCGGGAGGTGCAGGACACGCTTATAGTGTTACCAAGGCTGGGTTAATTAATTTAACGAAAGGTTGGGCGCTAGAATTTGCCAAATATGGGATTCGTGTAAATGCTGTTGCACCTGGGTATATTCGTACAGCCCTTTCGTGGATGTGGTATAAGGATGAGGAAACTTATAAATGGTTGATATCGAGGATTCCCTTAGGTAGGCTTCCTGAACCAGAAGAATTGAAGGGTCCATACACATTCCTTGCTTCAAAGGCTTCAAAATTTATGACAGGGTCTGTTCTTGTTGTAGACGGTGGAAATAGAATTGCGGCTAGTAATCTTTGAATTCATGTATTAAAGGCTAGTTTATCAGGATCGCTACTATTTTATTTACAGAGTGATAAATTGTTAAATGGAGGCAATTTCGTATGGAAATGAAAAATGTACTTCGCATGCCAGTAGAGTTTGGGAGTTCAATGGTACCGGAAAATACCACTTGGGGAGAAGTCCTTTCGATTGGTGTAAACTTTGAAACGGATCCTGAGGTTTTAAAGCGCTTTATTCCTTCAAAATTAAAGCTTGCTTCCCCGCAGGTCACAGTTTACCAGAACACGTACAAAAATTGTAACTTTTTAGCAGGTAGGGGATATAACTATTTCGGTGTGAGCTTTGAAGTTGAAGGTGAATCGAATGGAGAGATAAAGAGAGGTGTGTTTCTGCCTGTCTGTTGGATGAATGATGCTTTTGCCATTATAGGAGGCAGGGAAGGATTGGGGTTTCCAAAGTTGTATGCTGACATGCCTGATCCTGTCAGAACTGAAAACGGTTTCCATTGTTATTGTACGGAATATGGGCATAAATTAATGGAAGTCACGGTTGAAAAATTAACTGAAGCCACTGAGGAACAGAAGAAGTCAGCAAGTGAAGCGATGTCAAGCGGCACTTGGTTTTTACACAAATATATAACTAGTGTAGAAGGTGAAATTGAGGCAGATTATATTTCTTCCACATCTTCCACCTTAAAACTTGATCGTATTTATTTTGGGCAAGGTCAAGCTGTTTTCCATGAAACTACATGGCAGGATGCACCGGCATCATCCCACATTATAACTGCTTTACGGTCATTGCCAATTCTTAAATGGGGACATGCAACTGTATGGACCGGAAGCCTTGGAATCTAAGCTTATTGAATGTTGAGTTAAAATTAATTATTGTTTCTAAAAAATTTCACTACCAAAATTTGGTCAAAATCAATTGGCGGGTAGCCTACTGTAATGATGAATATGTTCTCTCTTTTGCAGTAAAGTAATATATCATGAAAATTAATCATTTTTCCTTGTGTAGAAATAGTCAAAAGGTAACACAGAGGAGGATTTTTATAGTGCACAATGAGCTTAACCTTCATCCAAACATCCCTAAATTTTTAGCACAACCTAAGAGGATGCTTATCAATGGACAATGGGTAGAATCTACTTCGGGAAAACAATTTGAAACTCTTAATCCAGCAACAAGAGAAGTTCTAACTAAGGTAGCTGAAGGTGATAAAGAAGATATTAATTGCGCTGTACAAGCAGCCCGTAAAGCTTTTGCAGAGGGACCTTGGTCGCGCATGAAACCAAATGAGCGTTCACGATTAATTTATAAATTAGCTGATTTAATCGAACAAAATGCGGATGAATTGGCACAATTAGAAACTCTCGATAATGGCAAACCTGTCCGTGAAAGCAGATATGTTGATATTCCTTCGTCTTGTGAACATTTTCGATATTATGCTGGTTGGGTAACAAAAATTACAGGTGAGACATTCCCGGTATCTGCACCTGGCAACTTTCTGAATTACACAAGAAGAGAGCCAATAGGCGTCGTTGGTCAAATTGTACCATGGAATTTTCCTTTGTTGATGGCAGCATGGAAATTAGCACCTGCTTTAGCCTGCGGAAATACTATCGTTTTTAAACCGGCAGAACAAACTCCTTTAACTACTTTAAGGTTGGGTGAGCTTATCCAGGAAGCGGGATTTCCAGACGGGGTCGTAAATATTGTAACAGGTTTTGGGGAAACGGCAGGTGCAGCTCTTGTAAAACATGAAGATGTAGATAAAATCGCTTTTACAGGCTCTACCGAAGTTGGAAAAATCATTGTGGGCGAAGCAAAAGGAAATCTAAAAAAAGTTTCACTTGAACTTGGTGGGAAAAATCCGAATATTATTTTTGCTGATGCAGATTTAAGCAAAGCAATTCCTGCGGCGTTGGCAGCAATTTTCTTTAATCAAGGAGAAGTATGTACTTCAGGATCCAGACTATATGTAGAAAGAAAGATTTATGATCAAGTAATAAGTGCAATGACAGAAGCAATACAAAAAATTAAACTTGGAAATGGATTGATGCCAAGTACTGAAATGGGACCATTAGTATCGGAAGAACAGCTCAAACGTGTAAACGATTACATTGAGATCGGTCAAAAAGAAGGAGCAGAGATTTACGTTGGAGGTTTACAATCGGATGAAACAGAATTATCAAAAGGATATTTTGTCAAACCAACAATATTTACAAATGTAGATGACCAAATGACGATTGCCAAAGAAGAAATATTTGGTCCTGTTTTATCAGTATTACCTTTTGACAATACCGATGATGTAATTTGCCGTGCTAATCATTCGACATTCGGTCTAGCTGCTGGAGTATGGACGAAAGATGTAAGTAAGGCGCATCGTGTGGCAAATGCTTTGGAATCAGGAACGGTCTGGGTTAATGCTTATGGATTAACGGATGCAGCTTCACCGTTTGGTGGGTACAAACAAAGCGGAATAGGTAGAGAAATGGGAAGCACTGCTTTGGATCTTTACACTCAAATTAAAAGTATTTGGGTCAATATTGATTAGAAAATTTCACAAGGGGGTTTTACCATGAAACATTTTTTGCGCATTTCTATTATAATATTTGTTTTATTTTCAATTATAACTGGATGCTCGTCTTCCAGCAGTAATCAAGAAAAGTCTAAATCTAAAGCGAATGAAGAACGAAAAGAGAAAGTGTTAAAAGTAGCTGTGGATAGTAATCCAGGAGTTTTCGATGCTCATAAAGTTGGTACGAATTCGGAAGTGCTTGTGTCCAATCCAATTCATAACTCTTTGCTTCGCTTTAAAACGAGTTCAATTGATATAGAAGATATTGAAGGAAGCCTTGCAGAGGATTGGGAAATGAGCGAAGATGGTCTTACTTGGACCTTTAAATTACGAAAAGGTGTAAAATGGCATCACGGTTACGGTGAAATGACTTCAAAGGATGTGAAATGGTCGATTGAAAGAATAAAGAATCCTGAAACTGGTTCACCTTCAAGGGAAAACTTTAAACAAGTCGAATCAATTGAAACACCCGACCCTTACACTGTGATTCTTCACTTGAAGCAGCCAGATCCGGCACTTCTTCAAAATTTATGCAATGCCGCGATATTAAACGAAAAAGCTATAAAAGATGCTGAAGAATCTGGAGAAATTAGACCTATAGGTACAGGACCATTTATGTTTGAAGAATTCAGGCAAAATGAAAAGGTTGTCCTAGTGAAAAATAAAGATTACTTTTTGGGAGAGCCAAAGCTAGACAAAGTGGAAATATACTTCATATCGGATCTTACTTCGATTGAAATTGCGATGAAAAATGGTGAGATTCATATGGCTCCTGGTCTTTATGAGAAACAATGGCTAGATCAAATGAAAAATAGTAAAGATCTTGTTCTGGATATTGCTCAAAACGGTGTATTTTGGGGATTATATCTGAATACTTCATTTGACATTTATAAGAATATTAATCTCAGAAAAGCGATCGCACATGCAATTGATATTGAAAAATATGTAAAATCTCGTCCTTACACGGCTAAAAAGCCAAAATCAATTATTAATTCTGCTATTCGTGGATCATTTGATGCACGTTATGATTATGACCCTGAAAAAGCAAAAAAATACTTAAAAGAAGCAGGATTCCCGAATGGTGTAACACTTCCTGAAATGACAATTCCTAACGTAACTTCATTCCAAATGGGGTCAGAGTTCATACAGGAAGAACTTCGTCAAGTAGGCATTGAGCTACCATTAAAGACGGTAGATATGGCATCTTGGACCGAAATAGTATTTAGTAATCAAAATCCAAGTACTGTCGTAGGGCTTTCCGGTCTCGGGGAGGCTGTCGTTCCCTTCCGTTCTATGTTTTACGGACCATCAAGTATGGGTAAACCTACAGCAATTTATAACCTAACACATTTTAATGAGGCAGACGAACTTATTGAGCAAGCGGAGACAGAAATTAATCGTGAAAAACTAGACGACTTATACAAACAAATTGTAGAAAAAATTCATGACGCTTACGTCGTCGTTCCTTATGTTGAAGGTCTTGCTCCGTTAGTGCGCAGTAAAAAAGTAGATTTAGGATACGATTTTAAAAACACGATGATCTATCATTATTATATTACAGAAAAGACAGATTTGAAGGAATGAATAAACTTGACTCTGCAATCGCTATAGAAAGGATTGCAGAGTCATAACAAAACAAAAGTGTTAAATTTCCAGTTGTTTTCCAAATTTATGTAATGGGGGGATACTCATTGTTCAAGTATTTCATTCGAAGGACATTGTTAACAATTCCTACGATGTTCTTATGTATTACTATTATTTTTTTCTGTCTCCGAATCGTTCCAGGCGATCCAGCCCTTATTATACTTGGAAATCAGGCAACACCGGAAGCTGTTAAAGAACTTCATAAAACGATGGGTTTAGACGCTCCCATTTGGCAACAATATTTGGAATTTTTAAGTGATACAATTCAAGGGGATTTTGGCAAATCATTATATTCCGGAAAATCAGTTTCACAGCAACTATTTGAGGGCATCCCTCATACTTTTAATTTAGCATTAACAAGTATATTATTTGCTTGTGTAGTTGGTATACCTTTAGGAATTGTATCTGCTAGAAAGCATAATACCCTTTTTGATGATGGCTTGAGAGTAACTTCTTTGATTGCTTTAGCAGCTCCATCATTTCTAATTGGAATTTTTCTACTTATTGCTTTTTCTGTAAAAATTCCAATTTTTCCTTCGATGGGGGTTGGAGAAGGGTTTTTAGGAAAACTATACTATCTTGTACTCCCATCTATCACGATTGGAAGTGGAATAGCTGCTGCTTTGGTCAGATTTATGAGTTCCAGTATGCTTGATGAAATCAATAAGGACTATATACGAACAGCCAGAGCCAAGGGGATACCGGAAAAATTTGTGTTTTACAAGCATGCACTAAGAAATTCATTGATTCCGGTAGTAACAGTAATCGGATTGAACATTACCGGTTTATTAAGTGGGGCCGTTATTATCGAAAGGATATTTGGTCGTCCGGGATTGGGAGCTTTAGCACTTGAGGCCATTTTTGCTCGGGATTTCCCGGTTGTTCAAGGTTGTTTGATTTTATTTACTTTTATTGTAGTAATTGTAAACTTACTTGTGGATCTCAGCTATTCGCTGCTAAATCCAAAAATCCACCAAAGCTAAAAGAATAATTTTTTTATAGTAGTTAAGCGACGTGTTTATGACTGAACAGGGGAAGAAAGGGGGAATTAACTTTGCAGGCACAATTATCTAATCAAGATCCAAACTCTTCTGTTGGAAATGATGTAAAATCCGCTAATAAAAAAACAAAAGGAAATACTTTTTTTGATTGGAAAACTTTCCGCCAAAATCGTTTAGGAATGTTATCACTTTTCGTCATCGTTTTCTTTGTTTTGCTTGCTGTCTTTGCGCATTGGATCATGCCCCATGATCCACTTTCACAGGATATTCTCAATAAGTTTCAAGGGATATCAAAGGAGCATTGGCTAGGAACGGATTTAAACGGTCGGGATGTATTGAGCCGTATCATCTTCGGAACTCGAATTTCGCTAATAGTAGCTTTTTGTACTGTACTGTTAGGCGCAACCGTAGGATTTGCAGTAGGAATCATTGCAGGATATAAGGGTGGTTTGGTGGATGATATTCTGATGAGAATTATGGACGCAATCATGACGTTTCCACTCATATTATTTGCACTAATGCTGTTGATGGTTTTAGGAAATGGTGTAACAACGTTAGTTATCATTATAAGTATAGGAATGATTCCCGGATGTGCAAGAATTGCAAGAGGAGCAACATTAGATATTAAGGATAGTGAATTTGTTAAAGCAGCACTTTCGATGGGAAGCAGTCATCTTCGAATTGTACTAACACACATTTTGCCAAATATATTGGCTTCCTTACTGGTTGTTTTAACAATGAATATGTCACTTGTCATCATGGTTGAGGCCGGTTTAAGTTTTTTGGGGGTAGGAATATCACCACCTACACCAACATGGGGAAATATGATTAGAGATGGATTCACATATATTACAACTAAACCAAGCTTGGCACTTTATCCCGGAATCGCTTTGACAATCCTCGTAATAGCTCTTAATCTCTTCGGTGATGCGTTACGGGACTCTGTCGATCCACATATAAAACGTCAAAAGAAATAGGAGGATCAACATGGGAGCGTTATTAGAAGTAAAAAACCTTAGAGTCGGAAGAGGGAAAAAAGAGGAGTTTATGGGAATTCTTGAAGACGTAAGCTTTGAAGTATATGAAGGAGAAACCTTAGGTATTGTTGGTGAAAGCGGTTGTGGGAAAAGCATGACGGCATTAACGATTATGGGACTCCTATCCAAAAATCTTTCTGTCGAATCAGGAGCTGTATATTTCAATGGTACAGATTTAACCAAACTTTCAACAACTGAATTAAATCAAATAAGAGGCAAAGACATATCAATGATATTTCAAGAACCGATGACCTCTTTAAATCCGGCATTTACAATAGGAAACCAACTTGCAGAGGTTTTTAAACATCATGGTAACTATAGTAAAAAAGAAATTCGAGAAAAATCAATTGAAATCTTAACTAAAGTTAGAATTCCTGATCCGGAAGAAAAATTGAAATCCTACCCACATGAACTGTCTGGGGGTATGAGACAGCGTGTAATGATTGCGATGGCACTCGCCTGCAAACCGAAAATTGTAATCGCAGATGAGCCGACAACTGCATTAGACGTAACGATTCAAGCACAAATATTGGATTTGCTCAATGAATTGCAATCAGATTTAAATATGGCGGTGATGTTTATTACACATGATTTAGGTGTTGTCGCAGAAACTTGCCAGCGTATGATTGTTATGTATGCTGGACAGGTCATTGAAGAAGGAACGGTCGAAGAAGTGTTTGAGCATCCTTCTCATCCTTATACTCGTGGTCTTATGCTTTCTTCGCCAAGATTGGGTAGTAAAGTAAAAAGACTGAAAACGATTGAGGGGGTTGTTCCGGATTTGGACAACATGCCAAAAGGGTGCCGCTTTGCACCGCGGTGTGAGTTTGCTACAGATATTTGTTACGAACAAGCACCTCTATTTGAAAAAATTAGTACTTCGAGGGGGGTTAGGTGTTGGAACAAGCTATAAAAACGGAGCCATTATTAACGGTAAATCATTTAAAAAAGCATTATCCGATGAAAAAAGATTTATTTGGAAAGAAAAATGAAGTAGTAAAGGCGGTCGATGGGGTTAGCTTTACTGTATACAAAGGGGAAACATTTAGCATTGTCGGAGAATCGGGCTGCGGTAAAACGACAACAGGAATGTGTTTAAATCGCTTGATAGAACCAACATCTGGGGATGTGCTATTTGAAGGTGAAAATGTCGTTACTTACAGTCACAAACAAATGAAAAAGATATATAGAAATATGCAAATTATCTTTCAAGACCCTTATAGTTCTTTGAATCCGAAGTTTACAATCCAACGTATTATCAGTGAGCCTCTTGTCATCAACCGTTACGGCAGTAAGTCAGATATTCGTGATCGAGTTCGAGCACTTTTGGAGTTGGTAGGGTTGCGTCCAGAATACATGAACCGGTATCCTCATGAATTGTCTGGGGGACAAAAACAGCGCGTTGGGATTGCAAGGGCTCTTGCTCTTAACCCAAAATTGATCATTTGTGATGAACCTGTTTCCGCTTTAGATGTGTCCATTCAGGCGCAAATCGTCAATTTGTTAAAAGATTTACAGGAACAGCTGGGATTAACTTATATTTTTATTTCTCATGACCTAAGTGTTGTTGAGCTCATTAGTGACAGGATCGCTGTCATGTATTTAGGAAAAATTGTTGAACAGGGTACAAGAGATGAAATTTTTAATAACCCACAGCATCCCTATACAAAAGTACTTCTTTCATCCATCCCGGTAGCGGATCCGAAAGCAAAAAAAAATCGGGAAAGGATTATTCTTAAGGGGGATATGCCAAGTCCAAAAAATCCGCCCAAAGGTTGTCATTTTCATACGCGATGTCCTTTTACGACGGAAATCTGTGTTGAATCGTATCCTGAACATACTTCCGTTACATCGACTCATAGTGTGGCATGCCATCATTATAAATCATTGAGTTCCTAACCATTAAATAATAGATTTTTATAAAAAAGGAGAAGGGTAATTTATGGACATTCAACAAGTAAAAAAAATCTGTGTAGTAGGTAGTGGCTCAATGGGTCACCAAATCGGCATGTTATGTGCTCTGGGAGGTTTTGAAACTTCAATTCAAGATATTCATGCATCGTCACTAGAAAAAGCAAAGTCAATGTTAGAAGGACATATGACAAGATGGGTAGAGAAAGGGAAAATATCTGAAGATGAAAAAAAATTAGCATTTGACCGATTGTTTTTTACGACAAGCTTGGAGGAAGCAGCTGGAAACGCCGATTTTGTTATTGAAGCTGTTGTCGAAAAATTGGATGTGAAACGTGAGGTTTTTTCTTCATTAGACCAAATTGCTCCAAAGCATGCGATATTGGCTACCAACAGTTCGACTTACTCTAATTCTCGTCTTGCGGTAGTAACAAATAGACCAGACAAAGTGATTAACATGCACTTCTTCTATCCTCCGCTAGTTATGGATTGTGTAGAAGTTGTTATTGGTGAAAAAACTTCTCAAGAAACTGCTGATATTACAATGGAATTATGTAAGGAAATTAATCGAACAGGTGTCTTAATAAGAAAGGAAATTGATGGATTTGTAGCTAATCGAATTGTTGGAGCAATATTGGGGGAAGCGATGAATCTTTATAGACAAGGGGTTGCAGATTTCAAAGATATTGATCTTATCTGTCGGAAAGCATTAAATCATCCGATGGGGCCTTTTCAATTACAAGATCTTTCAGGCATTGATATTGGGTATTATGCTCAAATGCAACGATATAAAGAAACTGGTGATCCAAGAGATAAGCCATGGGAAGTCATCGAGCAAAAAGTGAAAGCAGGAGAATTAGGAAGGAAGACAGGAAAAGGTTGGTATGACTATTCAAACTAAGGTTTATAAAAATAATTATAAAAGATTTGCTTGAAGCGGAAAAGCTTAGTCATAAAAGAAAAATATGAACGGTGCAAATTCAAGATTATATGTATCATTACTGCACTGATCGATTGATATAGTGGTTATCAATCCTTTCAGAACTAATCAAATAATTTGACTTCATTGATTACTAAGCTATATACTAATATTTTATATAGGAAGTCAAAATATTTCTTGAAAGAGAAAGGATTTATGATGAGAGAACAAATAATGAAAAAATGTATGGAACTGTTTGCCCAAAAAGGGTTTAGTGAGACATCCATACAAGAAATTACGGATGCTTTAGGATTAACAAAAGCAGCATTTTATTATTACTTTAAATCTAAAGAGCAAGTTCTAATGGAAATTCATACTGATTTCATTGATGCAGGTCTCAAAGAACAAGAGCGGATATTAAAAGAATGTAAAAGTGCGGAAAGAATGCTGAAGGAAAATATTTCCCTTATTATTAAATCAGCAAATGACCCTTGGGCGGGAAAAATTTTTGTACGTGAGATGCAAAATCTGAAAGAAGAACATTTAGCAGAGGTCAAAAAAAAGAGAAGTTTATATCAGAAAAACATTAGAAGAATGCTAGAAATCGGGGTGGAAAATGGGGAGTTTTCTCCGGATTTTGATTTAGACATCGTCGCAATTGGAATATATGCATTAGCCAATTCTACATTTAATTGGTTAAAGCCTAATGGAAGATTATCAGAAAGTGAAATTAGTAATATTTTTTGCAAATTAGTTTTAAACGGTATCAAGAAGCAATAAATGTACATGTTAAAGATTATTAGTTAAGAAAACACTGTATTGGAAATTTCATATTACGAAAAAAACGAGGTGTCCATTCATTTTTAAGGCACCTCATTTTATAAAGGAAGATTTATCCCGCATTAACCGGAAGTAAGATCCCGCCTCTAAGCTAAAGGGGAAACGAAGATGGGGATAACTGCCAACTGCCGGTAAAAGCCCGATAAGTTTTCCTACAATCAGCCAAAGTAGAGACTCACTGATTGAAGTCTCACTTTACATACAGGATCTTTATTTTAATCTTAACTTATACTCATCAAATCTTTGAGTCAAAAATTTAAGAAATTCATTTTCGGCAATTGAAACATGTTTGTTCTTTGCTTGTATATAAATTAAAGAAAGCATTGGTGCTTCATTATATTCAAATGGAATTGGAACAATATCACCCTTTTGAATTAGATAATCCTGCCTCACCCAAAAATCGGTATAAATTCCAATGGCTAAGTCGTTAGCAATAACATTTTTAATGACATCATTATTATTTGAATATAGCAAAATATTAACTTTTCCATATTTTGAAAAACTATTTTCCCAAAATCTAATAATTGCTTTTTCATTTCTCAAGGCAAGAGGATGTTGATGTTGAATGATTTCTTCAGGAGTTATCTTGTCGTGATACGCTAATATTGAATTTTTACTAACACATACCATATATTTAGTTTCATAAAGGACTCGGTAAGATAATGCAGGATCAATTCGATTTAATAGATTAGATTGAACATAAGTAAGGCCAATATCAACTTCATTATTTTTAACAGATTCTTCAATCTCATGTAAATGATCTTCGGTAATAACCAATTGTATATATGGAAATGCTTGTTTGAATGAATACAGAATTTCGGGAAGTAAAGTTGTAAAAAAAATCGATGCAGCAGAGATTCGTAAAGTCCCTTTAAGCGTTGATGATTTGTATCCTAATTCTTTTAATTCTTTTGATTTGTTAATCACTTCATTTGCAATCTTTAAAACTTTTTTTCCTTCCTCGGTGCAAATGCTTCCGGAGCGGGAACGTTTGAAAATAACTATACCAAGTTCTGATTCCAAGCTCGATATCGATTGGCTAATGGCAGAATGAGAAACATGAAGCTTTTCGGCAGCTTTTGAAATCGTTCCCATTTTGGCAACTTCAATTACATATTCCAACTGTTCTAAATTCATTATAGTAAGCACCCCTTTATTGTAAGTTTTACTTACACTTTTGTTGATAATATTAACTTTACTATTATTAAAAATGATAATAAACTAAACTATATGAAAACGCAATATTTTAGAAAAAAATTTATCCTAATTTGAAAGGAGTGGATTAGATGAAGTTTGTTACATTTAAAAACCCTGATGGTGAAACAAGAGCAGGCTTGTTGATTAACGACGGTATTGTTGACATCAATAAAGCAAGTAAAGGCGAATTACCAAGTGACTTATTGGGATTTTTAAAAAATCAGGAAAGATATTTACCTGTTGTACAAAAAATGATCATGACTGAATCAAAACCGGATTTTATGCTCGATGAAGTTCAATTGCAAACGCCATTACCCAATCCGCCTAGTTTTAGAGATTTTATGTCTTTTGAAAAACATGTGGCAAATTCAAGGGCAAAGACGAATTCTTCGGTCCCTGAACAATGGTATCAAATTCCTGTATTTTATTTTTCGAATCACCATGTGATTGTGGGTCCCGAAGCGTCTGTTAAAGTTCCAAATAAAACGAAATGTCTTGATTTTGAATTGGAAATTGCCTGTATTATAGGCAAACAAGGTACAAACATTAAAGCGGATGAGGCAGAAGATTATATTTTTGGTTTTTCAATTTTAAATGACTGGTCTGCACGTGACTTACAAGCACAGGAAATGATGGTAGGTTTAGGACCTGCCAAAGGAAAAGACTTTGCGACATCGATCGGGCCGTACATTATTACGAAAGATGAAATTGAGAAGTTCAAAAGCGGTAAAGGCTATGATTTGAAAATGACGGCAAAAATAAATGGAAAGCAGTATACAAATGGGAACTGGAATGAAATCCATTATAGCTTTGGAGAAATGATTGAACGAGCATCTGACAGCGTTACATTATATCCCGGTGATATTATTGGTTCAGGCACAGTCGGTTGGGGTTGTATTGGAGAATTGCCGGCGGAAAAACAACGATGGTTGCAACCCGGTGATGTTGTTGAACTGGAAATCGAACAACTAGGTACTTTAAAAAATTATATTGTTGAATAATGAATTTGATCATATTTGGGTTGAACCTTTGTTACAACATGGTAAATTGAATCCGTTTTCTTGGAACTAAAAGTAATAGAGCACTTGGATTTCAGTTTCACATTGGAAAATGAATGCGTCTTCTCGGAAACAAACAATTTGAACCTGAAAAGAAAAAATTCATGTGTCTTTTTAAAAACTTAATGATTATCAGACTTGCAAATGATAACTCAGTTTCATTTTAAAAAAATGTATACGTTTTCTTACCGTTTTTAAGATTATGAGAAGGATGTGAAGATATGAATAGAAAAGGATTACGAATCATTGATTTAAGTGTTCCTTTAGATAATAATTCGAAAGAGCCATCGCCACCTAAAATTACTTATTATAGTCATGAACAAGGGGCGATTGGTGCTGCAACTGCTTTTCAAGTACAACCGGAAGACTTTCCCGAAAAAAAGGCGTGGACCACTGAAATGGTTTATTTAAGTACCCACACAGGGACTCATGTTGATGCTCCCTGGCATTATTGGCCAACTTCTGAGGGAAAACCTGCACGCAAAATTGATGAAATGCCCTTGGAGTGGTTTTACGGGGACGGAGTTGTATTAGATTTTACCGATAAACCTGCTGGATATGAAATTTCATCGAGAGATCTTCAAGAAAAGTTGGAAGCGATTCAATATCAATTAAAACCTTATGATATTGTCATGATCAGATGTGATGCTGATAAAAAGCTGTACAATAAAGAATATGCTTTCAGTCATGTCGGGGCATCAGCTGAAGCAACACATTGGTTAATTGATCAAGGAATTAAAGTAATGGGCACAGATGGATGGGGGTGGGATATTCCTTTTCATGTTCAATCCAGTAATTATAAAAAAGATCCTCGTCCCGGAGTGTTATGGGCTGCTCATTATGTAGGTAAGGAAAAAGAATATTGTCAAATTGAGAAGCTTGCTAATCTTGACCAATTGCCAGCTCCCTACGGCTTTAAAGTGGCTGTCTTCCCGATAAAAATTAAAGGGGGCAGCGGGGGATGGGCTCGCCCTGTTGCGATAATTGAAGAATAAAAGTTTAAGAATGATTCATATCCAAAAAGGATTTTCTATTAACTTTCAAAAAAGAATTTTATGTACCATATATTGAATAACGTATAATCTTGTCCTAAAAGTGTAAATTTTTTAGAAACATATACTTTCCGGTGCGAACCATCAAATACTTAAGATGCGAAAGACTAATAATGTGAGGAGGTAAAAGAATGAATAAATGGAAAATGAAATTCTTTGTCGGCTTGTTATTGGTTTTGTCGATAATAATTGTTGGATGTTCGGGTCAATCAAGTTCAAAGGATGGATCGTCCGGTCAAGAAAACAGTAAAACTAGTAAATCAACAAAATCGGATGACAATTCACCGAAAGCAGGAGGAGAAGTAGTAGTAGCAACACCGGGTGATGTTATTAATTTGGATCCGATTTTATCAACGAGTGGAAATGACTATCCATTTGTATGGGCTGTTTATGATACTTTGGTAAAATATAATGCCGACTTGGAACCACAGCCGGCTTTAGCTGAATCTTGGGAGTTTCCGGATGATAAAACAATCATTTTTCATCTTAGAAAAGGTGTAAAATTTCACGATGGAACCGATTTTGATGCAGAAGCAGTCAAATTTAATATAGAGCGGGCCAACTCAGAGAAATCTCTCATACCGGACTTGAGACATGTAGAAAGTGTAGAAGTCGTTGATTCACATACAGTGAAACTACATCTATCCGTGCCGAATGCCTCAATTTTACTTGCATTAACAGAGCGTCCCGGTTTAATGGCATCACCAACTGCCATCGAGAAATATGGTGAAGATTTTCAAAACCATCCTGTTGGTACAGGTCCATTTAAATTTGTCAGCCGCGTTCCAAACGGCGAGATAGTTTTCGAGAAATTTGATGATTATTGGAAAAAAGGAGAGCCGTATATTGACAAGCTGACATTTAAAATTATGCAGGAAGAAACGACACGTATTAACGCCCTTAAATCAGGTGACGTTGACATAATTGAAGCAATTTCACCATTCAGTGTGGATAGTTTGAAAGGCGATTCGAAAATTAAACTAGAACAACCGAAATCTTCTCATCGAAGTAAAGGAATTGTTTTTAACGCAAGTAAGCCGCCATTTGACAATTTAAAATTTCGCCAAGCACTCACCCATGCGATTAATCGAGAAGAAATTGCAAAAACACTTTCAAATGGCTATGGAGAACCGTTGTACCAACTCTTTCCAAACGATTTCTGGGCAGCTGATCCTGATTTAAAAATTAAATATGATCCGGAAAAGGCAAAACAATTATTAAAAGAATCCGGGATTAAGAATCCTTCATTTACCATGCTAGTAAGCTCACAAGATTTCTATGAACCAATGTTTTCAGACATCATTACCCAGCAATTAAGCGAAGTTGGAATTGAAGTGAAAACGGAGACCATGGAAGGAACAGCAGCTTACCATAAAATGTGGACTGAAAAGAATGCACAAGCTTTTTCATCGGGTACAGCCGGAAAGCCTGATCCGCATTTGTTATTGGAAATATGGGCTATTAAAGAGAGCTTCTTTAACGCAGGAGATCAGAGCACAGAAGAATTAGATAATCTCATACTTCAAGCGAATTCGACAAATGATCAAGCTGAACGGGCAAAAATATATCATAAAATCGACCGAATAATTGCACTGGATGAGGTAGTCAATAATATTCCGGTGATGTCAGTACCGATCATTTATGGTTTGGATAAAAAAGTCCACGGCTTTGAACCGAACGGATTAGGAAAGTCAAATTATAATAGTCTTTGGATCGAACAATAAATGCTAAATGCCTTCTGTTCTGTCAAGTTTTAGGCGTCCTTTTTGAATAGAGAAATAGAAGGTTAAGAATACTAAGGGTTATTCGAAAATATCTGTATGTATATAAATGAAAAAGAGACTTTTCATTCAAGATTGAGAACGAAAAGTCCTCTTTTTCTTCAATAATCTTTCATTAAAAAACCATATTTGAAAGATTGTATTCATATATATAGTAAAAAAGTAAAATCCAATAATTAACATCCCCGTATTGGAAAACTTGTATTTGTTTCGTTGTTAACGGCTAATGAAAATACCTTCTTAGTAATTAATTACTATTTTCGTTTTTTTAGGCTAATAGGAAAGTAAAAATTTTTTAATTTCTACTTTCCTTACGCATAAGTGTACAAGGAAAGCTTCACGGGAAAACATCGCAGCCGAAAAAATTTTATATTTTTTCGGTGACTAGAGAGGCTTCGGTAGCACTACCTCGCAAGCGAAAATGTTTTTTCGCTGACTACGGCTCTGCTCTCGCCGAGTTTTCTTTAAAAAAGTAAAAGGTTCCCAATAATCCGGGAGAAAAGTAAAGAAGAAAGAATCATAGAGGGGGATGAAGATGTTTTTCAAATACTTATTACGCCGACTTGTATTTGTTATTCCAACGCTGTTAATTACAACTTTTGTCGTATTTTCCTTTATTCTTTTAATCCCGGGAGACCCGGTATTGACATTATTGGGGGAGAATGCAACACCTGAAAAGATTGCCCAATTACGTGAACAATTAGGTCTGGATCAACCAATTATTGTTCAGTACGGACACTGGTTACTTAATGTGTTACAAGGGGATTTAGGACGATCACTTTTTACCGGACAATCTGTTTTTGAGGCAGTAACAAGCCGCTTAGGAGTAACGATTCAGCTCGTTGTTGTTGCTACGGTAATATCGGTAGTTTCCGGAATTCTTCTTGCTATCGTATCTGTTTATTTTCGCAACAGTTGGATTGATTATTTTGCTCGTTTTATCTCAATTTTAGGGGCATCACTTCCAAATTTTTGGATTGGCATGTTGCTTGTTGTCGTGTTTAGTTTGCATTTGGGATTAGTTCCTGCAACAGGTTTTACAAGTATAACGGAAAATCCGGGATCCTTTTTCAAAAGTGTGATCTTGCCTGCTCTCTCAATGGGGGCGATTGGGATGGCGGTGGTTACCCGTCATTTACGATCTTCCTTGATAGAGGTAATGGAAGCCGAATTTATCCGAACAGCCTTCTCGAAAGGGGCAACTCGTCGGCGGGCCATTTTTCATCATGGACTGAGAAATGCCATGTTGCCTGTTGTGACAACAATTGGTATCGGTTTTGGCAATGCAGTTGGTGGGACAGTCGTCATCGAAACCATTTTTGCTATTCCTGGTACAGGACAGTTGGCCGTAAATTCCATATTACAGCGTGATTTTACGATGCTGCAGGGGGTCGTATTGGTGCTAATCGTGATGGTTATTGTTATTAACTTTATTACGGATATTATGTATGCGCTGTTAGATCCCCGCATTGAATATTAGTCAAGGGGGGATTCGGATGGGTTTTAAAGAAGTTTTTAAGCGGTTTATGGCTGAACGGCTGGCATTTATCAGCTTCATTTATTTGGTTTTATTGGTTATCGTCGCGATATTCGCTCCTTACATTGCGCCGTATGATCCAAATAAACAAGACTTGGCACATGTACTGGCGGATCCCAGTTTTTCCCATTTAATGGGCACAGATAATCTTGGTAGGGATATATTTAGCAGGTTGCTTATGGGCACAAGAGCCGCTTTACAGGCAAGTCTTTTTGCCATTCTCATTCCGGTATTAATTGGAATTCCTATTGGCATTATAGCTGGGTATTTAGGCGGTCTTATTGATGATATTTTTATGAGAATTGTGGATGCAATTATGTCCATACCTGCTATCTTACTATGCTTAGGGATTACGGCTGCTTTGGGCGTAAGTTTATGGAATGCCATGATTGCAATTGGGATTACCTCAATACCGCAATTTGCTCGTTTGGCAAGGGGACAAACATTGCAGGTTCGAACGGAAGCTTATGTGGAATCTGCAAAAATTTCCGGGGCTGGCTCAATTTGGATAATGTTAAAACACATTATCCCAAATATCTCTCCACCGGTTTTAGTTCAAGCATCACTAAATATAAGTTTTGCTGTTCTTGTTGAAGTTTCACTTAGTTTCCTTGGTATGGGGGCTCAGTCTCCTGATATCAGCTGGGGTAGCCTGATTCAACAAGCTTATACCATGATTAATATGAAACCGTGGATGATCATTTATCCCGGTGTAGCAGTTTCTCTGACGATTATGGCCGGAAATTTTGTCGGTGATGGTCTACGGGTGGCAGTTGACCCGAAATTAAAAAATAAGAGCTAACATAAAAATACTAATATTTAAGGGAAAATTCATGATAAAACGATTCTCTCGATTTGTTAGTATTCATCAAAAAAATAAAACGATAAATCAAAGGAGAAATCATAATGAAGCTACAAGAAATGTTCGATTTAACTGACCAGGTTGCTGTCATCACTGGGGGTGGCCGTGGTCTGGGAAAGCAAATAGCAGAAATATATGCTGAATTGGGTTGTCACTTGGCTCTTTGTTCAAGGAAGGTTGAAAATTGTAATGAAGCAGCAAAAGAGTTGTCTCAATCGTATGGAATTAAAGCTAAGGGGTATGAATTGGATGTAAGGGATGAAGCACAGGTAGAGAAAGTAGTCGAACAAATTATCGAGGACTTCGGTAAAATCGATATTTTAGTAAATAATAGCGGCGCCACATGGGGAGCCACTGTAGAAGAAATGCCCTTGGAAGCTTGGAAAAAAGTAATGGATATCAATGTGACAGGAACGTTTTTAATGTCGAGAGCTGTTGGTAAACATATGCAGAAACGAAAATATGGCAAGATTATTAATATCGCTTCGGTTGCTGGGCTAAAAGTTAAACCGAATACGAACACAATCGGTTACACAACAAGTAAAGCTGCTGTCATTCACTTTACGAAGGATTTGGCAATCAAATGGGCCAAACACAATATTTATGTGAATGCCATTGCTCCGGGAATGTTCCGAACGAAAATGACCAAGGGGACGCTTAACCAATATGAACAATCGATTCTCGAGGGAATCCCGTTAAGGAAAATCGGGGATGAACATATGTTGAAGGGGGCCGCATTGTATTTAGCAACGAAAGCAAGTGACTTTGTGACCGGAACAGTATTGAGTGTCGACGGCGGAAGTTCTTTATAAGCCTATGTGTTCAAGTAGTCGGAAAAATCTAAGTACCAAGGATTCGTTCATACGGCAAGAACCATGCTGAGATAGAAAAATAAACAGCTGTTTTTTACATGACTGTTTGATAGTATTCAATAAGCAATTGCAATGATGAAGGGAGGTTTTACTTTGAATCAAAAAATTCCACTCTTGGAAGTTAAAAATTTGCAAGCCTATATTCCAACACCAAAAGGTGAGATAAAACCCGTTAATGATGTTTCATTCTCAATCAATCCCGGTGAAATTTTGGCATTGGTAGGTGAATCGGGAAGTGGAAAAACAGTAACAGCCTTATCGATTATGGGATTGAATGCCTCATCAATCAAATATAAAGAAAATAGTGTCATAAATTTTAAAGGTAAGAATTTACTTGATTTGTCAGAAAAGGAAATGATCAAACTGCGCGGGAAAGAAATTTCGATGATTTTTCAAGATCCGATGTTTTCACTTAATCCTCTTCATCGAATTGGGAAGCAAATTGCTGAAAAAATTCAAATCCATGAAAACGTAAAATATAAGGAAGCAAAAAAGACAGTTGTGGATCTTTTAACAAAAGTCGGAATTCCGGATGCCGAAGCGCGGATAAATGACTATCCTCATCAATTGTCAGGCGGGATGAGACAAAGAGTCATGATTGCGATGGCACTGGCTTGTCATCCATCCTTACTGATTGCCGATGAACCAACAACTGCGCTTGATGTGACGATACAGGCACAAATATTAAATTTAATTCGAAATATTCAGGAAGAAACGGGGGTTTCCGTTTTATTAATTACGCACGATTTGGGTGTTGTTGCGGAAACAGCAGATCGAGTGATTGTCATGTATTGTGGAAAGATTGTTGAAGAGGGAACAGTATATGAAGTATTTGAAAACCCATTACATCCCTATACGAAAGGTTTGATGGAAAGTATCCCTGAGTTATCAGGACCATCCCGGGAACGTTTGGAAACGATTCCTGGTACTGTCCCTAATCCATTGGAGTTACCAAAAGGATGCAATTTTTGTAATCGTTGTTCTTTTGCAACCGAGAAATGCCACCAAAGTGAACCTCCTTTAACTTCTGACTCTTCGTCACCGGACAGATTGGTAGCTTGTTGGCACCCACTTAAGAAGGAAGGAGAGGTGAATCTCCATGCAGGAACCGCTAGTTTCTCTTAAAGATGTGAAAAAGTATTTTCCGGTAGGCAGTGGATTATTTGGAAAAAAAAATAAATGGGTAAAAGCAGTTGATGGCATTAATCTTGATATCTATCCCGGGGAAACTGTTGGATTGGTTGGAGAGTCCGGATGTGGGAAGTCGACAACCGGTCGTATGGTCGTTGGACTCACCAAGCCTACCGAGGGAGAAATCCTTTTTGAAGGCAAAAAAATAGGAGATAAACGTTCAGTAAAAAAAGATTTGGGTAAAAATTTGCAAATGATTTTTCAAGACCCATTTTCTTCTTTGAACCCGAGGATGAAAGTGGCAGAAATTATTGAAGAACCGCTTGTGCTTCATGGAATCGGTACAAAAAAGGAAAGACGAAAAAAAGTGGATGAATTGCTGGAAAGGGTAGGCTTGGCGTCACATTACGGTGACCGCTATCCGAATGAATTTTCCGGTGGGCAAAGACAAAGGCTTGGAATTGCACGTGCCTTAGTTCTGGAACCAAAGTTAATCGTCTGTGATGAACCAGTCTCTGCTTTAGACGTGTCGATTCAAGCGCAAATCTTAAATCTATTAAAAGATATTCAGAAAGACATGGGATTATCCTACTTGTTCATAGCACATGGTATTCAAGTAGTCAAACATATCAGTGACAAAATTGCCGTCATGTATTTAGGGAAGATCGTTGAATTTGCTGAAAAAGAAGAGTTATTTGCGAATCCAAAGCATCCCTATACAAAAGCGTTACTTTCGGCTGTTCCTGAACCAGATCCGAAACGCCGCAATCGGGAGCGGATTATACTAAAAGGTGATTTACCAAGCCCGTCTAATCCACCAAAAGGATGTCGTTTTCATACTCGTTGTCCATTGGCTATGGAGAAGTGCAAGGACATTGACCCGAGTTTGGTGCAAACGTCGGAAAAAAGCTTGACGGCATGTTTATTATATGAAAACTCGATTGGACTGAAACCAGTCCCAACGAATAACATCGTTTAACCAAAGCATCCTAATAGGCCAACCAAGGAGGTAACATGAAACAGATTACAGCGAATATGGCAGGAAGTATATGGAAGATACTTGTAAAGGTAGGGGATGAAGTAAAAGAAGAACAAGAAGTAATCATCTTGGAATCTATGAAAATGGAAATCCCAATAGAAGCGGGAACGAGTGGAAAGATTCTTGAAATTAATATTAATGAAGGAGATTTTGTTAATGAGGGAGATGTACTGATGACGATCGAGTAATTTAATTTTTTTAAAAATATGGTTGTTACGCTTAAGTTTCCTTTACTTTGCATCAAGTTTTGCATCTTGGTGAGGTGAAGAGGTAAAAAATCCAAAAAAGGTTGTTATATCAAGTTCTGTTTTTTGGTAAATGAGTGATGTTAGAAAAAATTGTTTAGTCAAGGTCTTTGTTACTACTTTTTTGAAATAAGTGAAAGATGTAAAAAAGGTTATTATGTTAAGTTCCGTCCCTTTTTAAATGGATAAGTTGTTATTTCAATTACTTAGTCCATCAAAAATAAGGGACGTAGTTTAAAATATATAAAAAATTTAAAAAAAACGATTAAAAGGAGAAGAATAATTATGAAAGAAGTTGTCATTGTTTCAGCAGTTCGTACACCGATTGCAAGGCAGAAAAGCGCTTTAAAGGATTTAGATCCGTCAATTTTTGGGGGGATGGTCATTCAAGAGGCAGTAAAGCGTGCTCAAATCAGCGGAGAAGAAGTTGATGATGTTATTTTTGGAAATTGTTTAGCCGGTGGAGGTAACATTGCACGATTATCACTACTTGAGGCCGGACTTCCTGTTCATGTACCCGGGCTTACAATTGACAGACAATGTGGGTCAGGAATCAATTCTGTGGCGCTTGCAGCTGAACGCATTCGTTCTGGGGGATGTGACATTGTGGTAGCGGGAGGAACGGAAAGCATGACAAGAATGCCATATTTATTAGAACCAGCACCGGATTCGTACAGCCGGATGCCGCCTAAATTTATTAGAAGACCACTTGCCCCTGCCCGTATTGGGGATCCGCCAATGGGAATAACAGCAGAAAATCTTGTTGAGAAATACGGAATTACGAGAGAAGAACAAGACCAATTTTCTTATATGAGCCAACAAAAGATGGCTAAGGCGATGGAACAAGGTCTTTTCGATGAACAAATCCTTCCGATAAAAATAAAAGACAAAAAAGGGAGAGAATTTATTTTCGATACAGACGAACACCCTAGACCTGATACAACAGTAGAAGCCTTGGCAAAATTAAGACCTGCATTTAAAGAAGGAGGAACCGTCACAGCAGGAAATTCTTCTGGAATTAATGACGGGGCAAGTGCTCTCGTATTAATGAGCAGGGAAGAAGCAGAAAAAAGAGGATTAGAACCGTTAGCTACAGTTAGAGATTCGGCTGTTGCCGGAGTCGACCCAAATATCATGGGGATTGGTCCGGTGCCGGCTACACAAAAGGTATTAGAAAGAAACGGGCTAAAACTCGATGACATTGACTTAATTGAAATTAATGAAGCATTTGCCGCCCAAGTTCTTGCCTGTGATCGGGAACTTCATTTTGACATGGACAAAGTGAATGTTAATGGTGGTGCGATCGCTCATGGACATCCGATTGCTGCAACTGGAGGAATGCTGATTACAAAACTAGTTTATGAGATGAAGCGCAGAAATGTAAAACGAGGACTTGTAACCGCTTGCTGTGGCGGAGGACAAGGGATATCGTTAATTATCGAACGATAATGGAACGAGTGGAGAGTAGTTCAAAAAGATAGCGAAAAAACTCCGTATTGAATTGCTTTTCTCTTTGATTAATTAAGGCTCTTTTTGAACACTAACTTTTAAAGAAAGGGGACTTTTTAATATGGACATAAATGATATTAAAAATATTACTGTTGTAGGTTCCGGCTCGATGGGTTCACAAATTGCAATGGTTTGTGCTCTGGCTGGCTATAAGGTAACTTTACAGGATATAAACAGGAAAAGTTTGGAAAATGCAAAGAACTCTTTACAAGGTCATATGGCTAAGCGGGTAAATAAAGGGCGATTAACACAGGACCAAGTAGATGCTGCCTTTGAACGGTTGCATTTTGAATCTAGCTTGGAAGAGGCGGTAAAAGGTACGGATTTTGTCATTGAGGCAATTGTAGAAATCCTAGATGAAAAAAGAAGACTATTTTCTCAACTTGATCGATTAGTAGCTGATCATGTTATTTTGGCAACGAATAGCTCAACCATCGTTAGTTCCAAGATCGCTGATGTAACGAGTCGTCCTGAAAAGGTATGTAATATGCATTTCTTTAATCCTGCTTTAGTTATGGAACTTGTGGAAGTTGTCAAGGGACCTCATACTTCGGAAGAAACCGCACAAATAACGGTCGAATTAGTAAAACGTATTCGCAAGACGCCAATTTTGTTAAAGAAAGAAATTTCAGGTTTTGTTGCAAACCGAATCTTGGGCGCCCTTAGTAAAGAAGCACTTTCTTTGTATGAAAAAGGGATTGCCTCTTTTGAGGAAATCGATTTGGCATGCACGAAAGCATTAAATCATCCGATTGGCCCGTTTGCGTTAATGGATTTAACAGGAATAGACGTAGCTTATTATGCAAGCATGCAACAATATGAAGAAACGAAAAATGAGGCGTATAAACCTTCGAAAATAGTGATTGAGAAATTTGAAAAAGGAGAACTTGGAAGAAAAACAGGGAAAGGCTTTTATGTCTATCAATAATGTACGTGACCACTGAAATACAATACAAATAAACAATTAGTGGGGATATCGATTCCCCACTGATTTTATCACTTTTTGAAAGGAATGAAATAATTTTCAAATTAATGTGATTGATATATAAAGTAGATGATTTGGAGGATAAACAGAATGAGAGATTTCATTAACGATCTGGAAAAACGAAAAGAGAAAGCTCTAAAAATGGGTGGAGAAGAAAAGGTTAATCGACACCGTTCACTAGGGTTTAAGACAGCAAGAGAACGGATTGACATGTTTGTAGATGCCGGAACGTTTATGGAATTTGGTATTTTGAACCATTCAGAAAATCCGGATTTGGAAGAAAAAAGTCCGGCAGATGGGATGATTTCCGGTATTGCTAAAGTCGATGGACGTTCTGTAGTCATTCATGCATCTGATAAAACCGTCCTTGCCGGAACAGGAGCAGCTGTTCAAGGGAGAAAAGTTCATAAACTTAATGAATTTGCGATTAAACGAGGACTGCCGATTATTCATTTGGATGAAGGTGGCGGTTTACGAATGCCGGATGGGATGGGTTCAGATGGCATCAGCACGAAAATGATGCCTATGCAATTGCTTAAGCATAACCGGGAAGTCCCTTTCATTACCGGTATTTTGGGAGATAGCTATGGAAGTCCAAGTTGGAAAGCGGTCACCTCCGACTTTGCAGTTCAGTTAAGAGGAACGTGTATGGCTGTATCCGGTCCACGCATGTTGGAAGTCGCAACAGGTGAAAAAATATCAACTGAAGAACTTGGTGGCTGGAAGCTCCACGCAGAGGTAACCGGTCAAATTGACCAGTTCGGTGATAATGAAGAAGAGTGTATGAATTTCATGAAACAGTTTTTGGATTATATGCCATCACATGCGGGGGAAGAGCCCCCAATGAAGGAAACAAATGATGATCCTTACCGCCGATTGGAAGAAGTGATTGACATCGTCCCTACGAAACGGAATCGGGCCTATGATATGAAAAAATTA
>Ga0310827_100513_pt1 | contig 29044 bp, 20 predicted proteins | sample WT_ome_2_FD_201309 | JGI IMG/M metagenome (GOLD analysis project Ga0310827, IMG submission 201309) | Sorghum-adapted microbial communities enriched on wild type (WT) sorghum from Joint BioEnergy Institute, Emeryville, California, United... ... | reverse complement strand
TGACTTCCTCCTCTGTAGTGTTATTTGTTTTGTTCACTTGTAACATTCTACAGTTTGGGGTGAAGTCCTTTTTTAATCTTTTTTAAACCTTACGGTTCTAGGCTTTGCGATTTTGCAAAAGGCTCAATGCTGTTAAACAACCCGATGCTATTTCCTCATTATGCTTATGCAAAGCTGTTTAGAGGAGAAGTATCCGCACAAAAGGCAAAAGACGCAGAGTAGAAAGAAGGTCAAAACATGTCGGCTTATGTATTTATTGATGTTTCCCGGAAACAAGACTATATTTACGCGCATAATCGCTTAAGAGAAAATTTATTCCGCTCCTTTGTTATTAAATCCATTACAGAAGCAGTTGAGGATCGTTCATATGAAAATGTGATTTCCCTGTACCAATTTTTAAAAGAAAATAGTAGAGGTTATGAGTTTGTATATTCAGGCGGAGGGAACAGCATTATTCGTTTTGAAAGCACAGAAACTGCACAAGACTTTATTTCAGCATACTCTTGTCGAGTTTTGGAAGAGCATCCTGAACTTGAACTCTATATAAGTATGGTTACTGAAGAGGAAGTAGAATCAAAATATACATACCAAAATGATGAGGAGAAGGAGCGCATCATCCGTGAATTGCTTCGTGAGAAGGCTGATCGGATAAAAGATGCGAGACGTTCTAGATTTAAACGATGGAGCTGTGGAATCGAAAAAATTGACGAAACGGGTCATCCAGAAAGAGTAAACTGTAAAAGGAAAGACATTGAAGAGACAATCAAAAAAGTAAGAGATGATCTTTTTACTAGATTTAAAGAACTGTTATCTATTAATGATGAGAATTCAATATACAAAATCACAGCAGAATTGGAAGATTACTTAAAAGAAGACGGGAAAAGCTATATCGGTGTTATTGTTATTGATGGGAATAAAATGGGGGAAATGGTAAGGCAGATCAACAGCTTTCGTGAATTGCGTACATTTAGCGATGGAATAAATCGACTGTATCAAATCTCTGTTCAGGAAGCACTGCGGCAATATGCTGATTGTTTGAAACAGAGAGCTTGCTTACCGCAATCACCTATTAAAATAACACCGATTTTGATGGCAGGAGACGATATTTGTTTAATTGTGGAAGCGGAACATGCTGTAGAATTGGCTGGCTGCATTTTATTCCAAATCCAAGAACAGTCTAAACAACTGAAGCAAAACCAGCCGGATATAGGGCGGCTGCTGCCGGATTATTTAACGGCATGCTCCGGAATTGCTATTGTTCGTAATAACTATCCGTTTTTTGAAGCGGTTAAATTTGCAGAATCATTATGTTATCAGGCAAAAGAGCAAATTCATCGCTTGACGCCGGAGAATGGGCAAGGAACGGCAAATGCTTCTTTTATAAATTGGAAAATAGTAGAGTCCCAAGTTTTTAACGCGAAGGAATATTTAAAAAATACCGCTCGTCTTTATGATGAAGTATTTCATGTGAAGCCGGTTCGTATTGACCAAAGCCACGCAATTGAAGGAGGGGCTGGACGCGAGGTATATAGTTTCGCTTCTATTATACGGCTGGCAACCAAAATAAAAGAACAAAACATTAGTCATTCATTGTTGAGAAAGTTGAAGCAGCAAATGTATTCTGGCAAAGAAGCATATAGCTATGTATTGCGCATAAGCGGAAGTGAAGATAGCAAGCGCTTGAGGGAAATTGTCAAAGATGAATTTGGCAGATTTGAAGAAAAGGGCTATTTTGTGGAAGATACGGTTATTAAATGCACACAAGGCGATCAATGCGTATATACGTATATACTTAATGACGTTTTGGAATTATTGCCCTATTTAACGCTTATGGGGGAGACCGCTAATGATCAATAATCCAACGCATATGATAGAAGTTAAACTGGTCAGTGAAGCAATATTTGACAGCGGTGAGATGGATGGAAATCTTGTGCAAACAAAAGTCTTGGCCGATCCTTATGGTTTTGTCTATTTTCACGGAAAATCGTTGAAAGGTCAATTAAAAAGGCAAGCTTTTTGGATTTTAGATCAGTATAAGGAAATGAAGGACGAGGAACGGGCTCGGGACTTCTACTATTCGATGATAAAACTGTTTGGAATGAACAAGGAAGAGCATGACCAATATGGAATCGATTCTGTCAATTATACAAAGGTGGAGCCACAAGGCGTGATGAAACTAAGTCATCTGCAGTTGGATGAGCGAATCAGAGAACAATTTCGCGCATTGCAAAAGATAACATCGAACCATATGGATGATTTTATTCTATCCCCGTATGAACTCATAGAAGCTCAAACAAATATCAGAACCGGGATACAATTGGAGAATGGCGTTGTGAAACAAGGAAGAACAACTACTTATCATACAGTAAAGGACGGATTGATTTTTTATGCTTATGTATCGTTGCCAGAGTGTCTGAGTGAAGAAATCATTGAAGATTTAAGACGAATTGTACATTCATATCGGAGAATTGGGGCCGGAATACATCGGGGACGTGGGGAAGTTCAGAGCCGGTTAATTTCATTGGAAAAGGAAGATAGAGATGTATCACGTAATTGAAATTATCAACAGAGAGCCCTTAAAAATTGGTGCAGGCGGGAATAAAGCAAACCAAATTGAACCATCTAAAGATCATATTCCTGGTTCTACAATACGTGGAGCAATAATTGGGGAACTTGATCGCCGAGATATGTTCCAGAAGCAAAAAAATCAAGTTCTCCTCGGGATGAATTGCTATAATGCCTATCCGTTTGGTCAAGAAGAATTATTCGTTCCTGCACCTTTTCATTTGCGCGTCAATAAGCACGAATGGCGCAAAAATAAAATGTTAAAAGCAGAAGTGGCTCCCGTATATGAGCTCTCTTCTAATTCATCTGGCCAAGCGCACAACGAATTAGAATACCGCTACGTTGCCATAAAGGATGATCGTTTAATCGGAACAAAGGTAGAAAAGGAGTACCGTCTTCATCATAATACACATAAAAAACATGATGAGCAAAAGCGAGAGAATTTATTTCGTTATCAGGCAATCGCTCCAGGATGTGTATTTCGCTCCCTAATTCAATATGATGACCAGCTATACGATTGTTTTCAAACTATTTTTAAAGAATCTCTGTTTTTATATTTAGGAGGTTCTAAAGGATCGGGCTATGGATTATGTGAAGTAAGAGCAATAGGTGAAGCAGCCGATGTGGAAAAAGCAAATCACATACTCGGTTTAACATATAAACGGATGTCCCACCCGGAATATTTGCAAATTACTTGTTTATCAGATTCTCTCTTTCGAAATGAATATGGTCAACCGGTTCCTTATATCCCGGAAAGCTATATTGAGTATTTAACTGGCATGAAAGTATATAGAGAAGATCGCCAGTATATACAATCAGGCCTGACGGAAGGATATAATGCCACTTGGCGAGCTCGTTATCCTAAGGAGACGACGTTGAAAGCTGGCTCTGTACTCTGGTATCGATGGAAGGAGCGTCCGAATGAACTCCAATATCAAGAGATCATCAAAAAAATGGAGGGACGCTTACACGGATTTCGGACAAACGATGGCTATGGCTGGCTGGCTGTAAACTGGCATTATCCGCATCAATTGCAAATAGAACCAGCTAACTGCCACCGAGAGTTACGTCTAAAATCTGAGATTCCTATGCCTCAATCGGAACAATTGGAAGAACAAAGAACGCAAATTGTAAGTATTTTATTTCAAGGGCTGGAACCGGCTAAAAAACGCTGGTTGAATTTTATATGCAGCCGATTGCTGGGAGAAGGTGATCTTCAAACTGAACATGCTCACACTTTAGTTATATCGCAACATTTAAAATCTACTCAATTGCAACGGATGGAAGAGGTGCTTAAGGATAAGAAATACGGAGAATTTATGGAACGCCCTTATCATAAAGACAATCAAATGCTGTCAATCAATCGCTGCAATTTTATAGAAATCATTACATATCTACGCAACCAAGAGAACAGCCGATTAACCTCTTTTGCCCAACATTACTTAAACGAGCGAAAAGGAAGCTTGCTTTATCACGATAAGGAAGATAAGGAACGTGAATTTATAAGAGAACTACTGATTGAAGCCCTTTATATTCGGCGGAGGGAGAAAGAATAATGAATCAAATTATTCAATATCAATTTGTTCTAGAAGTGGCCGAAAATTCTGCGATTTATTTTGGAGATAGTGAAAAAGGGTCTCTAGTGCGAAACGCAAAAGGCCAGCCATTTTTAATGGGAAATGCGATTGGCGGTGCGCTCCGGGAATATAGTCAACAAACGCTTTCTGAGGAGAAACAATCGTTGATCCTGAAATATTTGGGAGGAGAAATAAAGGAGGAAAATAAAGTAAAGTTCATAGAAAGCAATGTGTTTATAAGTGACGGACAGATTCAGATGCTCACTAAACAACCGCTGAAAAAAGAAGGAACCGCTATTGACCCAGCGTATGGGTCTGCGCTTGACAAAATGAAGTATGAGCTGGAATATTTGCCAGCAGGGACAACAATTACGTTTACAGTGGAGTGTACAGTTCCATGTGAAAATCAAAGTCCCGAACAATTAAATGAGAAGGAGCTAGAGTTTCTTATTCATAATTGGGCATACGGGTTTTTTCATGGCCAGTTGCTTTTAGGCGGCCAAAAGAGCAATGGATTCGGACGATTGAAAGTGTTGAGTTTAAACAAAAAAGTTTATTTACTCAACACACCGCAAGCATTAGATGACTATATTTATTCCACTGGACAAGAACATTATCCCGGTAAGCCAATTGATGTAGATGCACTGCAACCAATGGGCGATCCTACAGCAAAACAAATATATTTTTTCATGCATGGGGCATTTCAATATGGTGTGTATCAATCGTTTAAACTTGAAGACTCTATCACCGGGGTGCAAAAGTGCGCAAACGGCTATTATCTTCCTTCCACAAGCATCAAGGGACTGATTAAAAACGAGGTTCGGCAATTACTGAAAAGAATGATAGGTCCTCATAAGGAACAAGTCGAAAGAAAGTTGGACAAATTATTCGGCAATAAAAACCAAAAAGGAAAATTTATTTTTAAGGACGTAGTTATTGAAGCGCCAAGTGAAGTAAAAGTTGAGCGATATGGAGAACAATGGATAATTGATGATCCAGTATACATTAAAATTGACAGGCTAACTGGCGGGACCTTTTCATCGGCTCTTAAAAAACAACGTGAAATTCAGGGGAAAGGAACCATACAGTTTCAACTCACGCTAGATGATACTGAAAAGGAAGGGCTGTGCCCATATATATTTCCAATCCTCTACGTATTAAGAAAAATCGGCTCTGGATGGATCCCTCTTGGTGGTCGTACAGCCATCGGTCTAGGCCAATTCGAGGCGCCATATATTGATGTGCGAATAGATCAACAAGAAATAAAGATTCAAACAAGGGAATCGCTGTCAAAAGAGAACGAAGAGTGGTTGAGACGATATTATGATGCTTTTAAAGAATGGTGTGGTCAATGTGAAAATGAAGTTGCAACAGTTTGACATTAACGTGGTGGATCTGAATGACTATTACTTTATCGCGCATACGTTGGAATGTGTTCTTGTCGGAAAAAAATGCGATTCTTCTTACGAGAAATTACTGAAGCGTTTGAAGGATGATACCGTATTGGAGCTTCATCTTTTTAATGAGGAGAAGGAAATTTTTGCAACACGTATAGATGGTAAGCTCCTTGTGTATCAAGAACTGGAACATCAGACCGATCAAGAAGGGAAAAGATACAAGGTGGTTGAACGGGAATATATGCTTGACGATGTTATCCAATCTAAAACCTCATACGAGGGGCTCATAGTGAGAGAATATATAAATTTTGATGAAAATTGTTTAGCGTATGTTGATCGTACTGTTCTGTGTAAATTAATAAAAAAGCGGGTGGAAAAATGAAAGGGAAAGACCGTCCTCACAAAAATGGACGTGAAACTCAAGAGAGCAAGGGTATACAAAAAGTAGTGTTGCCCTATCATTTTGTTCCTTTCGCAAAGGACTACCATGTGGCTTATTCCCAAGAAGAGTTGCCGAAACATGATGGTTCGGGTAAAGGAAAATTGAGCGGCTGTATTACATATGAGATCAAGCCGCAGTCTGATTTGTCCGTTGAACTGAGAAGCACATTGGATAGTCACCTTTTTATGAGCGGAAGCGTATTGCGAGGGAAAAGCCGTGTTAATGCAATGATCTTAAGTGCAAGCTATCCAGAGTTTATTGATCAAACAGCGCTGTTGTACAGAGATATAACAAGAAGCATATCTGCACAAACTGCCAAGTATTATCATGAACAATTGCTGGGGAATGGAAATAAGCTTGAGGAGGCTGTTCAAGCGGGATTTTTGCAGAAGAATGATGAGGGGCAGTTTTATGTAGTGCCTGCTAAAAAATTTGGTAAGAAAAATTTTATATCGATAAAAGAACATAAATTACTCAATATGAATCTTGGATTTTCAAAGTTGTTTAAATGGTCCGAAGAGAATTTGGAGAATTTGAATAATTTAAATAATCTGCAAAATGAAATTGATCGATTAGATTTGTTAATAAAGGAAAACAGGCAGCTCTATAAAACTAAAATAACCGATGAAATAGATAAGCAGATTTCCAATGAGTTCCTGAATAGCTTTGCTTTTAATAAGCAGCTGAAAAGATTGAAAAAAATGAATGGACAGGAATGTGAGAAAAAGCTAACAGAAATAAAAAAGAAGCTAATTTCATCTCTTAAAAGCAACATCAAAGATGGTGAATTAAATCAATTAATAGATTTAATGGCTGATCGCTGGTTTAAAAAGGCTAAAATGCATTTATTTTATCAAAAACTTGCTCGTAATTCTAGTTTTACTCCATATCAAATAAAAATCTATTACAAGGAAAATGTCCATCATAGTATTGAGAGCATTATGCAGACTTCCGGGCAGAATGGACTAACGGCTTACTTATTCAATTCAACTGATGCACGTTCAAAACGAAGTCATTATGTTGTGCGCCCACCTGTGCAAAAGAATGAAGAAGGGTACGAGGAGTATTTAGTACCGCAATCGCTCACAGAGGTTTATAAGAAGATGCTAAAGCGGTCTCGGCTTTCCGGAGAAAACGTAAAAAAATTTTATGATATTTTTGAAAAATACGATGAAATTGTTAATAATGGTAATGAAAAAAATTACAATTATGACAGTTATAAAGAAGGAATTATCGTTTTTTATAAACTGGATGAAAATAAGAATATTCAATATATCGGGAGGACACCTTATTTTAAAATCCCATACAAGAATCAGATAAAAGATATTTTGGGCCATCCGCAAATATCAGGGGAAGTAGACTATGTTAAGGCGCTGTTCGGCTATATTAGTGAAGATATTCAAATAGATGAAAAAGATAGCGAACAGTCAATTCGATCATATAAATCGCGTTTAAGGTTTAGCCCCATTGATATTGACGGTGCAATTGATGCACACAAACAAAAATTTCTGCTGCCAACACCTTCCGCAACAGCGAATGTCATGTATATAAAACAGGACGGTACAGAAATAAAAACTTATAATGATGATAATATTGAGCTTAATGGTTATAAATATTATCATGTGTTACCGAAATCCCTTCAAGAGACGGTACCTGATATAGAGAACAATAAGAGAAATGTATCCGAAAAGATGATTACCGAACGTAAAATAGTTCGTGTATCTGACAGTTCAGACAGCTTAGTGATGAAAGGTAAAATATATTTTCGCTATTTAACTGAAGAGGAATTAGGCTTGCTTCTTATATCCACTGATTTGTCGTTATTAAAGCACTCCAGCGTAATTAGAGAAGAACTAGATAATGATGATCTTAAAAAGCTGGAGCATGTTTATGAATTAATAGGTGGGGCAAAGCCGTATGGATATGGTAAGGTCATGGTTCGTGTTCAGGAGGTAATGATCGAGAAAACTGGGACAAGCTTTAATGATCTAGTCTTGGAACCGTTTAAAATCTATCAAAGGGATGCTGAAGAGTTTGGAAAATGGATTGATGCATTTATCAATAAGATACGTGAAAAGCATCATAAAACTTCTTATGCTGATCTTGTTCATTTAAAGGAGTACATTGAGAGTAAATTAGAAATTGACGTTCAAGCTGGAGAAGAAGCAGTTCAACATGTGAATTGGATAAATATCAATATATTAAATAAAGATGGGGTTGGCTACAATAAGAATTGGCGGCTCGCTCGGCCTCCGATCAAGGATTAAGGAGATAGGTCATTGTATTTATTGTTGCACGAGGTTTGTAATAAACAGAGTCGTCGACCTTCGGTAGCGTAAAAAAACCGGGGGATCGACGACAACCAAAAGTGAGTATTTTCTAGGAATCTTGAGAAATGTGGAAATTTTGCTAGGATATTAAAAAAACGATAACCCTTATTTTATGCGGGGAAAATGGTTTGTAGACTACCTATGAGGAATTGGAACACGTCTTCCATAAAGATGAAACCAGCGCGAACGCAATGTTTGTAGACTACCTATGAGGAATTGGAACGATTCCCGCAGCTTGCGATCAAGCAACGCGGATAGCGGTTTGTAGACTACCTATGAGGAATTGGAACCTGTCAATATCAGCAACCACAATCCCATCCCAGTGAGTTTGTAGACTACCTATGAGGAATTGGAACAATCTATGGAGGTGAAAACCTCCCAGTATCGTTTGCTGGTTTGTAGACTACCTATGAGGAATTGGAACACGGTCTCTCTAACGATATTTCGCTGCATCATGTCTTGTTTGTAGACTACCTATGAAGAATGCCATCTAATCAAAGATGGCTTTTTACATTTTTTACTTATTTGTTAGTTTAATTTTGTTATATTTGATCGGATTCGCAAATCAAAATAATCTTTCTTTTGGAGGATTTTGCAAATTTATGGCGAATCATTTAAATATAGCAGGATATAAACGGAGGACATAATGCGATTCAAAATAACACTTGCCAGTTCAAACTCATACATTATATTGCCCATCCATTATAATGCCTTGATTCAGGCTGCAATCTATTCTAATTTAAGTCCACAATTTGCTCAGTTTCTACATGATCAGGGTTTTGCTAGTGAAAAGCGCAAATTCAGGTTATTTGTTTTTTCTCGAATCTTGGGTGAGTATCAAATTTTGTCACAAGAGAATAAGATACGCTTCAAAAGCCCGATCAAAGTAGTTATCTCATCTCCGATACCACAATTTATTCAAGATATTACCCAAATTCTCTTAAGAGATGGAATTCGCTTTGGAAATCAGGCGTTAGAAATTGAGTCTTTAGAGATTGATCAATCCATGGTTAAGTGCCGGGAGATACTTGTGCAAACGCTTTCTCCAGTAGTTGCCTATTCAACTATGACGCGTACCGATGGACGAAAATATACGGCCTATTTCCAGCCTGGAGAAGAAGATTTTAAGAGATTGGTGTATCAAAATTTATGCAGGAAAATAGCTCTACTTTATGACGAGACTCCGGAAACTGTAGATTTTCAGTTGCAGCCTGTAGGACGCCATAAACAACATCTCGTGAAATATATTAAAGATCATAAGGAAACAGTCATAAAGGCCTATTCTGGCAGATTTCTGCTTAAGGGCGATGAAAAAGCATTGCAGACAGCGATAGACGTGGGGTTGGGTAGCAAGAATTCAAGCGGGTTTGGCCTTCTTGACATTATTCAATAACAAAGAGGGGTGAGATTGTGTAACTGTCGTATATCAACTATGGATGCTTTATCGTTTATAGACTACCTAGGAGGAATTAAAGTTTTATAGAATATGTAGGAAAAGGAAGAAAAGAATAAGAGGTACTCCCCTCTCTACCGATTTATATCCCAAGTATGATGAGAACGAAGGTGACAGAACTGAGTTTTTATAGTTCTATACCATAGAAAAAAACTTAACAAAAAATTAGATTCAACTGTCACAAAACCATCTTTTCCAACAACATATAGGAATGACGATATTGAATTGGAACATTTGTCAGAGTGTAGAATACTGAGAATAGGAATGTCATTAAGTCGTCGACCACCGGTAGTGTAAAAATCCCCGGGGATCGACGACAAATAAAAGTGAGGAATATCAAGGTTCTTGAGATTTATGCGTAATATTGTTAGAATTTTGCTAAATCCTGGAGACTTTATTTTATGCGGCAAAAATGGTTTATAGACTACCTATGAGGAATTGAAACATCGTCTCCGTCGCCTGTTTCCGTTTTTCTACCGCCGTTTATAGACTACCTATGAGGAATTGAAACTGAGTATGACCCTACAGGTCGTTTTATAGAATTAAAAGTTTATAGACTACCTATGAGGAATTGAAACAATGCACTTCTGCTAAATTGAGCTAAGATTGGTTTTGGTTTGTAGACTACCTATGAGGATTGCCATCTAATCAAAGATGGTTTTTTTGCATTTTTTGACTATTTGTTAGTTAAATTTTACCTCGTTATGTTTAATATGATTCGTAGATCAAAATAATCATTTTTCTGGAGGATTTTGCATATTTATGGCGAATAACCAAATATAGCAGGATATAAACGGAGGAGATAATGCGAAACAAAGAGGGGTGAGATTGTGAATGAATTTGCCGCAACTGACTGCCTATATAGGTGGAAAAATCAGAAAAAATCAGCATCCTTTAGACTCATTAATACAACTGCCAAAGCTTAAGTTAAAAGAGGGAGAGCAGGCATATAACCTTTTTATGACATTTGATCTGGACAAGGATGAAATTCTGTTTGAGTCTCCATTCCCCTATAATGAAGGGCACCCAAAGCAGTTTTACTACTTTGGCAATAATTCCGGTAGCAACTTTCAAAGCTATCTGGTGCGCGAGGTTGATTCGATTCGATATCTCTTATCCACAGTCTGGAGCGATTTGTATCTTTCATTAGCCCAACAGCAAATGGGGGACAGGTTACTTGCTAAACTGATTCAAGAACTACAGAAACATTCACTAGTCCATATTGGAGAAGTAAAAGGCGAGGGAAAAGTAAATTTATCTCGTATACATAGCTCCTTGGCTAATGACCTTAACATAGCTTTGACCAATGATAAGAAAGAAATTCTGGTAAATGGAAAGAAACTTACAGGAGAAGCTTTCATTCGATATTTACTTGGGGACGATAATCGCCGCCATAAGTATACTCTTATTATTCCTAAAATTCGGAAAGATAGTGAGGACATTATTCTTTCACAGCATCCGGAATTCTTAGAATTTGTAATGCGGATTAATAAGATAACTGCCAGCCAGGATGAAGAAGAGAAAAAAACAAAGATAATCAGCAAAGCACGAGTTTGTTATATTTGCCATAGCGAGAAGAAGGATGTATCGATTGAAAGCTCTACAAAATTCCGCCCTTCAGGAATCAATAAATTTTTTACGACCACCACGATCAATTCTGCGCGATATTATGATCAAGGAATCAACTATGATGATACTTACTCATTTTGCAGTGAATGTTATCAAGATTTGCTAGCCGGTGAAAGTTTCATTGAACAACGAATGATCGGAAGAATTGCCCGTGAACGTACGTTTATGATGCCAGAAGGGCTTATGGGACCATTAAATTATGAGCAGATTGCTGAAATCAAGGAAAAAGTAGATTTTGCCTTTCAAAGTTCGGATGCCGAAGCATGGTTGCGCAGTGTGGAAGCGGAAGCAGCATGGATGGGACAAGACCATTATGTGATCAATTTTGTTGTTTATCGAACGGACGGTAAGTCTGTTACATTACTTGATTCATTTGAAGACGTTCCACTTTCGCGTTTTATGTTGTTACAACAGTTATTTGCCAAATTGGTCCATAACCTTGATTCTCACTTAAAAGGATTTTCGTTAGGGTCGATATATCGCATAATTCCCGTTCGTGAAACAGATAAAGGACAAGTTGATGTGGGACGAGTTCTATCGATGTACAAAGCGATTCTTTCTGGACATCTTATAGAGCGGGAAACCATCTATTCCTATGCAGCAGAGGCATTAGACAAAGGGATGAGGCAGTTAAGTAAGAAGAACATCGATAATTATAAAAATTTAAATCTCTATAGTTATATAAAAAAAGAGGATTTCTACATTAAGAGAATTGTGATGAGTTTTTTAGTCCTTATGCAGGCCCTGCAGGAACTGGGAATTATCAATAAATCGTTTTTTAAAAGATTTATCAGGGAGGAAGATCGAATGGCGGAAGCAGGCAATAATCTGGGGACTATGGATTCTATTGAAAAGATGGAGAACTTTATAGAGAAGCAAGGATTCTCAAACGAAGCAAAAGCGCTGTTCTTCTTGGGAACGCTCCTTAACAGAGTTGCTGTTGCCCAATATCAAAAAGAACACAAAACTAAGCCAATTTTAAAAAAGATTCAATTCCAAGGTATGAATATTCAAGAGGTTTTAAGGCTTTATCATGAAATTGTCGAAAAACTACGCCAATATAACAAGGTTACGCTTTTCTCGGAACATCTTATGAATCGCTTTCATTATTACTTTGGCTCCATTCCCCAGAAATGGATGCTCAGTGATCATGCCAATATCTTTTATATCATGGCAGGTTATGCATACATGGTGGGCAACCGGGCTCCCGATTTATCTAAGGAAGAGCTTGAGTTGCTGGAAGAACAAGAATTTGAACAACCAGGAGAATGAATAAAAGTATTTGTAAAATTATTAGGGAGGGAAAAATAATGATCACACAGAACAGTGAATTTATCTTTGCGTTTGAAGCAGTTATGACAAATCCAAATGGTGATCCTGATCAGGAGAACAAACCAAGAATGGATTATGAAACATCTACAGCGTTAGTCAGCGATGCCCGTAGAAAAAGGGATGCAAGGGACTTCCTCAAAGAAAAAGGATACCCTATTTTTGTCGATACTTTGGCTGACAAAAAAGTGCCGATGGATAAAATGTTTGAAGAGGTTTACAACCAATGGCTTGGTAATAAAGAACGACTAGAAGAATTGTTACAGCAGGATGAAGCACTCCTTAAGTTATGGGAGGAACTGGAGTTAGATGGAATTAGCACTTATGCAGAGTTAAATGAAGCATTAAAGAAAGATAAAAGGAAAAAAGATCGCCTCTCCGATCTAAATAATTTATTTTTGACCCAGATAATCAAAAAATCTCTAATTGACATTCGCTTATTTGGCAGTGCTATGGCAGTGGGTGATGTGACGCGAACCTATACCGGTCCGGTTCAGATCACATGGGGATATTCTCTCCATCCCGTTGAATTGGTGAAATCAAATACCATTACTTCCATTATGAATGATGACGCTTCCACATTCGGAAAGAAACATAAGCTTTACTATGCCTTAATTGCCCATTATGGCACCATGAATAAATTTAGCGCAAAGCTTACGGGAATGACGGAACAAGATCGTGAAATATTTCGCAAGTCCCTTGTTCAGGGAATGATGCGCAATCAGACGGATAGCAAGCAGGGGCAGTCTCCTCTTTTCTATCTGGAAATTGTCTACAAACCGGAGTTTGACGGGTATTTGGGTGATTTACGGCGCTTCCTTGATGTGTCGTACAATGAAGAAAGACCGATCAGGAGCTTAAAGGATCTCAAAATCGATTTTGGACAACTGACTAAGGTAATTAAAGAGATGAAGGAGAGAAATTATATCGATAAAGTGATCGGTTGGTTCCATCCTTTTACAAATAGAGAGTATTTGCTCCAAATTCCTGATTATGTAGAGGTTGATCTATGGGCTTCTGTAAATGGTTAAAGGAGTGATGGTGATGAAGCTCCTAACCTTTCGTATACAAGGAAAGATGGCACATTTTCGTCGCTACTATTCGAACTCTTCCGCTTTATCGTATTCAATACCGCCAAGAACGACGATCGCAGGCATGATTGCTGGTTTACTAGGATACGAGAGAGATTCGTACTATAAACTTTTTTCACTTGATCAATGCAAAATAGCATTGGCAAATCTTTCATCCATAAAAAAAGAGACACAAAAAATGAATTTGTTGATGATTAAGGACCTTAAAGATTTTAACGGTTCGAAGGAACACCACAGCCAGACTCCCACAGAGTTTGTCATGCCTCAAAATATTAGGACAGGCATTCTCGATTATAAATTATGGTTTTCCCATGAGGACTCGAAGATCATGGAACACCTACAAGAGGTGCTGAGCAGATACGAAATCGGTTATGGAAGCAATGGCATTTCATTAGCGTTGGGCACAGCAGCGCAACTGGGGTGGGTTTACTATGAAGGGATACAAGAAGGACAAGAGATTCTATCAGAACAAAAAGTGGAGATCTCCTCGGTTACTCCCTTAAGATACATAGAGCGGTTGGAAATGGAGGCGGAGGAATCACGGCAATATCGCTTGGTTAAAGAAGATATACCACTCGAATTTGATACTGAGAGAAGAATCACAAAATCAGGTAAAGGATATATGGTGATCAATCTGCTCTCAAAACCAATCAGAGCTACGGTCCAAAAACATGTAATCGTAGATGATGGCACGAAGATCATATGGATGGAGTAAAAGGTGTTGAGCATCGGGAAGAAATATCAATCCGATGCTTCTTCTGTAGAAAGGGGGAGGAAAATGAACTATTATGCCCATTATGACGAGAAAAAGGGATTGGTACAATATCTTAATGAGCATCTGCATAATGTGACAGAGATGGCAGAAAAAGCAGTTACGCCTACGCTTCATTTTCAAGACATCAATTCGCAGGAGATTGTGGAAATCATCCAAAATATTGCGTTGTTTCATGATCTGGGGAAGTATACTGATTTCTTTCAAGAGTACTTGATAAAAGGGATTGACTCCGATCTTAAAAATCATGCTCATATCTCCGCCTGTTTTCTCTATTGGCTCATATTAGACCAAATTTCTCCGAGACTAGAAAAAGGAGACCGATTTGCTTGGGCTTTTTTAGCTTATCTGTCCGTTCGTTTCCATCACGGCAGCCTCTCTTTAAAGAACCTTTTTTCCAATGAAGAAATGTGGGAGCGCTTAAAGAGTCAAGCCGAGAACATTAAAAAGAAAGCGGAAAACATCTATAAAGACCTAGCTTTAGAGGAGAGATTGGACTTTCGCCAATTCATAGAGTATTTTAGCGTGGATCGCCTGAAAAATGATCAACGCTTCTTTCAATACATGCCCGAGTATCTGATGCATGGGAGGTTGAGGAATGCACAGTGGTATTTTGTGTTACTTTATTTATTCTCTGTATTGATCGATGCCGATAAACTGGATGCAGCTAGGATTCAGAGAGGGGATAGACAAATAGTCGAACCGGATAAGGTGCTCACCTATTTACATACAAAACATGGTGCAATTGATGAAACCGAACTGATTCAACGCAGAAATCGAGCCAGATCAAGTATGCTTGCATCTATCGATTCCTTATCTAAAGAACAAGTAAAGAGAAACTATTTTTATACCGTTACAGCTCCAACCGGGATTGGGAAAACTCTCTCCGCACTCCAAGCCGCTCTGCGACTCCAGAAACGGATTCAGGAAGAAGAAGGTTACACACCACGGCTGATAACAGCAATTCCTTTTATCAATATCATCGAGCAGACAAAATCAGATTATGATGGCGTCTTTGGTGATGAGGCAAAATTGATCACTCATCACCGCTTTACTGACTTTACAGCATACCAACAAAGGAGTAGTGAAGAAAAATCCCTCGATCAAACTATGCTGGAGGTAGAGTCTTGGGAAGCCGATGTCATTTTAACGACCTTTGTTCAGCTTTTTCAATCACTGCTTACAGGTGAAAACCGTTCGTTAAAAAAAGTAAATAAACTGGCCGGGAGTATCGTCATCTTGGATGAGATTCAATCCATACCCGATCAGTTTATGCCGTTAATCGGTGCATTGCTGCGCAAGGTGGCTTATCATTATGGGACACGTTTTATATTAATGACTGCAACACAGCCAAAAATTCTAGAGTTGGGTGATTTGCTCCTTGGATCTGTTGAAAATAACCCCATTGAGCTACTACCTGATCATGAAAAGTATTTTAAAGGGCTTGAGCGGACAAAGTTTGTCCCGTTATTGGAAGAAGGCTACAACAATGAACAATTTTTTTCCCTGCTCCTTGATTTATGGGACCAAAAAGAATCTGTGCTCATCGTTCTCAATACGATCAAGCGAAGCATTGATATATATAACTTGTTAAGGGAGAAGCAAGATTCCGGAGAACTTTCATCCGATATTGAACTGTATTATCTCTCGACCAACATCGTCCCCAAACAAAGAAAAGAAGTTATTGAGCGGGTGAAATCCAGATTAAAAAAAGGGGTACCGTTGGTCATGGTTTCGACGCAAACGATTGAAGCGGGGGTTGATCTGGATTTTGATATCGGCTTTCGTGATCTGGCTCCCCTTGAATCGCTCATACAGACAGCAGGGCGTATTAATCGCGAGGGGAAGAAGGGTAAGCATAAGCCGCTCTATATTGTGCAAATCGAATCCGATCATAAGTGGATCTATTCGCTTCACCAACTTGATCGGACGAAACGGTTACTTCGCAATTATGGTGAAATTAAAGAAGCGGAATATCGCGGTCTTGTGGAAATATATTATCAAGAGCTAATGCAAGCTGGAGTTTCGGACGAATCGCGTTTACTTTGGGAAAAAGGGGTGGTAGGTCTTGATTTTGATGTTCTGAAGAAATTTCAACTTATTGAAAATGTTGGACAAGTTGTCGATGTCTATGATGAGATGCCGAATGATACGCAATCAACTTTACTTTTAGACGCTTATGAAGAGTTAAAACGTGAGGAGTGGGAACCGCATGCACTTACTCAGGTTTTTTCTCAGGAAGTCATATCAGAGTATGGCAATTCCCCTTCTTATTTTGAACGGCGATCATTACTGCGAATACTTTTAAGCAAAATGAGCAGCTATATGTTGCAAATTCGAATTACGCGTGCCAAAACCAATCAACCCATTTCATTTCAAGCCCGAAATGGCTGCGAGGCTCCTTTTTATTGGATACCGCCAGATCAATTATCGGATTATTACCATCGAGAGACCGGTTATATTGATGAAGGAGGGGGAGCATATCTTTGGTAGATCGAAACGGCATCAAGGTTACTGGAACCTTAATCAATAGTTACGTGGTTTGTCCTCGACAAACTTGGTTAATTGCACATCAAATGATTGGGAATCAAGAGGATTCAAATCTTGAATTTGGGCGTTTCCTTCAGGAGAAAGTATATGAGCGAGAGAAAAAGGAATTAACGGTAGGTCATTTAAAGCTGGATGTGATGAAATCAAAAGATGGAGAACTTATTATAGGCGAAGTGAAGAAGAGTTCAGCCTCTCGTGAAATAGCTTTTATGCAACTTCTATTTTATTTGTATGAATTAAAGGAGATGGGAATTGACGCGACGGGTGAACTTCTTTTCCCAGAAGAGCGACGTAAGGAAATCGTAGTGTTGAATGAAGAAGGAATTATTAAAATTGAGCAACTTAAACAAGAAATCTCGATATTAATAACTCAAGATCTTCCCCCTGTCCCCCGCAAATTAAAATGGTGTAAAAATTGTTCTTTCCGTGAATACTGCTGGGCTTAATAAAGGAAAGGTGAGAAGTGTGAAGAAAAGTCTCTACATATTTAACACAGGTACCCTATCACGCAAGGATAATACCATCTGTTTTGAGACCGATCAGGGAAAAAAATATATTCCAGTTGAGGGTACAAAAGAGATCTATCTGTTTGGAGAGGTTGACTTTAATAAACGGATGCTCGAATTTCTTTCGCAGAAAGAGATCATTCTTCATATGTACAATCGGTATGATTATTATATTGGATCGTTTTATCCGCGGGAACATCTCAATTCCGGCTATATGATTCTTGAACAAGCAAAAGCTTATATGGATGAGACAAGACGAAAAGTAATTGCTTTTAAAATTGTGCAAGGGGCAATGGATAATATGTTTCAGGTGCTCCGTTATTATAATAATCGCGGTGTTGAAATTGAGGATATTTTGGATCGCTTAAATCAGCTGCAAGATCGTTTGTTGACATGTGAAACGATAGAACAGATGATGGCCATTGAGGGGAATTATCGGGAACAATATTACCAATCTTTTGATCGCATTATAAACGAAGATCATTTTATTTTTGAAGGACGATCACGGAGGCCTCCCTTAAACCGGTTAAATGCGCTTATAAGTTTTGGAAACCAGATTCTCTATACGATTGTGTTAAGTGAAATCTATAAAACTCATATGGACCCAAGAATCGGATACCTGCATACAACGAACTTTCGCAGATTTTCTTTAAATCTAGATATAGCGGAAATCTTTAAACCGATTATTGTAGATCGTGCTATTTTTACCTTGCTTGGCAAAAAAATGATCACTGTCAAACATTTCGAGAAGAAACTGGATGGAATTGTGTTAAACGATGATGGGAAAAGGATTTTTTTGGAGGAGTTGCAAAAGAGGCTAGAAACTACTGTTAAGCACCGAGATTTGGATCGAGAAGTCTCCTATCGCAGTTTGATTCGTATGGAAGTATACAAGTTGCAGAAACATATCATAGGTGAAAAGGAATATCAGTCGTATGTTTCACGTTGGTAAACATACTAAGAGAGGTAACAGCAATGTTTGTCATTTTGGTCTACGATGTAGGTGTGAAACGTGTTGCCAAAGTATTGAAAACATGTCGTAAATATCTAACGTGGGTTCAAAATTCAGTTCTAGAAGGAGATATTAGCGAAACCAACTTTAAAAAACTAAAGATTGAGCTACTAAAAATTATTAATCCAGATGAAGATTCGCTAATCTTCTATACATTCAGGACCAAATCATATTCCAAACGTGAGGAATATGGAATAAAAAAGGGCGGGGAAGAGCTATTTTTGTAAACTGTACTTTTTGTCGTCGACCACCGGTAGTGTAAAATTCCCCGGGGATCGACGACAAATAAAAGTGAGGAATATCAAGGCTCTTGAGATTTATGCGTATTATTGTTAGAATTTTGCTAAATCCTAGAGCGCTTATTTTATGCGGCAAAAATGGTTTATAGACTACCTATGAGGAATTGAAACCCGGAAGACGGAGCTTATATTCTTTATCCCCGACTTGGTTTATAGACTACCTATGAGGAATTGAAACACTGTTATCACCTACTTTATACAGCTAATTTCTTTGGTTTATAGACTACCTATGAGGAATTGAAACTATAAATACACCCCCTTCGCGTAAAAATTTCTGCGTGTTTATAGACTACCTATGAGGAATTGAAACACAGCTAGGTAAGCCATACAGTCCAATACAGGATAAGGGTTTATAGACTACCTATGAGGAATTGAAACCGGATTACGACCTTCAGGAGCATACCACGTACACTGTTTATAGACTACCTATGAGGAATTGAAACGAAAATGAAGAGACCTCAGTTATGCACAATCTCTCCAGTTTATAGACTACCTATGAGGAATTGAAACATGCGTACCGGTCGATGAATATCTTCTCTTGTAGTCCGTTTATAGACTACCTATGAGGAATTGAAACCCAAACGGAACGTCTAAAATGCCCTACAATCCATTTGTTTATAGACTACCTATGAGGAATTGAAACATCGGTCTGTTGAAAACGTGAAGGCTGGCGCGAAACGGTTTATAGACTACCTATGAGGAATTGAAACTCCGCATCATATGTTTGGCCAGTTTTATACAATTTAGGTTTATAGACTACCTATGAGGAATTGAAACATCAAACCACATAAATGATCCAATTTTTCCATTTACGTTTATAGACTACCTATGAGGAATTGAAACAAGTCCGTTTCCTTGAGAACATTAGATAAAATTCTCGTTTATAGACTACCTATGAGGAATTGAAACCTTGTTGGATGGGCGTGGTACTCATCGACGATAACAATGTTTATAGACTACCTATGAGGAATTGAAACCTCGAATATAGTAACATGCAGCCGTTTGCTGAAGTCGTTTATAGACTACCTATGAGGAATTGAAACAGCTCGATAACCCTCCAACATTCCACCAACTCCGCAAGTTTATAGACTACCTATGAGGAATTGAAACTGCGTTCAGCTATTTCAATTACCTTAGGACTCTGCTTGGTTTATAGACTACCTATGAGGAATTGAAACTAAGTAAGAGGATGCTCATGACCTGTATCAGCAAAGGTTTATAGACTACCTATGAGGAATTGAAACGGAGTTGATGGAACGTCGCGCGAACATCATGGCGCAAGTTTATAGACTACCTATGAGGAATTGAAACCCAACTCCCTTTCGCGAACTAACGTTGGTAATAGCCGTTTATAGACTACCTATGAGGAATTGAAACTTATCATTCACATTAGGAAAAACTCTCAAAGAGTTAGGTTTATAGACTACCTATGAGGAATTGAAACGGAATATCGCATGGCTTTGTATGTTGATTACATACGTTTATAGACTACCTATGAGGAATTGAAACTTCTTGCTTTTTGTTCTCTGTAGTCTGGATAGTATTGTTTATAGACTACCTATGAGGAATTGAAACACTTCCACCATATTCTTATAAGATGGGTGGTCTTTTGTTTATAGACTACCTATGAGGAATTGAAACTAATGATAAACGTGTACCTCAGAGAGAACACCGGCAGGTTTATAGACTACCTATGAGGAATTGAAACTTGACTTTGTAAGCGCTTTCATCGGGAAATAAATTGTGTTTATAGACTACCTATGAGGAATTGAAACTCGGCTAGGAGTCTAGTGTAATATTCAGGACTTTTTAGTTTATAGACTACCTATGAGGAATTGAAACTTTAACTTGTCTAAATCTAGACTGCGGTATACTACCAGTTTATAGACTACCTATGAGGAATTGAAACTACTACATAAAAGATAACAACGGAAACATCGTTAGCTGTTTATAGACTACCTATGAGGAATTGAAACCGCGCAAGCGCAAGGATACCGGTGAGCAATACGAAGAGGTTTATAGACTACCTATGAGGAATTGAAACTTCAGTTCTTCCGAATAACTTCTTCTTGAATCCCATTGTTTATAGACTACCTATGAGGAATTGAAACTCGGATAATATTGACCTTACAGATAATCGTATAAAGGGTTTATAGACTACCTATGAGGAATTGAAACTGGTCTCTTCTGACATTCGTTCTAACCCTGCCTTAAGTTTATAGACTACCTATGAGGAATTGAAACACTAAGAGCCATTCGGGATTATTGCGAACGAAAAGGGTTTATAGACTACCTATGAGGAATTGAAACCTATAGAGATATGTAAAGGGGATTATCGATGGAGAGTTTATAGACTACCTATGAGGAATTGAAACTCATATCTCCCTCTAATATTATATTCGCGCGAAAGCGTTTATAGACTACCTATGAGGAATTGAAACTCGCTTTGTTCGGAATGAATCCAGCAAGTTCTTTCGGTTTATAGACTACCTATGAGGAATTGAAACGATACAACATGGGAGCAAGTAAAACAACAACAACTCAGTTTATAGACTACCTATGAGGAATTGAAACAAGCAACCGCGAAAAGTGTTAATTCTTTTGCAGAGTAGTTTATAGACTACCTATGAGGAATTGAAACTCCAGCATTTGTACCACTTCCTACTACGACAATCTCGTTTATAGACTACCTATGAGGAATTGAAACTTAGGCATCCCCTCTTCTTGATTTTGGATAGAGCGCGTTTATAGACTACCTATGAGGAATTGAAACATATTACATTGCCCATTGCCTCTGCTGCAGCTGGTGGTTTATAGACTACCTATGAGGAATTGAAACACATGAGTGTAGCAAACCTGGAGGCATATGCTGTCTATGATAACTTAAAAATAGGCCAGCGTAATCATTAAAAAACCGGCCACAACCGATAAACCTACTTGGAGAGAAAATCAACAAGTAGGAGCTGGGAGCGAATGATTACGATGAACACCATGCAACAGATTTTAATGATGTATATTCATGAGGGGAGGTCGCGCCGAGAGATAGCGAGATTAACTGGAATTCATCGGGAGACGGTCGGAAAGTATGTTCGACAATATGAGGAAAGGAGACGACAGTTGCTGGCGGAGGGGAATGAATCGGTAGATATTCAGGCACTGATCGATGCTCTTACTACCGCCCCAAAATATACAGCGGGCATACGTCCCAAACGGAAACTGACCGAAGAAATCGTAAAGAAAATCCAAGTACATCTGGATGAGAATGAATTGAAGCGAAAACAAGGACAACGCAAACAACAAAAAACGGCAGATCAGTTACAGCACGGTCCTTCGAACGGTGCGCAGCTTGGAACGAAAACCGAAGGAAGCATACATAAAAGCGTTGTATGAGCCCGGGGACGTTTGCGAATTCGATTGGGGTGAGGTAACACTCAAGATCAATGGGAAACTACAAATCTTTCAGATGGCGGTATTCGCATCGGCTTATGGAAATTACCGTTTTGCATATCTGTTCACGAAACAAACAACCGAAGGTTTCCAGGAAGCACACGCCTTGTTCTTTCAGCATATCGGCGGTGTGTACCGAACGATGGTGTATGACAACATGAAGGTTGCGGTGAAACGGTTCGTTGGAACGGAAAAAGAGCCAACCCAAGGTCTGCTTCAACTTTCGCTTTATTACGGTTTTCAGTACCGGTTTTGCAACATCCGCAGCGGCAACGAGAAAGGACATGTGGAACGCAGCGTAGAGGTTGTACGCCGGAAAGCATTTGCCTTTCGGGATGAATTTGAATCGCTCGATGAAGCAAACCAGTATTTGCAGGAGGTATGTACTCGCCGCAACCAAAAGCCGCAAAGCGAACACAACGGCCAGACGGCGCATGAACGACTGGAAGATGAGAGCCCTGCCCTTCTGCCGGCTATGCCGCCATTTGACGCAGCTCGCGTGATCTATGGACGGGTGGATAAATACGCGACGATCATGGTGGACCAAAATCGCTACTCCGTACCGGATCATCTGGTGGGCGAATCCATCATGATCAAGGTGTACTCTACACGAGTACTATGTTTCCATCAAGAAACTCAAATAGCGGAGCACATGCGATGTACCGGCAGTCATGAGTGGCGGCTCGACTTGAATCATTATCTGGATACGCTAAAGAAAAAACCTGGTGCATTCGCCGGTAGCGCGGCGTGGCAACAGGCTCCACAAAAGATAAAAACCATCTATGAGTTGTATTATACCAAACGCGACAAGGAATTTGTACAACTTCTTCAATATATTCGGGATGAAGCTCATTTCGCAGAGGTAGAACAAGCCATAGTGGAGTTGGAACGCATTCACCCGGATCATGTCACTACGGATAAAATTAAAGTGGTATGTGCCAAGAATCGGGAGATGGCGCCTGTGGTTCAGGCCACACTTTCGGAAACCGGACAAGAAATTGCAGAGCGCTCGATCGAACATCTGCGCATGTATGATGACCTGTTTGAAACCCATACAGTGGAAACAAAGGAGGACGTTGCATGAGCAACTCGCCGCGAAAAGCGTTCAAAGAGGCGATTGTGGAATATAGCAAAGAACTGAGGCTTCCGATGATTCGTAAACATTTAGATGAGCATGTCCAGGAAGCGATGCTGCGGGATACTAGCTACGAAGAGTTTCTCGCACAGCTTCTTCAGAAGGAATGCGATGCCCGTCGGGAGGCCTCTAGACTCAACCGGATTCGTTTTGCGGAATTTACGCACAAGAAATATCTCGAAGATCTGGTCGTCGAGGATTTGCCGGAAGATGCACAAAAGAAATTAAAGGCTTTGAAGACGCTGGATTTTATCCGGGAAGGGCGCAACGTGATTCTAGCCGGAAATGCCGGTACTGGAAAGACGCATATGGCGATCGGACTCGGACTAAAAGCTTGCTTGGAAGGCTACAAAGTATGGTTTACGACCGTTCCTCTTCTCGTAAACCGAATCAAGGAATGTCGGGCAGAACAAACGCTGAGAGCATTCCAGAACCGCTTTGAGAAGTATGATCTGGTCATTGCTGATGAGATGGGCTACATTTCTTTCGATAAGGAAGGATCCGAATTATTATTTACTCATCTGTCGCTACGGGCGGGACGCAAATCCACGATCATCACTACGAATTTGTCCTTTGAACGGTGGGGTGAGATATTCCAGGATCCCGTGATGACGGCTGCAATGATTGATCGCTTGACGCATCAGTCTTACATCGTCAACATGAACGGGAGTTCATACCGTATGAAGGAAACAAAGGAGTGGCTTCAAAAACAGCAGTTGGCATAGCTTTTATTATATGCCGCGTGGCCGGAAATTAAATGATTATGTGGCCGGATTTTCAGTTGACAAATACAGCATATGCATTATCGTTTATAGACTACCTATGAGGAATTGAAACTTTAAGTGTTTAACGGAACTACATGAATTTGAACCAGGTTTATAGACTACCTATGAGGAATTGAAACTACGACCAGCTTGAGACGTAGTCGCGAGCTTTGTCACGTTTATAGACTACCAATGAGGAATTGAAACAGGTTGAGTCCTGCGAAATATCCTAGTGTATTTAATCTGTGAATAATTAAAACTTAGAACGACTAATAGTTATTTTGGTGCCACAAAACTTTACCCCAGAAATCATTTGAAACCACAGGTAGGTAGAGAGTACAATAAGAGAGAAAGTATGTTTGCATCATTTCAATATATGGAGGTAGTCGATGGAAACTTTCGAACTCATCTTACTCTCTGCCCAGATTCTTACCATCATATTTCTTATCCTTCTATTCAACCGAATCCCCAAAAATCAAGTCTCTAAACAGATTGAACATAAGCTAAGTACGATTGAATTAACTTTAGATAGACTAGAAAGGAGTATAAGAGAGGAATTCTCTAATAATCGCAAGGAGTTATTCAACTCGGCGGCTCAGAGTAGGGAAGAGTTAAGTAAATCCTTTCAGATGTTCAGCCAAAATATTCTCTCTTCTATGAGTGAACTCTCAAACCAGCAGAAAAATTTATTAGATAGCTTTTCCAAGCAACTCACAGATCTTACATTGTTAAATGAGCAGAAGTTGGAGAGAGTGAAGGCAACGGTTGAAGAGCGGCTGACTTTCCTTCAAGAGGATAACAACAGAAAATTGGAACAGATGAGGCTAACTGTAGATGAGAAGCTTCATGCCACGTTGGAACAGCGACTGGGAGAATCCTTCAAGCTGGTGAGCGAGCGTTTGGAGCTTGTGCACAAAGGACTGGGTGAGATGCAGACTCTGGCTTCCGGAGTAGGAGATCTCAAGAGAGTCTTAACCAACGTAAAGACACGCGGGGCGCTGGGAGAGATTCAGTTAGAGAATATACTGGAGCAGATTCTTACCGTTGAACAATATGATAAGAATGTAGTCACCAAAAAAGGAAGCAACGATCGTGTTGAGTTTGCGGTTAAGCTGCCGTCCAGAGATGATCGAGGGGAACAAATCTATCTGCCGATTGATTCAAAGTTTCCGTTGGAAGATTATCAGCGCTTGCAAGAGGCGGAAGAAATGGGGAATCAAGCTTTAATTGGCGAAGCGATTAAGAATCTCGAAGCCAGAATCAAGTTGGAAGCCAAGAGAATTCGTGACAAATATATAGATCCGCCGAATACCACTGACTTTGCTTTAATGTTCCTGCCAATTGAGGGGTTATATGCGGAAGTGCTGAAGCGGCCCGGTCTTTGGGAAGTGCTTCAGCGCGAATACCGTGTTGTGGTTACAGGACCGACCACATTAACCGCCTTGCTCAATAGCCTCCAAATGGGATTCCGGACACTGGCGATACAGAAGCGGACAAGCGAGGTATGGCAGATCTTGGGCGCTGTGAAAACGGAGTTTGGCAAGTTTGGTGATATTCTGGAGAAAACTCATAAGAAGCTGCAAGAAGCAAGCAATACGATTGAGAGCGCATCTGTCCGTACGAGAGCCATTGAAAGAAAGCTCAAATCGGTAGAGGAGCTGCCGCCAGCAGAGGCGGCACGTATACTGCCGGAATTTGAAACGGTCTGACTCGAGTAGTGGGGTCGAGTTGTTCAGACATAATAAGGTATTAGACTGAATAGTACCAAATAATAAAGTCTTAGAAAAGCAGAACTCACAGGGTAGAGTGAAAGTGTTATGCAAATAATAAGAGGTGTCTTTGTTGTTAGAAATTGAAAAAGTAAAAGAAAAGATTGCTCAATTGGATGAATCAGAAGCGAAAAGTCTGTTGTTAATTATTTATGCAAGGCTTGATACTGCGCTTAATGGAACTGGAGGAGACGATTTTATAAAAGAAACGGTAGTAGATTTATTTGATATTTATAAGAGACTTCCTAACCAAAAGAAAAATTCGTCTGACGGGTTACATAAGTTCAATAAGAGGAGAAAGCAGACTACAATATTATCTTCTGGTTGAAGACTGCTTTTGTTACGTAAGATGCTTCAGTCTACAGCTTTGATAGTGGGGGGAACGATGTTGATGAGAATTGTTTCGATTTGTCCAAGTAACACAGAGATGCTAGCCTACCTGGGGCTCGCTTCCTCGATTGTAGGCATCGATGATTATTCCGACTGGCCCCAACTCGCTCCAAATATTCCTAGATTGGGGCCGGATCTGGATATTCGTATGGATGAGTTAGAAAGGCTGAAGCCTGATCTTGTGGTTGCTTCTCTGTCGGTTCCGGGCATGGAGAAGAACATCGAACAACTAAAGGCAAGAAACCTCCCACATATCATCCTTAATCCGAATAGCATTGCAGAGATCGGCAAGGACATTCTCACTCTGGGAGAAGCGACGGATACCTACGAAAGAGCGAGAAAAGTATATCAGAAGTATAATGAGATCATTGAACATTACTGTGAGATAAGCAATAAAGTTCCATACCGGCCGTCCCTTTACTGGGAATGGTGGGCTAAGCCCGTCTTTACACCTGGGGGGCTCAATTGGCTAACCGAGATCAGCAGGTTGGCTGGCGGCCGGAATATTTATGAAGATGATGAGAGGGCAAGTATTCAGACGGATTGGGAGGATGTAAGATCAAGAAATCCGGAGTATATCTTGTTAGCTTGGGTGGGAATTCGTCAGCATCTGGTCAAACCTGAGTTGGTGTTGAAACGCCCTCAATGGGAAGATATTAATGCTGTTAAAAGCGGAAGGATTTATATCATGGAAGAGCATTTATACTGCAGACCCTCTCTACGGTTAATTTTGGGATTGAAAAAATTGGCTCATCTTTTGCATCCCGATTTTTATCCTCAGTATGATGAGAACGAAGGCGACAGAACTGAGCTTTTATAGTTCTATACCTTAGGGAATTAAGTTCTTAAAAAAATTATATTCAACTGTCACAAAACCATCCTTTCCAACAACATATAGGAATGAAAATATTGAATTGGAACATTTCTCAAAGTGTGAAAAATTAAGAATAGGAATGTCATTGAGTCGTCGACCTCCGGTAGTGTAAAAATCCCCGGGGATCGACGACAAATAATAGTGAGGCAAATCAAGGCTCTTGAGATTTATGCGTACAATTGTTAAAATTTTGCTAAATCCTAGAGCCTTTATTTTATCCGGCAAAAATGGGTTTATAGACTACCTATGAGGAATTGAAACCTTGTTTTAGACCGCCCAATGCCGCACTACTAGCGAGTTTATAGACTACCTATGAGGAATTGAAACTGGTGTGGGGTCTAATGGCTCTAGTCCTCGTATTCGGTTTATAGACTACCTATGAGGAATTGAAACTTGATTCGATCTATTAATTTAGATTTAACCGACCAAGTTTATAGACTACCTATGAGGAATTGAAACGAACGTCGAAAAGGCAAAGAAACAAATGGAAGATTTAGTTTATAGACTACCTATGAGGAATTGAAACTCGGCTACGATAAGGTAAACAAACGCATTGCCATCGGGTTTATAGACTACCTATGAGGAATTGAAACAAGGGGAAACGAATAATAGTTATTATCGATATCCAGGTTTATAGACTACCTATGAGGAATTGAAACGTAAAAGTGCATCCGTTGCGAACCAAAGTATCCACAAGTTTATAGACTACCTATGAGGAATTGAAACTTAAGGGTCTCGGCTAAAAGTACCCTAATCTCATATTGTTTATAGACTACCTATGAGGAATTGAAACACGGCTATGGCGACTTCAAAAAGGTGGTAAATTCGCGTTTATAGACTACCTATGAGGAATTGAAACATGACCGCCCACCAAAAGACCAAATTTACAAAGATTTGTTTATAGACTACCTATGAGGAATTGAAACCTAGTGTATCTTTTCCCGACCGTGCTTTTGCAGTTAGTTTATAGACTACCTATGAGGAATTGAAACCTCTATAAAAATTGGGACTCAGTACAATCATTCCTTTCGTTTATAGACTACCTATGAGGAATTGAAACACATGAACAGGCGCATATAGATGATCTTCCGGAGAGGTTTATAGACTACCTATGAGGAATTGAAACTCCAAATGGATACGAATACCCATGCAGCGATCCTCCGTTTATAGACTACCTATGAGGAATTGAAACAGCGCCTGAGTTACAAGGTTCGTTTGTTCCATTTTTTGTTTATAGACTACCTATGAGGAATTGAAACTTTTAATCCGTCCTCCCTTAGAATTTTAGTCATACGTTTATAGACTACCTATGAGGAATTGAAACAATCCACCGTGCAGAAACGGATTCCTCCAAAACGGTTAGGTTTATAGACTACCTATGAGGAATTGAAACGTAGATGATGAAAGATTTAATGAGATGTATTTGTTCAGTTTATAGACTACCTATGAGGAATTGAAACTATCTTTGCACCACGCTGACGAAGTACCGCAGCATATGTTTATAGACTACCTATGAGGAATTGAAACTAGTTCTAACTATTGGAAGCCACCCCTTAATAACTTCGTGTCTCTTCACCAAATTTTGGGATGCAAGTCACTCTGGCATGAATACTAGTTTTATTTCACTCATAAAAAATGATCACTAGTACAGGAAGAGTATACTCTTTCGCACCAGGATCATTCCTTGTCCGCTTTTAACTTACAATATGATCT